>Ga0302324_100010153_pt1 | contig 19552 bp, 19 predicted proteins | sample Palsa_T0_1_FD_201949 | JGI IMG/M metagenome (GOLD analysis project Ga0302324, IMG submission 201949) | Peat permafrost microbial communities from Stordalen Mire near Abisko, Sweden - Palsa_T0_1 | ecosystem: Environmental > Terrestrial > Soil > Palsa > Peat permafrost | place: Sweden: Abisko...
TGCGCCTCGCATCCCGTCCACCATCGGCCGGCCGGCTCATTGTCGAGCCCGGTCGCACGATCGAAGTGGCGTGTTTCATGCGCTTTAGCTTGCTCACGAATCGTTGCACCATCTGCCTTGATAAATGGGAACAAGACGATTCAGGGAGAGACCACTGCATGAAGACCGTCCGCGACGCCTGCCAAGTGCAGCCGAACGCACTAGCCACCAAGCTTAGTGACCAAATCGAACAACTCGATGAGCTGATTTCCGTTTGTCGGGGACCGTATCAGAGATGGGGGTGCGCGTAGCAATTTAGACGATTCCGGCACCGCCGTGCCGGGCGAAATTTCGAATACAGCTTGCGGGATACAGGTATCCGTTCACAACACCCTATCCCGATTGTTACACTCAAGCCAGGTGACGCCCGGGTTTGGTCCAGTCCCGCTACGCTTTTGGACAGAGAATACTGACATGTTCGGCGCACCATTCGCGGCAGTGCGATTTGTCCACTTCGCCAGAAAATGGTCGAACTTTCAAAATGCGATCCGGAGCTTACGCGCATTCAAGAAAATTGCACGGGTCGTCCAGTGGACTGACGGATTGGACAGGAACCGCTGACGTCGACAGCGTGGGCGATGCGAAAGTTCAAACGCTTTGTAGACCGCAAGGTGCGTGCGAGCCAATTTCTCCAGAAACTTTCTCGCGATCATTCGGATCTCTTTATTCATTGACGTCTTGGTATGACCGGCGTGTTTATCTGATTGTCGGCATCCTCGATCATTGTCATTCTGAACCCATATCGATGTCATCTGTACCGTCAACGATGTCATCAGGTAGCGAAATGCCGACCATGAAACGCCCGGTGTGGCCGATTGGCAACGGATTCGAGACTGTCGAGTCCTGGTCTGTGAGGGCATTGAAGACACGGGTTCATTTCGAATACTTGCGACTGTAGATACCTCTGCGATGGCGTCGTGCCTGCGTGTGTGGTCTTCGGCTGCTGTCGAATCGTCTTGGTATCGCACGTCTGACGTAAGCGCCGCGAATGGGCATTCGCAAAGTATTTGATCACACGACGAACTGCATGTCCCGCGAGGCCGGGGGTTTCTTTTGGATACCGTGCTCGACTCGTGAACGCGGGCCGTCAGCCGTCATGGTGGTTGTTGATCCCAAGTCATTTGCGCGTGACGAGACACAGCACCGAATAAGTTAACGCACACGCGATCCATTGTTACTTTCGTGCGGACGTCGTTGCCGACGTTAAATTGTGCCGATGTCGATTGCGGCACGCGGCGGCCGTACCAATAATTCGCTTGCTGCTTTTTTCTCGGATGGCTCTACCAAACACGGACAGTTTGCGTAGCGCGTACGAGCGGTCGTTTCGCTACCCGATGTGAACGGGCAGCTACTCGAGCTTGATAATCGTCGCGGGAAGCGTACCGTTGGCGCCGGAACGACGGCGAGGCACGCACGCGATGGGGCGTGAACGAGTGGGCAATGAGGTGGGTTTCCTGCTACCGCGCAAGCAAGAGCGAGTGCCTCATCGCATTCGACATGCAATCGGAGTTATACGACTTAGTTGCTGCGACGTGGTTCCCGAACGGGGTGCATTGCCAAGGCGGGACGTTAACGGCTCGGCTTCATGATTGCGTAAGTCGATGCCGGCATCAACTCACATGGAACATTCCGCTCGACTCCTCAAACGGGCAGTAACTCCTGGACCGCGCTGCTCGCGAAATGCTGAACACTGTGCACGGTCATCCATGGGACGTGTTTGATGTACGGGCAGTGGACATGGTGAACAACTTTCATTGGCATGGGACATAGACGCGACAACAGAAATTGGAGCGTCATGCCTGCAGAGCGTCGGATATGACGATGACAGCGTTGAAGGGTCAAAGGAGGCTTGATGACATCGTTAAAGGTACAGTTGGACGGGCGGGGGGATGACACGGTTCCATGGACGGACGTCAACCATGCGAAGCAAAATCTTGTGATAATCTAGATACTTGCGGTTCTTAGGCGGTTTGTTTCGCGCGCCAATCTCAAGGGTTGGAAATGACAATGATCGAGGATGCCGACATTTCCGTCTTGCATTTCGGCATTTTTGACCAGGTCGCGCTCGCCGGCGCGAGACTCGCGATCGGTGGAGTTCATTCGGTTCAGGGAGCCTGGCAGCTAGCCGCTGTCAATTGTGCGGTCTGCTCGTTCAGCCGCTTGATTTCTGCCGCGTCCTTCGCAACAAGCTGACGATTGTCGGCTCGAACCTTGATGATCCGAGCCGCACGCTCACGCTGTTCAGGCGTGAGGATCGTCGGTCCTTCGCCGGAACCGAAGCGGTCGCCGTCGTGCAACCCCGCCGCAGTCTCCACCGTTTGGCGCAGCGTATCCCACTGATATCCCGGCATGCCCTCGTTCGACGCCAGAATCTCGGCCGCGTTTCCCGACAGCAAGTCAGTGCCGCGATTCATGACGACCGTTTGTGCGGAGGTCGGCACGAACGCGTCTGCTTGAATCACTTGATAGGACTTCCCCGTTTGCGAATCCGCGGCGATTTTAGCCTGCGCGCTGGTCAACAGTTGACGCAGCCGTTTAGTCTCCGCGATGTCGGCAACGTCCTGGGCGGTCGGATGTTGGTACCTTGCGACCGCGGCCCTCATGATCCGTAAATAGAATTGCACATCCGCCGGCTGCAGCTCCGCGCCGTTGTGGAAATCCTTGTTGGACGTGATGCCCGCCAGATCCGACTGCGGTTGCGCACTGGCAACCGCAGGAAATGCCGCGCACATCATGAATCCGCTGATCGCTGCATAAGCCAATAAGTGCAATTTCCTGACCTCCTTGAAGGCGCGCCCGACCCTAACCGCGTACACCGGAAACCCAGTTATCCGTGTCGCAGCTAAAATCATCCCTGTGGCCAAGCAGTCCATTGATCGCGCCCCAGAGCTTTCCCACGCTCGGATGCCAACCACCCAAGCCAAGATGCTGGCCGGTGGGATCGGTGGGTGCAGCGAATCCCCCGCCCCCAGTAAGATTGCAGGGCTCGCAGTCAGGGGGAAGCTGCGGCTGCTGAGGGGGGCTGGTATAGCAATTCTCGGCACACCACGGGATACCGGGTCCACTCCCTTGAGCTTGCGCGGTTGAAATCACGGAAAGTCCGGCTGCCGCCAGGGACCACATCGAATGAGTAGTCACGGCAGCGGCGAGTCGCGGCGCCGGACAATCCGCGGACAACAAACAACACACGCCCGCTTCCTCGCTGCGCAGCGATGCGCGCAGCGCTTGCACCCAAAGAGCATTGTCTTTGTCGGACAGAAGGTCGGCAACCGCTACGGCAAAATCGAGACGCGGATGATAGGCGATCGACGAGCCGTAGGCCGGGCGCAAGCCATTGGCCTTTCGATAGGAGGACAGGTCCGCATAGAATGTTTGCAGCCATACATTTCGCCGCGTGCACTCGGCGTCGGACGGCGCGCAACCAACGTCACGACCAGGGTCGCCGGCGCTGAAGCGATTACGAATCCCGTCCCGCGCACGGTGAGCGTTTGCCCCGGATTATTGCCCTGAAACACGACTTGTTGGAACGGGTTCACGGGGGAGACATTACGGCAAGCGCCTTAGCGTTCAAATCGATCGGCCTGTGATGAGCCGCTGCCACGGTCAACGACTCATAGTATTCCGAGGAGTGATACCGGTCCGAAGGCAACGCGACGTCGCCGGTTACACCGGTCGTCAGGTCCCAAGCAGTGGGCGGAATGGAGCAGGGTAGGCGGACGCAAAGCGCTTGGTGATAGTTCACGCGAACGTGGACTTCCATCTCCGACAGCGGTACGTGAGTCTTTGCATCTCGGAAATGCAAGCGCAGATCGCAAAGATGGGGCGCGAGCCTTGGCAACGCAACGTTTGGAGCGTCACACGATGCGATAGTCCTCATCCTCAGCGTTGCCTCATCGCGAGGCGCCGAGATAAGCAACACTGTATAGGCCGGCCGTCCCGCTTTCGCGGCGGCAACGTCACCACTCCGTTTCCGTCCAAAAGCACGTCCAGTTCATCGGCATATCCGCTCCTGGGTCGACGCGGGTCGTGCTCATACGAATTCACACACGAAAGCGCATGCGGCATACGTCGACCAGTCGGACATCGATTGACCCCTGTTCAAGAACTCCCCGCTGCGTCAAGTCAAACCACAGAATTCCATCGCGCGTGTGTAGTTGCATCCTCCAATTGGAGTATGCAAGGAAAACCTTCGAACCTATGCAAGCCGCCAGATTGCGCCATAGCTAATGGCCGGTGCTAGCGCTACATCGGTGTGGCATTCCTTCCCCGCCGCACGGGCCCTTTACTGTGCGTCCCCGCGTGACGGTAACCAATATTGGATGTAATCTAAACCTCAAGGCATCGATGACCAGCAAAGAACCAGGACACAATGTATGCGCTGGCTGAGTAGAGCGGGTTCGACACCGATATCGAGCGAGTGCCCGAGGCTCAATTGGGAGGGCATGTGCAGCCGTTAGACGCATCCACCAGGGTTTTGGACAACAATCCTTGCGCGGATCAAGCGTTAGTCGTCAGAGGTGAGTTTAGAGACGGACGGGCATCATCCTTCAGCTATACATGCAATCGCTGCCTACACTGCTGCTATTCCAAACGAATTCAATTGAACCCTTATGAGGTAGCCCGTTTAGCGCGTTCGTTGGGCGAGACAACACGAGAATTTCGCGAAAAGTGGACCATCGATGGTGCCGGAATAGAAGTCCTTAGAACGCAGAGCGGAGCCTGCGTCTTCCTGGGCCCGGACGGATGCACGGTTCATTCCGATAGGCCGTTGGTTTGTAGACTTTATCCGCTCGGCAGAAAGCTCGGGCCAGACGGAACGGAAGAGTTCGTTCGACTAACCGCGCATCCTGAGTCCACGGGAATCTACGAAACCAACGGGACGATTACAGAATTTCTGGAAAGTCAGGCGGTGGCCTCGTTCATCAAAGCGGCCGACGATTATTATGAATTGTTCTGCCGCTTGCATAGTCAACTTGCCGATGGTGCGGAGAATGGTTTTTCGGAAACTGCCGACGCGACTACGCTAGAGGCACGGGAGTTACTCGACATCGATACTGCGGTCAAACTCTTCTGCGAGCGCGCGGGCAGCAGAGAACCTAGCGATATAGAAGAGCGCAAGAATATACATCTCAAAGTGCTGTACGCAATATTGTCAAATCAGAGGTAGAAAAAATCATGCATAGTCATCAAAAATTCGAGCGAAATGAGTCGAAAGAATTGCCGTCACGAGAGCTCTCCACGCGTACCCAACTAGCGTTGTATTGCGTACTGGGAGCCTCAATCGGAATTATTCCTGCGGCCGCTGCGCATCCCACTGAACAAGTAGCGGCTGATGCGCAGCAGGCACCCACCAGCGTCCAGCTTAAAACACCTGCCAAACAGAACAGTGCTCCACATGCGAATTTTTTCAAGAGTATGGGGACAGGCACGCATGCTCAAAAGCGAATTAGCCCAAAGCAGAAGACGGGCAAACCCCCCGCCGGTTAGGCATAGCGAAACTTGGATCGTCGGAGCCAACTCTGCTGCAGTATGGCGAAGCCGAATAGCCGAAAGCTTGGGTTGCCTTTTTTTTCGTCTTAACCTATGCGCTTGGGGACAGCGCTGCGTTCGGGCCAGAATCAATCACGCACTGCTGTTAAGGGATCTTCTGAGACAGGCAGTACCTAAAGCGTTTTTGCTGCTAATGGCGCTGGGTCAGTGCGTTGTCGCGGGCTCTGAGCCGAAGGGTCTCAAGCTAACACCGGTGGAGCGTGCGGTTGTGGTCGATCATTTCGGCAAGCGGGTGCCATATTATGTGTCGATTGATCGCCGGTGGCCAGCGAGCGTTTGGCGCTGACGGCATCGGGGCAGGTGCGCTACACGCTGAAGACGCCCTATCGGGATGGCACGACCCACATCGTGCTCGAGCCGCTCGATCTGATGGCGCGCCTCGCGGCGCTGGTGCCTAAGCCGCGAATGCGCTTGACCCGGTATCACGGCGTGTTTGCCCCGCACAGTCAGTATCGGTCGGCGGTGACGCCGTCACAGCGGGGCCGCGGTGCAGTGACGCCGCCGGTGTCTGGCGCGGAGCCGACCAAGCCATCGACGCCGCGGCATGTGGCGATGAGCTGGGCACGACGGCTCAAGCGTGTGTTCGGTGTTGAGATCGAGTGCTGCACGCGCTGCGGCGGGGAGCTGAAGATCATCGCCAGCATCGAGGAGCCGCAGCTCATTGCGAAGATCCTGTCGCACCTGGAGCGTGCTGCGCCGGAGCAGTCTCAGAGCGAGCTGCCGCTTGGGGCACGGGGGCCGCCGACGCAGTCCAGCCTGCTGTGAACTTAAGGATGAGTAGCGATTCCGTGAGCGGGAGAGGGCGGCGGACGGGGTCCGCTTGTCCTAAGCTCCAGAGAACGGCAGCGTGGGGTGGCTTGCGGGCGGCGCGGCACGCTGAGGTCGGCGGTCAGTCAATGGCCGGGGCCCTGCGCAGAGGCGCACCGGCGGCCCGAATAGCCCAAGCAAGCCACGCGGCACCTAAGCTTGGACGCAACATAAGGCGGACTACGTGAATCGATGGGCAGACTTGGTTCGGACTGGTGGTTTGAAATTCCTATCCGCCGAATTGCTGGTGTTCGTAAAGCGTCCGCCGACGCTGTCCGTAAATCGCGCGCAGAGTCGCAATCTCGGGCGGTGGTCCCTCAACCTGTGCGCTCAGGTGCTCGAGGACAGCCTTCGGTACCCGTTGCAATTTGTCGAGCGGTCGGCCGCACATCTTCAGAAAGCCAATCTGCAGCGCGCTGCCGAGGCGCATTTCCACACCATTGCGAGACAGGACCGCTTGTATCTCGGCACGGTCCAACGTGAAAAACTCGCTGATCGCCAGCGCGCTCAAGGTGGGCGGCAGCTGCGTGCGCCCCAAAAATTGTCGGTGCCAGTGCAGCATGGTCGGAGGTCCTTTTCCGGGGGCTCCCGATCATGCCTGGATTTGACCCAAAAACCATGCTGCGTCGCGTCATCAAAACGGCACTTTTTGCGCTGAATGTACGGCGAGGCCTAAACCCAGGTTCAAGGTCAGAGTCGGTTGCCGTGTCGCATGACTGCCGATATTCTGCGGTGAGTGTTGCCGGACCCACGAGTCGTGGCATTGGAATCCAATCCGGGCGCCCGATGGTGATCCGTGTCTCGAGATGAATTATCAAGCCTGATCGGCCAGATCTACGAGGCCGGCGTAAATCCAAGCCATTGGGGCTCGGTCGTGGACGCGGTAGCGGATTGGCTGAATGCCAGCATCGCAAACATCAGTCGCTTCGACCTGTCGACCCAGCAGACCACCAATCTTGCGCCCCGCGTGAGTCCAGAGCTTCACCGCAGCTTCGAACAGCGATTTGCGAGCCAAAACCCGTTTCTCCAACCGGCCTCGCAAATGCCGGTCGCAAAAGTATTCAGCATGGAGGAGTGTCTGCCGCGCCGTGTCTTCATACGTTCCGAGATGTACGGCGAATGGCTTCAACCGCAGCAGATGGAGGAAGGGCTGGCCGCGAATTTCGGCGTGGAAGGTTCCGTGGGAATGCTGTTCGCAGCCTGGCGTCCTTCGCGCCTCGGGAGCTTCAATGAGGAGGAACGAGGCCGGTTCGAGTTACTGTCGCCGCATCTCTTACGGGCCACGAAGATTTCGCTGCGGCTCCATGAAATGGATTTTCTGGCGAGTTGCGCTGCGGGGGCGCTGGATCGGCTGAGTCATGGCATCGCAGTCCTCGACGGCAAGCGGCGGGTCCGCCTTCTCAATCGCAGGGCCGAAGACATGGTCGCGGAAGGGGATGCGATACAGGTGCGCAATGGCCTGCTAGCGGCCGCCCTTTCCCATGAGACCAAGGTGCTCGACAGCGCGGTCAATCGGGCGGTCGAATTCAGCCTGGGTTCGACACTGCGGCTGGCGCGCCCGGGCAGAGGCGTGCTCACGCTCTTGGTGTCCCCCCTCAACATGGATTCCTCCTGGCTCGGTCTGCGACCGCCGGGGGCGCTGGTCGTGATCACGGATCCCGAGGGCGGCGATATTCCGCCAGCCAGCCGGCTCATCCAGGCCTATGGGTTGACGGCCGCCGAGGCCGCCGTCGCGCGTGAACTCCTCCGCGGCCACGACATCGCGACCAGCGCTCGAAATCTCCACATCACCTACGAGACCGCTCGGACACACCTGCGGCGGATATTCGCCAAGACGGGCATCCGCCGGCAGAGCGATCTCGTCCGGCAATTGATGCGCACGGTCGGGGCCATTATCTAGTCGGATGGCGCTCCGTGACCGCGGCATACTCCAACCGGGGGATGCACCCGGTTCACGAGAGTGTGATGCTTCGGTGCACCACGATGCATCCTCACAGCGGCAAGCTTCTCAGACTCCTCACCGTCCCCGCCCTCGGAGCCGCGGTGTTCGGAGCGACACTCGCGCTCGCGCAGAGTTCGGCGCCACCCCCCGCCGCCCCTGACAAAAGCCCATGTGGAACCCTGGCGCATGGATTCGGCATCTTCGTATCCGGATTCACAGACGCAAACGCAGGAACCCAGCCCACGCCACAGAAAGAAATGTTTTGCGGGATGGGACAGCGAAGCGCGTCGGGGAAGAAATTTGCGACCGCAGATGGGGACTACGCGAAGATCAGCTCCATGTTCTCCTATTCCATCGAGGCCAATAGCATCAACCTGACCACGACCACAACCGGTCAGTCCAAAGATCGGAGGCGAGGTTATGCACTATCGAGCTCCCGTATCGTGGCCTCTTGGATGGACGTGCTGACCGCGCATAGTAATAAGGTCAAGGTACTGCAGCGCAACGCAATGGGCGGCGGCAATGTCGGACTGGAGGATGTAATTCCGCTCAGGATCCATTTAAAGGAGGATAGCCCCCAGTGCAGTGGCGCGGGAGGCTCGTTTCATTACTACTCATTCATGACAGGGTTGCTACGTCCAGCTTATGCAGAGGGGCCCGCCGTTACCGGCAATGCCGCCCCGTTCATGCAGGGTGAGACGGGCAGTGGCGCCTACTTGAGGATGAACGCGTGCGGCCCCAACATTACGACGAGCACGCTTGGAACATTGAACGGCGTTGGAATGTATCTCAACCTTGCTGTGCAAGTAGCCACTTCTGGAAACATCAATGAGTCTGATCAGCAGAGTGGCGATGTGAAGGCGGAATTTTCCAATGTGCGACTCTGCATCGATCACCCGAAGACGCCTGACGATGTCACGATCACATCAGCCAGCGGCCGCAGTTACTGGTGTACCGATTGAGCACATTCCGACATTGAAGGCCGACTCGGTGCCAGTATGCGCACGATACTTACGCCGGCTCGCGAGTTCTTGCACGAGTGTGATTTCAAGATCGACTCGCTCGCGTGGCCGGTTCGCCCTCGGCGCATGGACCGCGGTCATGGGCGCGGCGCTCATGGTTGCCGCCTGCGATCGTCAGTCTCAACCACCGGCCGCGGCACCCGCGATGGCAGCGAAGACCGCATCAGCGCTTCCAGTCACCGCGGCCGCCGCGAATCCCACCCCGTCTATCCCAGCGGACCCGCGACCTTCGCCTGATGCCACGGCGACACCGGCGGCGGCACCGGGACGCGAACACTGGGGCGACCAGTTCGAGCGCGTGCAAGGCGGTCCCGATGCGGAACTCATGATTCGCGTCGGCAGCATCAGCAACTTGGGGTTCGGCTGGCCGGACGGGTTTGATCCGTTCAGCGGCAAGTCGACGCCCTCCCATGGATACCCGTGGGATCCGCCGCCCGACGCACCGCCGGGCCTCAAACGCATCATGCTGGGCTCGGCCGTGACGCGCGCCGATCTCGATGCGCGCCGCGGTGATGGCTATAGCCAATACATGATGGGCCACGACACACACGTCCAGCCCATCCAGATTCCTCTGGGTCAAGTACCCGCGAAAATCGACGGGGTGTTGTTCCAATTTTTCCTCGATGACTTTCAGGCGCCGTACTTCGGGTCTCATTTCCAAGTGTCCCTGAACGGCACTCGCATCCCCGCCTTCGAACAAATTGTGAATGCCGTCGACCAGACGGGTCCGATCGGCAAGCTGGTGAGCGCACCGCTGCTGCCGGAGTACTACGACCTACTTCAGTCGGGCTCCCTCAAGCTCGTCTTCGATGACCCGGAGACTCACGTGCCCGATGGCTTTGCGATCGATTTCGTGCGGGTGCTGTTCACGCCGCGGCATTTCCCCTACGTGGTGAAATTGCAGGGCACGGTACTCGACGCCGATACGCGCCAGCCCGTGGCAGATGCGACCGTCACGGCCGCGCTGCTGTCGACGCAGACGGGCTCGAACGGCCAGTTCACGCTTTCCGGGGTCCCGGCGGGATTAGTAGTCGCTACCGCGATTCATGAAGGCTATGGGGTCGGTGCCAATAGCGTCGATGTCGAGGCGGGTCAGGTTGGTCAGGTGGAGATCTTGCTCCACCGCGCCAAAGAGGACGCAGCGAGTCTTCAGGAGCAGATCGACAAAACAGGCATCGTCGCCATTTATGGAATACATTTCGATGTCGATAAATCACTCTTGAGACCGGACAGTGCTCCGGCCTTACAAGCCGTGCTGGGCATCATTCAGAAGGCGCCTGCGGCGCACTGGATCGTCTCAGGTCATACCGACAATACCGGCACCAAGGAGCATAATGTGCCCTTGTCACTGGCCCGTGCCCAATCCGTCGGTTCCTGGCTCAAGCATCATGGAATCGATGCTGGCCGGTACACTGCGGTCGGGATTGGCGCTGACCGTCCGGTCGCGAATAATGCCACGGCGGGCGGTCGAGCATTGAATCGTCGCGTCGAGCTTCAACGGCAAGACTGAGGGGTGCGGTGCGATGGGAGGTTGGGCCCTGTTGCCGGCTCTGGGAAGGAGACTATGCGACTACGCGCTTACGCGATGATGGGCGGCGCACTTCTGTGCGGAGCGGCTTCGGTGGGTCCATTGAGGGCGGGCACGGACTCAAGCACGCCAGACACCGCTCAAGTGACCCTGACCTATACGTCGAGTAACGGCACCGTCGCCCCGCAATTTTATCAACATCGGCAAGTCACCATACGCAGCAGCGGTGATAGCGACTTCGACGTGACCCAAGGCGCCGTAGTGGGGCATCAAACCATTCAGAAGGCGAGTTTCAAGCCGGACCCTGCCAAGTTGCAGGCCCTCATGGACTACATTGCAAGCCATCACTTCGACCCGCTGCCCCTGCCCGGACGCCCATTGCGGCCGCGGCCGGGCGACGGGAGGTGCAGCCTCTATCTCGTGTCGCCGGGTAGCAGCAGCGAACTCGGATGCGGCGGCCCCGCAGCCATCCTGATAGACATGATGAATGGTCTGCTGCCACCCACCGTCAAGGAAATGCGCAATTCCCCGCCGGTACCGAACGGTGGGATCATCGCCAACTCCGACCCGCGATCATCCGATCAGGTGGGCCAGGGAGTCGAGACGCGTGAGATCGCGATCAAAACTTTTGATGGACATTTCTTGACTGCTGCGGAGGGTGGTGGTTTCGGCGGCGTGGACGATGGACCCACGGCATTGGCGCTTCATTCGGACGCCACTAACGCGGGCCGCTGGGAACGTTTCGAATGGATCTGGTTGGACCAGAAGCAGGGAACATTTGCCCTAAAAACCTCGAAAGGCACGTATCTGACGGCGGTTCATGGCGGCGGTATCGGTGGCGCCAACAATGCGCAAAGTCCTTTTCACACCGATTCGAGAACACGGGGTCCAGACGAAGCCTTTCGCGCAGACTTCGCCGACGGCACCGTAACGCTACGTACACGCAAAGGATTCTACGTGACTGCGGTGGGCGGCGGGGGCAAGGGCGGATCAGATGACGTTGCCATTCATGCGGACGCGACCACCATCGGCCCTTGGGAAACTTTGCAGGCGGTGCCCGCAGATTGAGACATTCATTGGCAAGCTCGGCGCGACTCGAGGGGACTTGACGTGTTCGTCAATGAGAAAACATCAGCGTTTTTCAGGAGATGGGATCCGCGCGCGTTCGCCGTCATGACGCCGTTTCTCATCCTCTTCAACGTCCTCGGTTTCGGACCCGAATTTCACTACCGAGTCTGGGGCAACACCGGCCACGAAGCGAGGGTGCCCGGCGATGCCCGATGGTTCATTGCCATCATCGCCGTCGGCCTGGATATCCTGGTGGTCGCATCGCTATACCTGATGGGCAAGGACATCCTGCGGCTCAAGCGAGGGGAAGCATTGCCAGACTTCGTTCGGCAGGCAGCGCCCTTGACCGCAGTGCTCGGGCCGCCGGGCGGCGCCAGTCCCTCGCCACCGACGGTCCCAGAACCGAGTGCGTCGAGCGCGAGGTATCCGCGCTGGCTTTCCTGGCTGAGCCTCATTGCCGTCCTCTTGACGATCACCATTCTGATCGCGACCCACGGCCACGCGAATGCGTCGTCGGGAATGCTCGCCTACCTGGGCATCATCGTCTTCTCGGGCGGTCTCGCGGGCATCGGATTGATTCAGTCCATCCGTGTGATCATCGCGGCTCTCGGCTTTCTGAGTGCCATGGCCGGCATGACGCTATTCGCGCGCTCGCCCCAGCGCCCGCCCCGGGGTCTGGCGGTGGGACTGCGATGGATGTTGATCGCCTGTACCGGCGTCCTGGCCGTCGCGATTCTCCTGATGAGTGTCGGTCTTTTCGGTCTGGCACTTCGGCATTCTTGAGGCCGCCCTCGCCGACGCGAGACTCGCGATCCGTAGTCCACGGTTCAGCGCGCCTGGCTGCGAGCCGCCGTCAATTGTACGGTCCGCGCGCTGAGCTCCTTGATCTCCGCCGCGTCCTTCGCCATGAGCTGACGATTGTCGGCGCGAACCTTGATGATCTGAGCCGCACGCTCGCGCTGTGCCGGCGTGAGGGTTGTCCGCCCGTCGCCGGATCCGAAGCGGTCGCCGTCATGCAACCCCGCCGCAGTCTCCACCGTGTCGCGCAGCGTATCCCACTGGTATCCCGGCATGCCCTCGTTCGCCACCAGCATCTCGGCTGCGTTGCCCGACAGCAAGGCAGTGCCTCGAGTCATGACAGCCGTTTGTGCGGGGGTCGGCACGAAGGCACGAACGCGTCGGCCTGGATCACCTGATAGGGCTTCCCCGCTTGCGAATCCGCGGCGATCTTGGCCTGCGCGGCCGACAGCAATTGCCGAAGCCGTTCCGTCTCCGCGATGTCGGCAACGTCTTCGGCCGTGGGATGTTGGTACCGCTCGACCGCCGCCCGCATGATCAGTAGATAGAACTCCACATCCTTAGGCTGAAGCTCCGCGCCGTTATGGAAATCCTTATTGGACGTGATGCCCGGCAGATCCGACTGCGGTTGTGCACTGGCCGCCGGAGCAAATGCCGCGCACATCATGAGTCGGCTGACCGTTGCGTAAATCAATAACTTCATAGTGCTGACATCCTTTGAGCCTCACCCCACCCTAACTGCGTACACCGGAAACCCAGTTATCCGTTTCGCAGTTGAAATCATTCTTGCCGCCGAGCAGTGAATTGATCTCGTTCCAAAGCTTTCCCACGCTCGGATGCCAACCGCCCAAGCCCAGACGCTGCCCGGTGGGATCGGTGGGTGAGGCGAACCCCCCACCCCCGGGCGGATTCAACGGCTCGCAGTCAGGGGGAAGCTCCGGCTGCTCCGAGCTGGTATAGCAATTCTCGGCACACCACGGGATGCCGGGTCCACTCCCTTGAGCTTGCGCGGCGGGAATCACGGCAAGTCCGGCTGCCGCCAGGGACCACATCGAATGAGTCGTGAGGGCAGCGGCGAGTCGCGGCGCCGGACAATCCGCGGACAACAAGCAACCTACGCCCGCTTCCTCGCTGCGCAGCGATGCCCGCAACGCTTGCACCCAAAGAGCAGCGTCTTTGTCGGATAGCAGGTCGGCAACCGCCAAGGCAAAATCGAGACGCGGATGATAGGCGATCAACGATCCGTCGGCCGGACGCAAGCCATTGGCCTTTCGATAGGAGGACACGTCCGCATAGAATGTTTGCAGCCATACGCTTCGCCGTAGGCACTCGGCGTCGGCCGGCGCGCAGCCCACGTCGCGCCCGAGGGCCGCCGGCACGGAGTCGATCACGAATCCGGACGCGCGCACGGTGAGCGTTTGCCCCGATTGATTGCCGTGAAACACGACTTGTTGGAAAGGGCTCACGGGCGACGCAGCCTGATTGCGATAGATGACATCGACGGAGCCGAATGCGCCGGACCAATGCGTGATGCGATTGAACGGATCACGGCGCACGTCATGTATTTTCACCTTGACGAACTCCAGATCGGTTTGCCGATAGTCCCGCGGTAGCGCACGCATGTAAAAGCGCCGCCCCGCGCTGGTCCAATTGCCGTGCGCAATGGTGGTGACCATAGGCTCAGACGGCATCGGCACCAATGGCACGGCACGGGCCGGTACGGCAACGGCCTCGATTTGCTCATACGTGGCAGTGGGATCGGTCAACAGCGAGCGCAGATGCGTCGCGAGGTCCATCGCCTCCGTGACCTTGTCCGAACCCGGGATTCGCAGCTGTAACTGCTGCTCGATCCGCGAGAACATCCCCTTGCCATGGCCGGCGACCCCCGCTTGGCGCAAGCTGTCGAGATCCTTGGCGTCCAAGAGTGTGTTGGCCGCCGCCTTGAGGGCGGGAGGGAACTCCTCGAGAGGGGTTTCCGCTTCGACGGCCCAGATCACCTCCTGGATGTCGTTTTGCGCCATCTCGAAATGCGTCAGCGACGCGGCCAGTAACCGCAGGATCAACGCCGCCCGGGTGCCCTTCGCGGTGGCCATCACATAACCGGAGCCGTGTACGGGGCCGGACTTCCCCGCATGCAGGCAGTAGGTTCTCGCGAACACCGTCCAGTAGCCTGCCGGCATGACGCGGGATTCCCACGGGAACGGTTTTTCGCCGGACATCACATCATCGAGCCACGCAGCCACCGGCAGCGCATCTTGAATGGTGGTCGAAATCGGTTCATCCGCCGAGGCCATGGAGGGCACGCAGCACGCGAAAGCCACAGTCAAAGCCAGGAGGAGTGTCGTGGATTTCATCGGCTGGCCCCCGGGGCAGCGACCGGCGCAGCGCCGGGCAATGCAAATACTAACAACGCGCCGCCCAAGGTCGTGTACTTGTTCAAGTCCCCATAGCCGTGAACGTCGAAGTCCTGTCGCGTCCGGTCCGTCATTCCTTGCGGCACGCCGCCCACATTGGAGTGGCGCACCCAGGCACCGACTCCCGAGTAAACGCCCACGTATTGCTTGCCGTGATAGAGATACGTGAACACATTGCCGATGATCCCGGAGGGAGTTTTGAATTTCCATAATTCCCGACCATCCACGATGCTGACCGCCTTGAGATAGCCCTCGAGCGTGCCGTAGAACGCAATACCGCCTGCGGTCGTCAAGGCACCCGACCACACTGAAAATCGCTCGGGATTCGACCAGACGGTTTTACCCCGGACCGGATCCCACGCGATGAAATCACCCATTCCTCCGTGACTGGCCAGAGTCGGATACAAGCTCAACATAGCGCCCGTGAAGGCATGCCCCGCCCGATAATCGACGGGGTAGGACTCGTAGATCATGCACACGTGATTCGCCGGAACCAAGACCAGCCCGGAGTGTGGATCGAAGCTCGAGGGTTGCTGATTTTTGGCACCCACGGTACCTGGACAGATTCCGCTCACCGGCGCAGAGCCACCCGCGCGATCGGGCGAGTACTGGCTGTCCACCTCGGGTCGCCCGCTCCTATGATCGACTTTCGTCGCCCAATTCACGCTCGGATCATATTTCTCTGCGCGCAGTAACTCCCCCGTGGCGCGGTTCATCGTATAGCCAAAACCATTCCGGTCCATATGCACCAGGGCGGGGACCGCCTGGCCGTTCATCTTGATATCTGCGAGGATCATCTCGTTGACGCCGTCGTAGTCCCACTCATCGTGCGGAGTCATCTGGTACACCCACTTCGCCATCCCGCTCGTAAGATCGCGGGCAAAGATGGTTGCCGACCATTTGTTGTCGCCCGGTCGCTGCCTCGAGTTCCAGGGGGCCGGATTGCCCGTCCCGTAGTACACGAGATTGAGCCGCGGATCGTAGGAATACCAACCCCAGGTCGTGCCGCCGCCCCACTTCCACTGCGCGCCGCGCCAGCTCTTCAGGGACGAGTCCTGACCAATGGGCACCAGCTTGTCTCCGGCCCATGTCATGGTCTTGGCGGGATCCACCAAGAGATCGGCATCGGGGCCGGTACTGTAGGCCTTCCACAACAGCGCACCCGTCTTGACGTCATAGGCGTGCATGCGGCCGCGAACCCCGAATTCACCGCCCGAGATCCCCGTCAGAACCACGTCCCCGAACACGTGCGGCGCGTTGGTATTGGTCTCCCCGATCTCAGGATTGCCATTCTTGACACTCCACACCACCTCCCCGGTCGTGGCATCGAGCGCCACCAAGGTCGTGTCCGCCTGCTGTAGGAAAATCTTGCCATCCCCGTACGCAAGGCCTCGATTCACGGTGTCGCAACACATCACCGACGGCACCGCCTCATCCTGGGTCGGCTCGTACCGCCATTTGAAGGTTTGGTCAGCGAGATTGATGGCGTAGACCGTATTGGGAAATGGCGTGTGCAAATACATATCCTCGCCGATGACCAACGGAGATCCTTCGTGACCCCGCAACACGCCCGTCGACATCGTCCACGCAACCTGAAGAGTGCCGACGTTGGCAGCATTGATCTGATCGAGACCACTGTGGCGCTGGTTCGAGTAATCGCCGGCCTGAGCTGCCCAATTGGCCGGATTGTTCATGGCGGTTTCCAGGTCATTCGCGCGCAGGTTTCCCGTCAAGCCCGCTGCTCCCAGCATGAGGGACAATGACGGCGCGAGACGGCGCGGCGCAGCGAGCAAGGGAGGGCATCGCAGGCTCATCGGCGCAATTCGAAGGTGATGGTCTCCATGGCGGCGAGCGCCTTGCCAGTCAAATCCACAGGCCTGTAGTGGTTCGCGGCCACGGTCAACGACTCATAGTATTCCGAGGCGTGGCGCCCGTCGGAGGGCAACGCGACTTCACCGGTGGCACTGCTCGTCAGGTCCCAATCGGTGGGCGGGATGAAGCAAGGTAAGTGGAGGCAAAGCAATTGGTGATAATTCACGCGAACGTGGACTTCTATCCCCGACAGCGGCGCGTTCGTCGCCGCATCCTTCAGATGCAAGCGCAGATCTTGAAGATCGGGCGCGAGCCGTGGCAAGGCAACGTTCGGCGTGTCCCCCGACGCGACCGTCCTTATCCTCAGACGTACCTCTTCGTGATGCGGCGCCGAGATCAGCAACTTGGTATAGGCCGGCCGCCCCACTGGCGCGGCGGGCAATGTAACCAACCCGTTTTCGTCCGAAGTCACGTCGAGTTGATCAGCGTAGCACTCGCCGCTGCCGCAGGCCGGGTTACGGACGTAGACTTTTATCCGGACGGTCACGTTGGCGAGCGGCGCATTCGAGAGCGCGTCCACGACGCGCAGGCGTATCTGCGCCGGGGCCGATGCGGGTGCTGCTCCGACGGATGCACACACGAAAGCGCAGGCGGCAAACGTCGACCAGTTGGACATCGATTGACCGTTGTTCAAGAACTCCCCGCCGCATCAAGTGACGCCACAGAATTCCATCGCGCAGGTGTGGTTGCATCCTCCAACTGGAGTATGCGAGAAAATATTCCGAACCTATGCGAGCCGCCCGATTGCGCCAGAGCATCGAAGGACCCCGAGGACGGTATCGGCCCATAGACCGAGTATAGAAGCCACCCGCTTTAAGGGCCACCGCGCGGAAGCCCAGTCGCTCGTGCAGCGCAAGAACCCGTGTTCTCGCTATCACCAATTACGGCAAACATTTGCCTCCCCGGTTCAGCGCCTTGCAATCCTGCAAACGACGCACCTTGTGGCCGTGCGCCGGTTAAAGGTTTAGGCTCCATAGCGCAGGGTCGACGGGCCAACCTCCGCGACCGAAAATTAATTCGCTCAGGCGGGCGGTACGAAAATGCGCATCAGAAACTTCTTGGTAGTGTCGACGGCGGTTTGCCGGCTTTTGACCGCGGGCGGTGCCGCCTCGGCGCAAGAGTTACCGACGCCGTTGTACCTCGGCGCTGGCAACCCGGACATGTATAACGCGAGTCTCGAACTTGCCGCCGATCACACGTATCGTTTCGGCTATTCTTTCACGTCCATCGGCGGGCCGCGTCCAGGAGGCAAAAGCGAAAGCGGGCAATGGACTTTCGATGCCCACCGCTCGGTTCTCATCTTGCACGCGACAGATTCCGGCGGAGCGGTGACCGAAGTGCCGGTTCAATTGGGCTTGCGCATCAGTGCGCAGGCTCGTCTAGGTGCAACGGGTCCGCTCGTGAATTTCCAATCGTCGCAAGTCACGCTCGGCCGCTTGCTCGCGGCATCCTCGATCCCAACGCGACGCTTCTTGCTTGAATTGCAAACCGTAAACGGCCGTTGGTTGACGGTTGAGGATGACGGAAAGCACGCGCCCACCTCAGCGCAAATCCCGTTACGCGTTGACGCGCTCAAGCCGGGACGATTCGAGATGTTCAGGCTCGAGGTCGTAGACGACACTCACTGCGCGCTGCGGACCGCGAACGGACACTATCTCACGGCAACCAACGGTGGAGGTATCGGTGGTCCAAACGATGCGACGAGTCCGATCCATACGGACCAAACCGATTCGAGTGATAACGCGGCCTTATTCCGATTCGACGTCGATCGCAGCACACTGCGTACCAGATGGCAGATTGAACCTAGCGATCGCATGACGGCACCGCGCTATGTGACGGCGGTGGACGGCGGTGGCATTCACGGGCCCGAAAATTCCGCTATCCGTACGGATGCCACGAAGCGCGGCCGTTTCGAGACATTTAGTTGCGTTTTCTCCTTCGCCACTGATTGAGTGATTGTTAGGCGGGGACGGCTCGCGGGAGCGGACCCCGCAAGCAAGTGTCGATTTCAATATTTTGCGTCAATTATTTCAACGATTTGTGTCAATTCCGACGTGGCTCGCCGCGGTCTCCGACAGAAGTTGGCGCACAGCAATCCAGCACTGGCGCCGATATGCCGTGGGCCAGCGCTCCTGTCGATCGGCCGACCATTCTTGGCTCGCGCGGGCTGAGCGGCGGATTCGTGCAATCTGGCGTTCTTGCGGTATGGGACCGACAAACGATCGGATGCGTCCCCATGACAGGACGCCAATAACGGGGTCCCCTCATTTTTGCTTCCAAAAGTGACGGTAGGATTTGCCGATAATCATAGAGCGGGTGATGGTTTTTAGTAGCTAAAACAATATCTTTCTGTTCGTGATTTTTCAGGACTATCGTATCTCGATTAGGGAGGGATGCGATGAACCACTGGCAGGCGACGTTTCTGGGCCTCAAGCAGTTGCCGCGCGAGCTGAGCGGCTTCGAGATCGAAGCGTTTTTCACGTTCACAGCAAGCGAACGCGCCGTGATTGAG
>Ga0302324_100010154_pt1 | contig 19550 bp, 15 predicted proteins | sample Palsa_T0_1_FD_201949 | JGI IMG/M metagenome (GOLD analysis project Ga0302324, IMG submission 201949) | Peat permafrost microbial communities from Stordalen Mire near Abisko, Sweden - Palsa_T0_1 | ecosystem: Environmental > Terrestrial > Soil > Palsa > Peat permafrost | place: Sweden: Abisko...
GTGCCGTCCACCAAAGGCACTCTGTGAGAAGTAAATCCGTTGTGGTGCTGGACTACGGCTCCGGCAACCTGCGTTCGGCTCAACGTGCGCTGCAGCGCGTCGGCGCCGAGGTCGAGGTGACGGCCGACCTTCGGGCAGCCGCGGCGGCCGACGGGCTGGTGGTGCCGGGCGTCGGCGCCTTCGAGGCGTGCATGACCGGGCTGCGTGGGATCAACGGCGAGCGGGTGATCGCCGAGCGGATTACCGCCGGGCGGCCGGTGCTGGGCGTCTGCGTCGGCATGCAGATCTTGTTCGCCCGCGGCGTCGAGTTCGGCGTCGAGAGCAACGGCTGCGGCCAGTGGCCCGGCGCGGTGACCCGGTTGGAAGCGCCGGTGATCCCGCACATGGGGTGGAACGTGGTCGCGGCGGCGCCGGGAAGTGCGCTGTTCAAAGGCCTGGACGCCGACGCGCGGTTCTATTTCGTGCACTCCTACGCCGCGCAGCGGTGGGAAGGCGGCTCCGAGGCGCTGCTGACGTGGGCCACGCACGGGGTGCCGTTCCTGGCTGCCGTCGAGGATGGTCCGCTGGCCGCCACCCAGTTTCATCCGGAGAAGAGCGGGGATGCTGGAGCGGCCGTATTGAGCAATTGGGTTGAGGGGTTATGACGTGCCGTTGATTTTGTTGCCCGCCGTCGACGTCGTCGAGGGCCGGGCGGTGCGCTTGGTGCAGGGCCGGGCCGGCAGCGAAACCGAGTACGGCTCAGCGCTGGACGCTGCGCTGAACTGGCAACGCGACGGCGCCGAATGGGTGCACCTGGTCGACTTGGACGCGGCGTTCGGTCGTGGCTCCAATCGCGAGCTGCTGGCCGAGGTGGTCGGCAAGCTCGACGTCCACGTCGAACTGTCCGGCGGTATTCGCGACGACGAGTCGCTGTCGGCCGCGCTCGCGACCGGCTGTGCCCGAGTCAATCTCGGGACCGCCGCGCTGGAAAACCCGACATGGTGTGCACAGGCGATCGCCGAGCACGGTGACAAGGTCGCGGTCGGTCTGGACGTGCAGATCGTCGACGGCGATCACCGGTTGCGCGGCCGCGGCTGGGAGACCGACGGCGGAGATCTCTGGGCTGTGCTGGAACGCCTTGACGGCGAAGGATGTTCACGGTTCGTCGTCACCGACGTCACCAAAGACGGCACGTTGACCGGACCCAATCTCGACTTGCTGCGCACCGTTGCCGAGCGCACCGATGTTCCGGTGATCGCCTCCGGTGGCGTGTCCAGCCTGGACGATCTACGTGCGATCGCGACGCTGACCGGCAGCGGCGTGGAGGGTGCGATCGTCGGTAAGGCGCTGTACGCCGGACGATTCACGTTGCCGCAGGCGCTATCAGCGGTGGCGGGCTAGGGCCGCAATGGATCTCGACGCGCTGGTGGCCGAGGCGTCGGCGATCCTCGACGTGGCGGCTAAGCCGTTCGTCGCAGGACATCGGGCGGATTCCGCGGTCAGCAAGCGCGGCGACGATTTCGCCACCAAGGTCGATCTGGCCATCGAACGCCAAGTGGTCGACGCGCTGGTGTCGGCGACGGGAATCCCGGTGCACGGCGAAGAGTTCGGTGGCGCAGATCTCGACTCGCCGTGGGTCTGGATCCTTGACCCGGTCGATGGAACGTTCAACTACGCCGCCGGGTCGCCGATGGCCGCGATACTGCTGGGCCTGCTGCACGACGGCGATCCGGTGGCGGGATTGACCTGGTTGCCGTTCATGAACGAGCGCTACGCGGCGGTGTCGGGCGGTCCGGTGATGAAAAATGGTGTGCCGCAACCGCCGCTGGCCCGCGGTGAGCTCACCGAATCGATCATCGGGGTCGGAACCTTCAACGCCGATTCGCGTGGCCGGTTCCCCGGTCGGTACCGCTTGGCGGTGCTCGAAGAGCTCAGTCGGGTGTCGTCGCGGATGCGGATGCACGGGGCCACCGGCATCGATCTCGCCTACGTCGCCGACGGGGTTCTCGGCGGCTCGATCAGTTTCGGTGACCACGTGTGGGATCACGCTGCCGGTGTGGCCCTGGTACGGGCCGCCGGTGGTGTCGTCACCACCCTGGCCGGCGACGAGTGGACACCCGATTCGCGTTCCGCGTTGGCCGGCGCCCCCGGTGTGCACGCCCAGTTACTCGAGATGCTGCAAACGGTAGGACAACCCGATGAGTACTGAATCCGGCTGCGGCACCAGCCTTGCCGTGCGTGTCATTCCTTGCCTGGACGTCGATGCCGGCCGGGTGGTGAAGGGTGTCAACTTCGAAAACCTGCGCGACGCGGGAGATCCGGTGGAACTCGCCGCCGCCTATGACGCTGAAGGGGCCGACGAGCTGACCTTCCTCGACGTGACGGCGTCGTCGTCGGGACGGGTCACCATGCTGGAGGTGGTCCGCCGCACCGCCGAGCAGGTGTTCATCCCGCTGACCGTCGGTGGCGGTGTACGAACGGTCGCCGACGTCGACGTGCTGTTGCGGGCGGGAGCCGACAAGGTCTCGATCAACACCGCCGCCATCGCGCGACCGGAACTGCTGGCCGAGATGGCGGCCCAATTCGGCTCGCAGTGCATCGTGTTATCGGTCGACGCCCGGACCGTGCCGGCCGGCTCGGCCCCGACACCGTCGGGCTGGGAAGTCACCACCCACGGTGGGCGGCGCGGCACCGGCATCGACGCCGTCGAATGGGCGGCCCGCGGCGCCGAATTGGGGGTCGGGGAGATCCTGCTCAACTCGATGGATGCCGACGGCACCCGGGCCGGGTTCGACCTGCCGATGCTGCGGGCGGTCCGGTCGGCGGTCACGGTGCCGGTGATCGCCAGTGGCGGCGCCGGTTCGGCCGACCACTTCGCGCCGGCGGTGGTCGCGGGCGCCGATGCGGTGTTGGCCGCCAGCGTGTTCCACTTCCGGCAGTTGACCATCGGCCAGGTGAAACAAGCCATGGCCGCAGAAGGGATCACCGTGCGATGACACTCGATCCCGATATCGCGGCGCGCCTCAAACGCAACGCCGACGGCCTGTTCACTGCCATCGTGCAGGAGCGCAGCAGCGGCGACGTGCTGATGGTCGCCTGGATGGACGACGAGGCGCTAGCCCGCACGCTGGAGACCCGCGTGGGCACCTATTTCTCGCGGTCCCGCGGCGAACAGTGGGTCAAAGGCGCCACCTCCGGTCACACCCAGCGGGTGCATTCGGTACGGCTGGACTGCGACGGCGATGCCGTGCTGCTGGTGGTCGATCAAGTCGGCGGCGCCTGCCACACCGGCGACCACAGCTGCTTCGACGCCGACGTGTTGTTGGGCCCGGATTCCCGCACCGGGTAGCCACGCGGTCGGCCCCTGCCGGCGGCGACTTTCTCTCCGACATCCTGAGCGAGTCTTTCTGATGCGCGACGACGGATCCGGCCGGTAGTTCTGGGTGTCGATGCCAGTCTGCTACGGCTTGCCCGGCTCGTCCATTTCGCGAGGCACATCAGCCACCTTCGGCTGGTCCGATCTACGCCCCCCACCGTGCAGATCTACGCCCCCCGGGCGGATGTTGCCGGCCCGCCAGTAACCGATACTGCACTCGTTAGCGCAATCCAGTGAGCTGGTCATTGAGCAACAAAATCCGCATCCGTCGGGGGCGCGGTCGGGAAAGGTACACCGATGAGGGACGTTAAGCGGATCGGCCGGCTCGGTGTGCTGGCCGTTGGGCTGGGTATTGGGGCGGCGGTGGCCTCCACGGGGACCGCCTCGGCAGACGATTTCCAGATCTCCATCGACGGGATGGATTTGTTCCCAACGGCCGGCAACACGCGACCGCCACCTCGGGCACCGATGACATCGCGATCGCCTACGGCAACGGCAGCGACGCCGACGCCGACGGCGGCCAGTTCGACACCGCCTTTGCCGACGGCACCGACAGCTTGACCACCACCGGGGAGGGCAACTTCGACCGGGCCTCTGCCGACGGCACCGACACCCACGCCGTCGCCGGGGCGGGCAACGGCGACGTCGCCACCGTCTTCGACCCTACTGGCACCGTTGGCAGCGAGGCCGAGGCCATCTACGGTAACGGCGACCTCGCCTCCGTCGTCGGCGACCACAGCACCGCCTATGCCGGCGGCGTACTTGGTCTTCTCGGCAACGACGATGTCGCCTCCGTCGTCGACCCTACTGGCACCCTGGGCAGCACGGCCGTGGCCGGCTTTAACATCGGCGACACCGCCGCCGGCAGTTTCGACCTCGCGTCCGTCTCCGGCGACGGCCTGTCCTCGACCACCGCGACCGGCGCCAACTTCCTGACCGACCTGCTGTCAGCGCTATAGGGTCACCGTCGTCCATGCCGGGTCCGCGATCATCGTTGCTGCGTGAGCGGGTGTCACGGTAAGCGCGCGCGGGTGGGGTGATGCCGCTGATGGGCAACGGCGGATCCGGCCGGTAGTCGCGGGTCGTTCCCATCGGGGCGCGCGGCCGTGGCCTTCAGTTCTCAGGGTGGCTGGGTTGCCTGCCGCTCTACGCGTCCAAGCGCTTCACGCGGCCGGCCAACGAGATAGCCACAACAAGCGGGCACAAGTCCGCGCCACCATCGAAAACATGCTCGTGACCGGAGACCCCGTCACCTTCACCTCAGTAGCTCGAACAGCCCGGGTATCGACGTGGCTGGTCTACGCCGAAGGGGTTCGCGAACACGGCCCGACAGCAACGAAGGGACCAACATGAACCCGACGTCGGGATTTAAGCGTATTCCCAGTACACGCGGAGCTGCCGTGGAGAATTATCCCGGGTTTATGAAGCGACTAATCGTTGAGTTAGCAACGACTGTTTTGGTGTCCGGCGGTGTGGGGCTGGCCGGTTTGGGACTGGGCGCAGCTACCGTCCAAGCCCAACCCGCTCCTGCGCCGCTACCTACTGATCACTGGTGCCCAGGCCAATATGTGTCCAACTTGATACGGGATATGCAGTGGGACTGGAATGTCTGCCACGACTGGCACCTCGTAGACAACAGCCAGCCGGACCAGTTCGGCGTAACGCACTTCCATGCTGAAGAGGGACCTGAACCGCCTCCGCCACCGGCCCTCCACTTCTGCCCAGTCCCCCCCTGGTGTCCGTGATCTAGCAGGCGTTGACGGCTAAAGCATCGCCGGCCCGCATCCAGGTAGCACCGGAATGCCGCTACTCGATTGACTTCAAACCGACCCACTACCGAATCATTTACTGATGGAGCCGCCAATGGAACCGCAGAACCCTGAGGATCGGATCGCTGAGCTGGAACGCCAGTTGGCCGAGCAGAAGCGCATGCCGGAGCTGAAACGTCAGCAGGCCGGACCAGTTAACAGTCCCGTTGTTACTCCAGACGATATTCACAATGTGGCGTTCTCTAAGCCGCCGATTGGAAAGCGCGGTTACAACGAAGACGAGGTTGACGCGTTTCTCGACCGCGTCGCGGCAGCGCTGCGAGGTCCGACGGCAAGGAGTGGTGTTACTCCGGCGGATATTCGCAATGTGGCGTTCTCTAAGCCGCCGATTGGAAAGCGCGGTTACAACGAAGACGAGGTTGACGCGTTTCTGGACCGCGTCGCGGCAGCGCTGGTTGGGCCGAGGGAGCCGGATACGTTCGGGATGCGCGTGAACGAGGAGTCGGCTGTGTCGGGGGAACCGATCCGCGACGAGCTACACGTGACTTCACCGAAGCCGGGTAGGTGGAAGGCGTCAGATGGCAAGTGGTACGCGCCGCAGCCAGAGAACCGCTGTCTGCTGATGGCGATTCCTTCTTGGTGGAAGCGACAACCGAGCCTGGCCGTTGAGGTGGACAAGGATGCGCTCAGGGTTTTCGACCCGAACAGCAATGTGCTCATTACCTCGGCGTCGCCTTCGCAGGTGACTGCGACACCAGCAAAGTTCAGAGAGAGCATGGCGTCAGATTGGGGAGGGATGAGCGTGCGGACGAGGCCCGTCCTGGTCCTGGGTGTTCCTGGTTTGCAGCCGCTGATCATTGGTTGCCCATGGCACGGTCTCAAACTTCGGTTTGCGTGGCGGGGCCAGGTGGGTGAGGCGAAACGTCCCCGTTATGTTGTCACGGACGCGGACTGGCCTATCCTCGTTGAGAAATTGGGCTTGGCCCCGTATCTGGAAGACGGGCCGGAATATAACGCTGAAGGATCTTGGTAGAGCTAGAGGCTGAGGTCCTGTGCCTCGGTCAGCGAAGCCTTAGCTCCTCGTACGCCCTGCTGGCGCGCTTCAAGTTCTGGTAAACGTCGAACACACCTGCGAAGGACGCGGCGATGCCGTGCTGCTGATAGTCGATCAAGTCGGTGGCGCCTGCCACCCTGGCGACCACAGCTGCTTCGATGCCGACCTGCTGCTGGGCCCGGATTCCCGCACCGGGTAGCCACGCGGTCCGCCCCTGCCGGCGGCGACTTTCTCTCCGACATCCTGAGCGGGTCTTTCTGATGCGCGACGACGGATCCGGCCGGTAGTTCTGGGTGTCGATGCCAGTCTGCTACGGCTGGCACGGGTTGCCTGGCTCGTCCATTTCGCGAGGCACATCAGCCACCTTCGGCTGTTCCGATCTACGCCCCCCCACAGCGCAGATCTACGCCTCACGGCGGATGTTGCCCGCCCGCCAACACCCGATAGTTGACTCGTTAGCGCAATCCAAGGAGCTGGGCATTGAGCACCAAGCACGTCGTCGGCAACGGCAAAGCTGCCCACAAGCGGTAATCGGCGAACCGTCGTTAACGTCCCCGGATCTCGCAAAAGGGTTGCCGCCCGCGGTCACACGCCGCCCGGTAGCTCACCAGTCCTGTCGCGGGTCAGTGCGCTGGTGCCCCCGGCTTGTCGGCTGCCGGTGGCAGGGTCATTCGGGAGGGTGTCATACCACTTCGGACAGAAGAACGACAATGCGGCGGCTTCCGCCATGAAAGTTAGTGTGCTGCAAGACCACTGGGGCCGACAGCAACGTTCAACCTTGCCAGGCGGTGGTCTAATGAACGAAAGGGGCACAAAATGAAGTACTCCGGATGGTGCCCGCCCGACACTGGACCAAAGCGCGCATTTCTCCTGTTCGTTCCGGTATTGGGCGTAGCAGTGGCAATGCTGGGCCATGCAGTCCCCGGGGGGACCTCGCCCCGGCTCGGCCCGATCGTTTGGGGGGCCACGTTGGTAGCGCTGTATTGGGTGGGCCGCACCTATTTGCAACGAAAGCAGCCCCACCAAGCCCTGCCGGAGACGGCCAACGGGGTGAACTTGGCGGCGCCGGCAACACAACCGCCGTCCGTCAGCGACTACTCGACCGAGGATTCGGTCGGCCAGCGCATTGCACCGGGCGAAACGACCCGCTGTCAGCTGATTCCGCTTCCTTCCGTCGTCCGGAGCCGACCACCCGCGCCCCTGGCCCTCGATGTGGGCACGGATGCGATCTGGGCATTCGACCCGAACACGCATGCGCTCGTTGCCTCGGCGTGGCTTGCGCAGGTGACCGCGATCCCAGCAACGTACATATACCAAGGGGGCGAGATGGGCGTCACTTGGCAGACGCCCATCCTGGTCGTGCACGTTCCTGGTTTGCCGCCACTGAGCATCGGAGCCCCCACGATGGAAAGTTCATCATTTTGGAAGTCGGGGCCCCAACCTCGGTTTTCGTGGCGGGGCAAGCTGCCCCCTGCGAAACATCCGAGCGCGGTGCCTTTGGGGGGCGAGCCGCTTATAGCGTCACGGACGCGGAATGGCTGACGCTCGTTGAGAAATTCGGCTTGGCGCCGTATCTGCAAAGGCACGATGAAAAGGGTTAGAGGCGGTGTGCAGGCTCCTCCGCTGGCGTTTCCGCCGCCCGCAGCGTCGGCTTCCCAGCGCCAGCGTGTGAACCACGACGCAGGCTCTCAACAGAACAACAAAATAGAAGGAGTGCAGTTATGAATCATGGTTTCGTGTTCGCAGTCAGTGCAGCCGCCATCGCCGTCGCAGGTGTGGCCGGTTGTACGAGTCAACATGTGGGCGGCGTGAGCCAGGGCCTGGGCAGCGCGGGCAAGGTTCTTATCGACGGTCAGGACCAAAACGTGCAGGGCAACGTCGTGTGCCAAATTACGCCCAGCGCAACGCAAATCGGGATCGGGACGGGGGGAGTCTCCGCGCAGATCAGCGGCTCCGATCCGCTCACCGTCCAGCAGGCGTCGCCGGGCAGATTCAACGGTGTGACGCTCGTTTACCAGAACGGCAACTCGATGGGGGGCGGGACCGCCCAGGCCACCAAGGACGGAAAGTCCTACAAGATCACCGGTACCGCCACGGGTATGGACCCCTCGAACCCGATGCAACCGGTAAGCAAGCACTTCGAGATCGACGCGACCTGCCCGTAGGTCATATCGAATCATTTGCTGATGGAGCCGCCAATGGAACCGCAGAACCCGGAGGATCGGATCGCCGAGCTGGAACGCCAGTTGGCCGCCGGGCTACGAATTTCGTTTTTCGTGGCGGGGCTGGGTGGATGCGGAGAAAAACCCCGCTCATGTTCTCAGGGACGCGGATTGGCTGACGCTCGTTGAGAAATTCGGCTTGGGCCCCGCACCTGGAAGACCGTGAGGACGAGAATCCTCCAAGGCGTCGGCCAGAGACGTTGCCCGACCGGCCGGCACCAGAAAAGAACCCGAGCCATCACGGCACCCCAGACCCCAGACATGTTCTTGAAAGGAATCTCAATGACCACAATTTGCGCGACCAGCAGCCCACGAAACGCCCCGACGACACACGGATCGGCGGTCAGCACCCCGGGCTAGGACAACCGATCAAGATCACCAAGCTCGCGCTGATCGCCACGGCGACGGTCGCGGCAACCATCGCCCTCCGGGCAACGGCACACGCTGACGCCAGTGGCCAGTTTGCGTCCCCGTCGGGAAACATCCATTGCGTCTTTGGCAGCAGCCCAGCCCCGCTGGCAATGTGCTCGATCAGGGACCACACCTTCGCGGAACCACAGGCGTCGCCCTGCGATGGGGGGCCTACTCCGACCGAACAATTTGAGCTCGACCAAGGCAAGCCGGGGATCCCCAGGTGCGATTACTCCGCGCTGGCTTCTGGCTTTGGCCCCTGGCCCTCGCTGGCTTACGGCCAAACGCGGTCGATCGGCACGATCACCTGCGACAGCGAGACCTCGGGTGTGACGTGCACTGACTCCAGCACCGGCCACTTCTTCCGGGTGTCGCGCGACTCCTATCAGCTCGGCTGATAGCGCCGTGAGCAAATTAGTTTACCCACGATAGGGCGACGTCATCATGTTTCGAAACGTGCGCTTACTGGGGCATGCGGCCGTGGCCGCCTGCGTGCTGGTCGGCTGGTCGGGCACCGGGATGGCCGGTGCGCAATCCGCGTGCGCCGACCTCGGCGGGACGGTTAACCTCGACCAGATCTGCCACGTCCACACCGTCGCCTCCAGCTACACGATCGACTTCAGCTTTCCGGTCAGCTACCCCGACCAGCAGCCGCTGACGGACTTCCTGACCCAGCAGCGTGACCAATTCATCGACTACACGCAGAAGTACCCCCCGGGCGATCGGCCGCTGCCCTATGAGCTCAAAGCCACCGGGACGGCGTACGGATCGGGCACGGCCGCCTCGGGCACTCAAAGCGTGGTGTTCGATATCGAGGACGACACCGGCGCTGCGAACGTAGGCGAGCCGGCGACCTCTTACAAGGCGTTCAACTACGACCTGAGCAAGGGTGCCCCAATCACGTTCGACACGTTGTTCAAACCGGGCACTAAACCGCTGGACGTCCAGCGCGCGTCAGAGAAGCCCGGCGCCCTGGTCCTGCCCCCGTATGACAGCTTCGGCGTGGACGGATACCAGAATTTCGGGATCACCGACGCCGCGGTGATCTTCTTCTTCGACCACGATGTGCTTCATGAGGACGGGCCACAGGAAGTCTCGGTGCCCCGCACCGAACTCGCCTTACTACTCGCGTAGCAGCGCCAGGCCGCAACCTCGACGATGGCTCGATTCCCATCAGGACTCGGTGAGCGCGAACTTTCCTTACCGGGACATAGACATCTGGTATCAAGCTCGATGACCTCACATGTGGCGGGCGGTTTCTCCGACGAGCGCAGCGCGCGATGTCAGACCGAGTTTGGCGTAGATGTGTCTGATGTGGGTCTGCACGGTGCGTGGTGAGATGAAAAGCCGGGTGGCGATGTCCTTGTTGACGAGTCCTTCGGCGACCAGCCGCACCACGTCGCGCTCGGTAGGGGTCAGTGATTCCCACCCGCTGCTGGGTCGTTGGCGTTGTCGTTTGCGTTCGCCGCGCCCGCGTTGTGCGTAGCCGATCACTTCTTCGGTGGACAGCGCAGCTCCTTCGGCCCATGCGGTGTCGAAGTCCTGCTGCCCCAAGGTGTCCCGAACGGCGTCGACCGCAGCATCACAGCCCGCTTGATAGACCTGGAACCGCACTTGCCCGCTGCGCTGCCGGACGGCATCCGCGGCGCCTAACAGCCGCGCCGCGCTCTCGTGGTTGCCATCGTCGGCTGCCAACCGGGCAAGGCATTCCAGCGTGTCGGGCAGGCGCAGATATCCCTGTGTACGCGCGGCGATCACCAGCGCCTCGTGGGCGTCGCGTTCGGCTTGTTGCGGCTCACCTTGCGCAATCGCGATGTTGGCGCGCACCGTCAGCGCGAAGGCTCGACACCAACCCGGCACCACGGCGACGGTGTCGTCTGCCCAACGCCGCGCAGCGACCAGATCACCACCCGCCAAGGCCGCTTCGGCCAGCGGATTCCACGATCGCATGTACATTTCGCGCGGGCCAAGGGCGTGCCCGCCGGAGGCGGAGGCCTCGCTTGCCTTTCTCGCCGCCGCGGCGTTGCCGCCGGCCAGGGCCGCGCGGGCGGCAGCCATATAGACCATATCCTCTTGAAACCCGCCCATGGCCGCCGAAGCGTCCAGTGCGGACTCGGTCGCGTCGCGCGCCGCGGCGGCGTGGCCTTGGTCGGCGAGGAGGATGCCCCGCCCGATAAGGGCCATCACGATCGTGGGCAGGTCCGCCTCCGCTTGCGCCTCCTCGGTCAGTGAACCCAATATTCGGTCGGCGTCAGCGAGATCTCCTTGCATAATCAGCGCCATACCGAGCCACGTTCGGCTGTTTCGTGACACCAAGCGCTCGCCGAGCGCCTCGGCGATGTCGCGTGCTTCTTCGGCGGCCGCCCGGCATCCAACCGGATCACCGGCGAACCAGGCCCTGAGCGCCGCCTGCCAACTCAGGATCTGGCAGAGGCGCCACCGGTCACCGGCCGCGCGGCATATTTCGATCCCCTCGGTGAAGAACGCGTCAGCCACCTCGGGCGAGTAGAACATCGCGTCTATGCCGAACGCGTTCAGCGTCCGCGCGGTCAGCGCCGGGTCCTTGAGTTGACGGGCGACTGCCAGGGCCTCTTGCGCCAACTCCAGCCCCCCGACCTCCAAGCCGATCCAGCCGGCGAGAATGCATCGATCGGCAACCGCATGCACCCACAGCGCGGGTGCGGTGTCGCGCAGGTTGGTGTGCTCGTCGTTGAACACGGCGTCGAATCCGGCCAGTCCCTCCCGGATTCGGCCGCGCGAGACCCAGAACTGCTGCAGCGCGCACACTAGCTGCAATGCTGCCTGGTCATCGGAGTCGTCGCGGCTGCACGCGTAGGCGGCGCGTAGGTTGTCGATCTCGACGTCGGCCCACTGCGTCAGCCGCTCAGCGCAGCCGGGTTCCTCGGATGCGAGCACAGCGGCGTGGGCAGTGTAGTGGTCGCGGTGACGGGCCCGCACGGCGTCGGTTTCACCTGACTCAGTCAGCTTCTCCAGCGCGTATTGGCGCACCGTTTCCAATATGCGATAGCGCATCGCGCCGTGGCTGTCCTCGGCCACCACCAGCGACTTGTCGACCAGCAGGGTGAGCTGGTCCAGCAGCGCGTAGCGCCCCACGTCGCTGTTGGCGCCGACCGCGTGGGCCGCGTCCAGGTCAAAGCCGCCCCTAAACACTCCGAGCCGACGAAACAGCACCCGTTCTGGCTCGCTGAGCAGCGCGTGTGACCAATCCACCGAGGCGCGCAGCGTCTGCTGGCGGGGCATCGCGATGCGCGCACCCCCGGTCAGCAACCCGAACCGGTCGGCCAGGCCGTCTCGGATCTGGGTCAGTGACAACGCCCGCACCCGCGCCGCGGCCAGCTCGATGGCCAGCGGCATCCCGTCCAACCGAGCACAGATCTCGCTGACCAGCACGGCGTTGTCATCGCCGACACCAAAGTCGCGCCGCGCCTGGCGGGCCCGCTCGGTGAACAGCTCCACGGCCTCATCAGCAATCGACAACGACGGCACCCGCCAGGTCAGCTCCCCAGGAACCCCCAGCGGCTCACGGCTGGTCGCCAGAATCGTCAACCGCGGGCAGCCGGTAAGTAGCTTCACGAACATCTTCGCGCACGCGTCCAGCAGGTGCTCACAGTTATCGATCACCAACAAGATCGCGCGCTCAGCGATGAAGCGCAGCACGGTGTCCATCGTTGAGCGGCCAGGCTGATCGGGCAGGCCCATGGCGCGCGCGACAATGACGGCCACCTCGTCCGCACCGGTGATCGGAGCCAAATCGACAAACCACACCCTGTCACCGAACCCGCCGGTGAGCTGGGCGCCCAGCTGCACCGCCAGCCGGGTCTTGCCCGCCCCCCCGGCGCCGGCCACCGTGACCAGCCGGTGCTCGGCAAGGACGTCGCGCAACTCGGCCATTTCGGTTTGGCGTCCCACAAAACTGGTCAGCTGGGCCGGCAGATGATGCGAGACAGCCGATTTGAGTGTGCGAAGTCGGGGGAACTCGTTGCCCAGATCGGGATGACACAGCTGCAGCACACGTTCGGCACGTGGCAGGTCACGCAGTCGGTGGGTGCCCAGATCGGCCAGCCAGACACCGTCGGGCAGCCCATCGGCGAGCAACGCTTCGGTCGCCCCCGAGATCACCGTTTGGCCACCATGGGCCAGATCACGCAGCCGCGCGGTGCGGTTGATCACCGACCCGGCGTAGTTGACCCCGTCGCGCAAACCCACCTCACCGGTGTGCACCCCGATCCGCAGCCGGATCGGGCCCAACGGCACCCGCTGCAGGGTCAAGGCACAGGCCAGCGCGTCACCGGCACGGGCGAACCCGGCCACAAAACTGTCGCCCTCACCGTGCACCACCGGCCGCAAACCCCCACAAGACGCGATCGCCTCGCACACCACGCGGTTAATACCGGCCAGCGCGGCGGCCATCTCCTCCGGCTGGGTCTCCCGCAACAGCGTGGATTCCTCGACGTCGGCGAGCAGCAACGTCACCATTCCTGTCGGCAGCAACTCGCTCACGCCCCACCCGCCCCAGCTCACCAGCCACATCTCCGCGCGCTGGCTGTTCTTAGCCAACACCTGCGACTCGCTGAATGCGAATGCGTCCGGTAATTGCGTCCGGAGAATCGGCTAGCTAGTCCGATATTACGGTCGCTGCCGCGAGGGGCTGCCGGCTTATTCGGCTCGCCGAAGTCACGGCAAACAGCTGACGATCTGCGTGGTTGGCACGGCGAATCGACAGCGGTGTTGCTAGCGTTTCAACCGCGGCGTCGGCCGTCGCGCAGTGAAAACCGACATAGGCCATGGGAGTAGTGGCACAAACACCGGCGGCGGTCCCGCGCCTCCTTCATATCGCGGCGGTCCCTACCGCCGCGTTCCTCGTGTTCGCCGTCTGGTTGCTGTCAGGATGGGGCGGCCCATCAACGATCCGCGCGGTGCACGTCGCGGGAGCAGTGGGATTTCCATCATTCGCGGCAGTGAGTACCGCAGTGGCCGCGCGACGAGGTTACGGTCGGCGGCGGCACGCGTGGACGGTGATGAGCGTCGGTCTGGTCGGCTTGGACCTCAGCGCGATAGCGGTTGTGAACCACCGATTCTTGCGCGGCAATGTTCACACCTTGTACCCGATGGCGGGGATGGTCGGGTTCCTCGCATTTCCGTTGGTCGCCTGCGTAGCGCTCCTCGTATTCCCGGCCGGTTATCCGAGTCTCGCCCGCTTGCGGATGGTGCTGGACGCCGCAATCGTCGCCGGTGCATTGTTCGTCGTGGCCTGGGTGACGCTGCTCCGCGATGTGTATTCCTCAACAGGAGTGAGCGGCGTCGACCAGTTTGTATCGATCGCCTGTCCGGCGTCGGGGATCGTGACCGTCACGGTGGCGGTCCTGGCGCTCGCCCGCGCAACTACTCGTTGGCGCCCGACGCTGATTCTGATGACGATGGGCCTGACCTTTATAGCTGCCTCCGCCAGCGCCTACGTGTACCTGTTTGCCCGGCACATATTCCTCTGGGACAGCCCTCTGGGTTTGGGCTGGCCGGCAGGGCTGATGCTGGTGGGCATTGCTGCACTCAGCAGTCCGCCCGATCCGCCGGAGACGTCGCCCGAGCGATCGGCGTTGCTGTCCGTCCCGACCCCGATGTGGCTGCCTTACATTCCGCTGGCCATCGCCGGTGGCCTCGAATTGGCCAATTTTCGTAGCAGCCTTAATTCCGACCCCGCGTTCGTCGTGGTGCCGTGGCTGGTCATCGCGGTGCTGGCCCGCCAGTTCCTGGTGGTCGGCGAGAACCGGCGGCTGCTGCACAGCGTGTCTAACCGTGGACTGCGCGACCCGCTGACCGACTTGGCTAACCGGTTTTTGTTCCACGACCGGCTCGAGCATGCGATCCAGCTCTATCATCGCGACCAGCGTTCGGTCGCGGTTTTGTCGATGGACCTCGACGACTTCAAGCTGATCAACGACGACTTGGGTCACGCCGCCGGTGACGCGCTGCTGGTGCAGGCCGCGCAACGACTGCTGGGCTGCGTACGAAGCGGTGACACCGTCGCGCGACTTGGCGGTGATGAGTTCGCGGTGCTCATCGAGGATGCCGGGGAGAACGCGCATCTGATCGTCTACCAAATCATCGAGGCGTTCGAGCGACCGTTCAGCGCTGACGGCGAAGTCATCTTCATACGACCCACCGCCGGCCTGGCGGTCGCCGGCGTCAACGACCCCGAGCTGCGCGCCTCCGAGTTGCTCAAACACGCTGACATGGCGATGTATTCGGCCAAACGGCTCGGCGGCGGCCTGCAAACTTTCAGTCCCGACATGCACGGCGCGGACCACGGCGGTCCCGGCTTCCCGTTGTCCGATGTTGCGCCGTCCCGTGGTGGATTGGTCGAGGTACAACTGCTCAGCGATCTACGCCAGGCCATCAGCCATCGTGCCTTGACCGTGCTGTACCAACCGAAGGTCGACCTTCGAACCACGCGCGTCGTCGGCGCTGAGGCCCTGGCTCGCTGGCCGCACCCGATATTCGGAATGGTGCTGCCCCACCAGTTCCTGCCACTGGTGCGCCAGCACGGCTTGATGCGTACCTTCACCGACCTGATACTGGACCAGGCGCTCAGCGACGCCGCGCAATGGCGGCGTCAAGGGATTGACATCCCGGTCGCCGTCAACCTTTTTCCGCCGCTGCTCGGAGATGTCAACCTGCCCGTCCGCATCTTCGATGCATTGGCACGACACGAGTTGCCGGGCGATTCGTTGATCATCGAGATCACCGAGGACCTGCTCCTGGATGACATCGAACGGACCCGAGAGGTGTTGGAAACGTTGCGGGAGCACAGCATTCAGGTCGCGCTCGACGATTTCGGCAGCGGCTACTCGGCATTGACCTATCTGCGCAAGCTGCCGATCGATGAAGTCAAACTCGACCAGGACCTGATCATCCACGTATTGACAGATCCGCGCGCCGAGGCCATCGTCCGGGCCGTCATCGAGCTGGCTCACTCGCTTAACGTGACGACCGTTGCCGAGGGCGTGGAGACCGCCGACATCGCATCGTGGCTGCGTGACTGCGGATGCGAAGTGGCGCAAGGCATCTACTACAGTCCGCCCATCACCGCTGCGGCGATGATGAATTCGATCACATTGCCGGCAGCGCACCGCTAACGCCCACCGCCGGGTTCGAAGGCGCACTATCCGGCGGTTTCCCATCCGTTGCCTGCGTTTGCGCCCGTGGCAAGCCCGTCCTGAGCGGCTTTGCTTCCGATGATCCGGGGGAAATCGAAGTAATCGTCGCTGTTGCGGAGGCTTCAGCTGTCTGGTCGCGGACACGTCGGCAAAATACATGACGATCTGCATGGATGTCGCGGCGAATTGCCAGCAGTTTTGTTAGCTTTCAGACACCGAAAGTACGGGGGACAGACCATAGGGGCAGTGGCAAGATCACCGAAGGCGTTCCAGCGCCTCGTCCGCATCGCTGCGGTGCCCGCCGCAGCGTTCCTGGTGTTCGCCGTCTGTTTTGCAGCGGGGTGGGGCGGCTCGTCAGCGATAAACGCCATGCGCTTCGCGGGAGCGGTCGGATTCCCGGCATTTGCGGCCGTGAGTGCCGCAGTTGCAGCGCGACGAGGGCGTGGCCGCCAGCGGCAGGCCTGGCTTGTGATGACCATCGGTCTGGTCGCGTTGGAGTTCGGCTCGATCACGGTGCAATACCACCCAATCGTGCGCGGCAGTGTCGTACCTCTGTACCCGCCGGCGGCGATGGTCGGGTTCTTGATCTTTCCGTTGGTCGCCTGCGCCGCGCTGCTCGTATTTCCATCCGGTTATCCGGGCGTCGCCCGTTTCCGGATGCTGCTGGACGGCGCGATCGTCGGCGCGTCCCTGTTCGTCGTGGCCTGGGTGACGCTGCTGCGCGCGGTGTACTCCGAGACAGGTGTGAGTCGCCTCGACGAGTTTCTGTCGATCGCCTGTCCGATCGCAGGGGTCGTGACCGTCACCGTGGCGATCCTGGGGCTTGCCGGCGCGAACGCACACTGGCGCCAGACGATGACCGTGCTGACGATCGGACTGACTCTGATTGCCGCCGCCGGCGGCGCCTACGTGTTTTCGGTCGCCCGCCACAGCTACCTTGCCGACAGCGCTTGGAATTTGGAATGGCCGGCGGGGCTGGTGCTGCTGAGTATTGCGGCGCTCAACTGTCCGTCGGATGCGCCCGAGACGTTGCCCGAGCCGCCAGGCGCGAGCGCGCCCATCTCGCTGTGGCTGCCCTACATTCCGCTGGCCATCGCGGGCGGTCTCGAACTCGTCGAGCTCCGGAACAGTCTGCAGTCCGACCCGGCACTCGCTGCGGTCCCCTGGCTGGTCATCGCGGTGCTGGCCCGCCAGTTCCTGGTGGTCGCCGAAAACCGGCGGCTGGCCCACAGCGTGTCCGATCAGGCACTACGCGACCCGCTGACCAACTTGGCCAACCGGGTTTTGTTCCGTGATCGGCTTGACCACGCGATCCAGCTCTATCATCGCGACCAGCGTTCGGTCGCGGTCCTGTCGATGGACCTCGACGACTTCAAACTGATCAACGACAACTTGGGTCACGTCGCCGGTGACGCGCTGCTGGTGCAGGCCGCGCAACGACTGCTGGGCTGCGTGCGAAGCGGTGACACCGTCGCGCGACTTGGCGGTGATGAGTTCGCGGTGCTCATCGAGGATGCTGGGGAGAACGCGCATCTGATCGTCTACCAGATCATGGAGGCGTTCGAGCGACCGTTCAGCGCTGACGGCGAAGTCATCTTCATGCGACCCACCGCCGGCCTGGCGGTTGTCGGCGTCAACGACCCCGACCTGCGGGCAGTCGACTTGCTCAAACGCGCTGATATGGCCTTGTCCTCCGCGAAACAGCTAGGCGGCGGCCTGCAAACGTTCGGCACGGACATCGTGATCACGGCCAACGGCACCCCGGGCCTTTCGGCACCCGATATTCATTTGTCGCGTGGTGGATTGGTTGAGGTACGACTGCTCAGCGATCTACGCCAGGCCATCAGCCATCGTGCGTTGACCGTGCTGTATCAGCCGAAGGTCGACCTTCGAACCATGCGCGTAGTCGGTGCTGAGGCCCTGGCTCGGTGGCCGCACCCGGTATTCGGAATGGTGCTGCCCCACCGGTTCCTGCCACTGGTGCGCCAGCACGGCTTGATGCGCACCTTCACCGACCTGATACTGGACCAGGCGCTCAGCGACGCCGCGCAATGGCGGCGTCGGGGGATTGATATCCCGGTCGCCGTCAACCTTTTTCCGCCGCTGCTCGGAGATGTCAACCTGCCCGGCCGTGTCTTCGATGCGTTGGCGCGGCACGAGTTGCCGGGCGACTCGTTGATCGTCGAAATCACCGAGGACCTGCTTCTGGATGACATCGAACGGACCCGAAAGGTGTTGGAAACGTTGCGGGAGCACAGCATTCAGGTCGCGCTCGACGATTTCGGCAGCGGCTATTCGGCGTTGACCTATCTGTGCAAGCTGCCCATCGATGAAGTCAAGGTCGACTACGACTTGATCGGGCACGTCCTCACCGATCCGCGCGCCGAGGCAATCGTTCGGGCTGTGATCGACTTGTCGCACTCGCTGCATGTGACAACCGTGGCCGAGGGCGTGGAGAACGCGGAAATCGCGACGTGGTTGCGGGACCGGGGATGCGAAGTCGCGCAAGGCATTCTCTACAGCCCGCCCATCACCACCCTCGCGGTGATGGAGTTGCTCTCGTCGCCGGCAGCGCGATGATCTAGCCGGCGGCCTCCAATCCGTCGGCCGCGGCTACCGCTGCGCGGGCCCATTCATTGTGGTGCACGGCGGGCGCGATCCGCTCTTTCCGGATCAGTTCGGCGTTGACGCGAGTTCCACCGGTGCCGTTGGTCATGATCGCCGGCGGCCGAAAAGCGAAGGTGTGGTTGGCGGTATCGACCGCCAACAGGCCATCGGTGTCGGTGAACCCGTTGGCGCGCATGGTGTCTTCAGCCCAGCGAGCCGGCTTGAGACCAGAGAAATCGGCGACGTAGGCGACCCAGAGGTGGACGTTGTGTCGGGTGTACAGCTTCGACAGGGCGCCCTCCACGGCGGTGCGCCCCATCGCGGTCAGCTTGTCGGAGGGATCGGTGATATACCGGGTCAGCTGAACGGGCGCCGCGGTGCCGGCGCCCGATTGGTTGGTGTTGGCAGTGGCGCCGGTGGCCGACTCGGTTGCTCTGTGCCGCAGGATGTTTGCGCCGACCACCCCCGCCAGCGTCAGCAGGACCAGGGTCGCGACAACGGACAGCAGCACCGCTGGCCGCATTCTGCGACGCCCGGGTTTGGCCGGCGTGGCCTGCGCCGGCCCGGAGATCTGTCTGGTGGGGCTGTCGGCCGCAGCGCCGACGACGGTGTCGGCCACACCGACGCCCGGCCAGCCGGTCAGGGCCGTCGCGAAATCCAAACAGCTCGCAAAGCGGGTCGCAGGATCTTTCGCCAAGACTTTGGAGATGACGGCGTTGAGGTCGACGAGGTCAGGCCGCCGCTCGCCGATCAATGGCGGTGGCGCGGAGAGGTGTTGGGAGATCACCACCGCCGCATTGGAGTTGTCGTAAGGCGCTGTTCCGGTCAGCAGATGAAAAGCGGTGCAGCCCAATGCGTATTGGTCGGCTCGCCCGTCGATGTCTTTACCCAGGAGTTGTTCGGGCGCGGCGTAGGCCGTCGTTCCCATCACCATGTTGGTAGCGGTCAGACCGCTGA
>Ga0302324_100010155_pt1 | contig 19549 bp, 18 predicted proteins | sample Palsa_T0_1_FD_201949 | JGI IMG/M metagenome (GOLD analysis project Ga0302324, IMG submission 201949) | Peat permafrost microbial communities from Stordalen Mire near Abisko, Sweden - Palsa_T0_1 | ecosystem: Environmental > Terrestrial > Soil > Palsa > Peat permafrost | place: Sweden: Abisko...
GCCGTGAAGCGGGCAGTCCCGTCATCCGCCAAGTCGTGGCATTTGATCAGAAGCACTTCATCGCGTCGCATTCTCGGAAAATAGAACCAGCGATGATTTGGGCTGAAGCTGAAGCTGCAAGTTCCACCATCGTTGCTGGCATAGATCAGATCGCTTGCAATCACCTCCTTCTCTGAAATCGAGCGCGCGTCGCAGACCGCAAGAGGTGCGTCCTCGAGCGGATCCCTTATCGGCCGCCAAACCTTCACTTCCGCGAATCGGCGTTGCAGCCTGACATCGGCTTCCTCTGGGTCCAGATGATCGCGCAGGCGGCGTTTGCCCAGGGTGGCAGTGTAATCGTTGTGCACACGTCGCGTAGGTTCGCGCATACCCCGCACTCCATCCAGAAATTTGGGCACAGAATGGATCGTATGGTCGAATATCAGAACTTTTCTGGCGCCCGTTACCCGCAGGAGAAGCTTCTCGATTTCATCGTGATAGATATTCGCGATCTGCTTTTCGTCGTAAAAATCCGTGACTTTCGTTTGGTGTTGCCAAAGCTCAAAGCCCTGCTCGTCGAGGGACAATTGTTTGGAAATTGGCCGCGCATCGCGAATGAATACACCCGGGATCGACGCTACATCACAACAGCCAGCGGCCCCGCCAGCGATCGGATCCCGGACATAAGAAAAGAGCGATTTTCCCGAGCTGGCGAAATAGTTAAGCGTGGTCCTCACGCCCGACAACAATTCGGTAGCATGAACATTCATTTCCGGCGATCTCCGTGTTCCGCTAGGGGTCCGCAAATACACCTATTACTCTATCAATAAAATATGGAATGGCAAACTTACGACGCTTGGCGTAAGCCGCGATCGTGTCCAGTCACAATCTGACGAGGCATGAGAACTCAATGCAAAACTGTCGATAGGTCAAAAAGCAGGGGAAAAATCGATCCGGTGGGGCCGGCCCGCGCTTCAGACCGTTCGCCGTTTGGCTACGCGGTCGATGTCCACCAATTCACGGAGCAACGCCGGGACATCTTGCAGTTTCAACATGGTAGGCCCATCCGACGGGGCGTGGTCGGGGTCCTGGTGCGTTTCCATAAAGATGGCGGCGCAGCCAACAGCCGCAGCCGCACGCGCCAGATAGGGCACCATCGCGCGCTCTCCGCCCGACGAATCGCCCTGACCACCCGGCTGCTGTACGGAGTGCGTCGCGTCGAAAACGACGGGCGCGCCGAAAGTTGCCATGATCGGTAGCGCGCGGAAATCCGACACCAGTGTGTTGTAACCGAAGCTCACGCCCCGCTCGGTGACGAGGACATTGCGGTTGCCGGCACCCGTGATTTTAGCGATGACACTTTTCATGTCCCAGGGCGCCAGGAATTGCCCTTTTTTCACATTTATCGTTTTGCCCGTCTCGGCAGCCGCGACGAGAAGATCGGTCTGCCGCGACAGAAACGCCGGTATCTGGAGGACGTCGACGGCCTCGGCCACGGCCGCGCATTGTTCGCGTTCGTGCACGTCGGTTAGCACCGGTATCCCGAACCGTTCGCGGATTTCCGCCAGAATGGGCAGAGATTTCTCGAGTCCAAGTCCTCGCGCGGTCGCGGCGCTGGTACGGTTGGCCTTATCGAAACTCGTCTTGTAAATGAGTCCGACACCCGCTTTTGCCGCCATCTCCTTGAGAGCGGACGCCATCTCGAATGCATGCGCGCGGCTTTCGAGTTGGCAGGGGCCGGCGATGATTGCAAGCTTCCTCGCATTGCCGATTTCGACGGAGCCGATTTTGACGACGGCATTGGGTGCGATGTTTGTCATGAGTCTCACGCGAATATAGCGGTCGGGGCAGGCACGTCCAAGAAGAACACCCCACACACCCAGACGGCCGACGTTGCGGTCCTGTCACGCTTGCGGAAGTACCCAAGCCTGGAATTCCCTGCGATCAGGGATTTTGGCAGGGAATAACAAGCGGCAGTGGAACTTCTGTCGTCCGCGCTTCGGCCGCAATACGGGCAAAAAAAACCGGCGGCTCCTCAAGAAGCGCCGGCACACGAACCCGTTATGACGAAATTTGTAGTGCATTTGATCAATCCTGTCAAGCGGTTCTATCCGTACACAGAACGTTCCGTGTTTTTGCCAGGGATTCCGCGCCTTTTTCATTGCGCCATCGGAGTGGCGAACTCATACGGCAGGCCGCCAATTCCATTTTGCGCTGCCAAGCCCCAATGTCGCACCACCACTGGCCGCATTGCCGCCCCCGTCGCCCCGCTGGCGGTCACCGGAAAAATCGCCCGGCTTTGTAAAACTGCCCCGGCTATTCGTTCAAACGCCAATTCGAACAACCCTTGACGCCGTTCGGGGGGCTAACTATATCCCCGCCAGCGGGTTGGCACTCCCGAAGTGCGAGTGCTGCCACGTGCCGGCAAAAATGCCGAACTTTGAACTCAAATGTCTGTTTTAATTGAACTTTCAAGGAGAGACCCCTATGAAATTCCGTCCGCTTGGCGACCGTGTGGTCGTCCGCCGCGTCCAGGAGGATCAGAAGACCCCCGGCGGCATCATTATCCCCGATACCGTCCAAGAGAAGCCGCAGGAAGGCGAAGTGATCGCCGTTGGTCCGGGCGCCCTTGACGAACATGGCAAGCGCGTCGCTCCCGAAGTGAAAACGGGCGATTTCGTCCTGTTCGGCAAATGGTCGGGCACCGAAGTGAAGGTTGATGGCGAAGAGCTCCTGATCATGAAGGAGTCCGACATCATGGGCATTCTCGAAGGCCGCGCATCCAAGCCTTCCAAGAAAGCCGCTTAATCCAAATTCCGAGTACAGGAGACATTTAATATGGCAGCCAAAGACGTAAAATTCGGCAGCGATGCCCGCGAGAGAATGCTCCGTGGCGTCGATATTCTGGCCGACGCCGTTCGCGTGACGCTGGGCCCCAAGGGCCGCAACGTCGTGATCGACAAGAGCTTCGGCGCTCCGCGCACGACCAAGGACGGCGTGACGGTGGCGAAGGAAATCGAGCTCGCCGACAAGTTCGAGAACATGGGCGCCCAGATGGTGCGCGAAGTGGCCTCGAAGACCAATGACGCAGCCGGCGACGGCACGACGACCGCCACGATCCTCGCCCACGCCATCGTGCGCGAAGGCCTGAAGTCGGTCGCAGCGGGTATGAACCCCATGGACCTGAAACGTGGCGTCGAGAAGGCGGTGGAAGTTGTCGTCGCCGATCTCAAGAAGCGCTCCAAAAAGGTCAAGTCGAACGAGGAAATCGGCCAGGTTGGCACGATCTCCGCGAATGGCGACAAGGCCGTCGGCAAGATGATCGCCGAAGCGATGGCGAAAGTCGGCAATGAAGGCGTGATCACCGTGGAAGAGGCCAAGAGCCTGGACACGGAACTGGATGTCGTCGAAGGCATGCAGTTCGACCGCGGCTACATCTCCCCCTATTTCGTCACCAATGCCGAAAAGATGATGGCGGAACTGGACGAGCCCTACATTCTCATCCACGAGAAGAAGCTCTCCTCGCTGCAGCCGATGCTCCCGATTCTCGAAGCTGTGGTCCAGGGCGGACGTCCGCTCCTGATCATCGCCGAAGAGGTTGAGGGCGAGGCTCTGGCGACACTCGTTGTCAACAAGCTGCGCGGCGGCCTCAAGGTTGCGGCTGTGAAGGCTCCGGGCTTCGGCGATCGCCGCAAGGCCATGCTGGAAGACATCGCCATCGTCACCGGCGGCCAGGTCATCAGCGAGGATCTGGGCATCAAGCTCGACAATGTGAAACTCAACATGCTGGGCACCGCCAAGAAGGTGCGCATCACGAAGGACGACACGACCATCATCGATGGTTCGGGCAAGAAGGCCGATATCTCCGCGCGCGTGAACCAGATCAAGCAGCAGGTCGAAGAGACCACCTCCGACTACGACAAAGAGAAGCTGCAGGAACGTCTGGCGAAACTGGCGGGCGGCGTTGCCGTCATACGCATCGGCGGCGCGACCGAAGTCGAAGTGAAGGAAAAGAAGGATCGCGTCGACGACGCGCTCAACGCCACCAAGGCGGCAGTCGAGGAAGGAATTCTTCCCGGCGGCGGCGCGGCGCTTCTCTATGCCACCAAGGCGCTGCACGGCCTCGTCGGCGACAATGAAGACCAGAACGCCGGCATCGCCATCGTGCGCAGGGCGATTCAGACCCCGATCCGCCAGATCGTGGAGAACTCGGGCGTCGAAGCGTCGATCGTCGTCGGCAAGCTGCTCGAGCAGAAGTCGAACACGTTCGGTTTCGATGCGCAGAACGAGAAATATGTCGATCTCGTCGAGGCCGGCATCGTCGATCCCACCAAAGTGGTGCGGATCGCGCTGCAGGACGCGGCAAGCGTGGCCGCGCTTCTGATCACCACGGAAGCAATGGTCGCGGATCGTCCTAAGAAGGAATCCCCCCCCCCGATGCCAGGTGGCGGCGGAATGGGCGATATGGACTTTTGATCCAGCGATACAGCCTCAGTCATGCAAAAGGGCCGGAGTTCACTCCGGCCCTTTTTGTATTGTCCCAACGGCGGGGGCTTGCTCTGTTCAGTCGACGCGGACATGCCGCCGGGCTATTTCCACGATTGTGTCACCGGCATCGCCAATTCCCTGCACCGCAGACGCGACGTCGTCCAATTCTCCGCCGGTGAGGAAGAAAGTGCACTCTTGTGTCGCAATATCCGGCGCAGGCAAAGTCAAGTTCAATCTGTCGCGCAGAAACCGCCGGTCCTCATCAAAGATTGCGTCAGCTGCAACGGCGGCGTCGCGACCAAAAATGAATCGAGACGGTGCGAACATTCCGCGCATTGCCTTCAGTGCTTCCGAAAAACGCTGCCGTTCACCGCTGGTTCGTGCGGCCCGGTTCGCGGCCAGGGTGGCGACGAGTCCTTTGGTGCTCAGGGAGACATTTCGCGCTCTCGCGGCCGGCAGCTGAGCATCTGAAAAACCTATATGTCTGAGGAACCTTGGCACGCAATCTCCTGCCGGGTGGTAATTCAATGCGGTCACCCTAAATCCAGACTTGTCCAACCGCCGCAGCATCGGTGCGTAGCGGAGGTTGCGCACCTGCGCGGTCAGGAATTTATCGGGGCCGCGCGTTTCCGAGGTCACGGCGTCCTTTACGCGCTGATTATACAGCGAAGCAGCCCGTTCAAAATGCTCGCGGCACAGAAGCAGGATTTCGACATCCTCAGGAGCGCAGTTCACGAGAGGCATCAAAGCCCGGATGAACCTCTCAACGTCGTTTCGCCCGGCGAGTATCTCGGAGCTGATGACGACAGCGAGATCCGATTTCGCCGTTTCTTCGGCGATCTGCGCGAGCAGCAACTCGGTGTCACACCGCATCATCTCCGGGCGGCGGTATTCCTCATAAAAATTGAGAACCAGATTGTGATGCGATCCGTCGGCCCACAGTCCAACCTTGGGATAGATCACGACAGAATTGTCGTGCTCCCGCAGAATGTGCTGGATGGCACTCGTGCCGGTCTTTGCCGGACCGGCATGGATGAAAAGCTTTCTGCCCAATCGCTTCCCCAATGAAATCGGGCATTCATACGACAAAAGGCCAAGTTTCACTTTGGCTCTTTTGCCGTCCGCACGCGCCGTCCGAAACTACGAGGGGGTAGCTGGCGCGTGCGGCTGCGGTGCGTAGGGCGTAAAGGCGCCCAGCGTGCAGACCTCGTGCGTCTCGATCACGCTGATCGGCTGCATATCGGAGCAGATTTGCTCGTCTTTGGTCTCATAGACAAAACCGTGAAACGAAAGGCCGCGGCAGGGCTGCGGCAGCGTGTTTTTCCACACCGTACCGTTCTTCATATGGAACAGGATGACACTGGGATTGACCGTCGTGGTATGGTCGATGAGATAGCTCTGGAGACAGACATGGTTTGAGGGGGCGGCCGATGTCGCAACTCCCTGGGCGTCGGCCGCGCTCACAATGCCCGCAATCGCAGCCGCGAAGAAGATCGTTTTCATACTCAACTCTCCTGAGATCGAACACCCCTCATCCCGACAATATTGCCGCGCCTTATTGCCCAACCGCAATCGCCAAATAACGCGCACCAATCACAGTTTCGCGCGGTCGAAACGGCGCGAGCAGAACGATCTTGCCTTATTGGGGTGGGTCATCCGAAGGCGAGGGGGCGTCGTCGGACGTGTCCGGCGCATAAGGACGCGCGTCGTCGGGGGGATCGGCGATGGGCGGTTGGTCAGCCATATCTTCTGCCGATGGGCCGTCGTCGCCTGCTCCCGGAGGCGGTGGAGGCGCACTTCGGGTGGGAGCGGTATCTGCCTGCACCACAGACCGTTGGGGTTCTTCGGGTGGAGGGGCGTAAGCCGGGGGAGGCGTGTAGGCTGGCTCATCGCTTTCTGGATGGAGCTGCGACGGGGCGCTAGGCAAAGATGTGACGGTAACCCGGTCCTGTTCCGGGCTTGCGGCCACTGACGAGCGGGCGGTGTCGTGTCCTTGCCGCCCCTCCAGCTTTGCTTCCAGACTTTCCAGCGCCGGCGAAGGGTCGGTTTCATCGACAACCCGCGCCCGCTCCAGGCAGGAATCGACGGCTGAACCGGGCAGATCGGCGCGCCCGCAATCGGCAACCACGGCATTCGCGTCATCCGGGGCAGCGCAAGCACAATTTGCCGCCCCGGCCAGAAATAGTAACGTAGAGGCCGACAGCAAAATCATACGCATGGACCGAATCCCTTAGGCGACGCACGGTATCATTCTCCCGCGACTAAGGCGTAAGCAAGGCATCGCTTACCTTGACTTCGAAGCGCCCCTTCACGATGGTCCGGCCTCTTTGAACAGAAGGAGAAAACCGTGTCCGCGCCGCATCCCGTATCGCCTGACGGGGCTATCGACGCCCCCCGCGTGACCATCGCCTTGCCCGATGGCAAGACGTTGACGTTCGCGCGTGGCGTGACAGGCGCGGAGGTGGCGGCGGCGATCGGACCCGGGCTCGCCAAGGCGGCACTGGCTCTTGAGGTGAATGGTCAGCAATGGGATCTGTCCCGGCCGATCGAGACGGACGCGCAGCTGCGTGTCATCACGCGCAAGGACCCCGAAGCCCTTGAACTGATCCGCCACGACACGGCTCATGTACTCGCCATGGCCGTGCAGGAGCTGTTTCCGGGCACCCAAGTCACGATCGGACCCTCCATCGAGAACGGCTTCTATTACGATTTTGCGCGCGATCAGCCGTTCACGCCTGACGATCTGGGCAAGATCGAAGCCAAGATGCATGAAATCGTTAAGGCGGACCTGCCAACGCGCCGCGAAGTGTGGCCGCGCGATCAGGCCATCGCCCATTTCGAAGGCATCGGTGAGCACTACAAGGCCGAGATCATTCGCGACATTCCCGCAGACCAGGAGGTCTCGATCTATTTTCACGGCAGTTGGCACGATCTCTGTCGCGGACCGCATTTTGTCTCGACCGGAAAGATCGGCCAGGCATTCAAGCTGATGAGCATCGCGGGCGCCTATTGGCGCGGCGATTCGAAAAATCCCCAATTGCAGCGCATCTACGGCACGGCCTGGCGCGACGAGAAGGAACTCGAAGCCTATCTGCACCGCCTCGAAGAGGCGGAGAAGCGCGACCACCGCCGCATCGGCCGGGAGATGAACCTCTTCCACATGCAGGAAGAGGCCGTCGGACAGGTATTCTGGCATCCCAAGGGGTTCATGCTCTATCGCACGCTCGAATCGTATATACGGCGAAAGATTGCACGCGCCGACTATGTCGAAGTGAAAACGCCGCTCCTGTTCGATCGCAAACTTTGGGAAACGTCGGGGCATTGGGGCTGGTATCGCGAACACATGTTCGTTGCGGAAGTGGCCGACGAAGAGAAGCAACTCGTCGTCAAGCCGATGAACTGCCCTGGCCATGTGCAGATTTTCAAACAGGGTCTCAGGTCCTATCGCGAGTTGCCAATCAGGATGGCGGAGTTCGGGTCGTGTCACCGCTACGAGCCGTCCGGCTCCCTGCACGGGCTTATGCGCGTGCGCGGCTTCACCCAGGACGATGCGCATATTTTCTGCACGCCCGAGCAGATGCCGCACGAAGCCGCTACCGCTTCGCGCCTGATCTTCGATGTCTACAAGGAACTCGGATTTGACCGCGTCGACGTGAAGCTCGCGACCCGACCCGAAAAGCGGATCGGGTCCGATGAAATTTGGGATAGAGCCGAAACCAGTCTTGCAGAGGCGTGCGACCGAATTGGCACATCCTACACGCTCAATCCCGGCGAAGGCGTGTTTTACGGCCCCAAGCTCGAATTCACGCTGACCGATGCGATCGGCCGAGAATGGCAGTGCGGCACCGTGCAGGTCGATTTCAATCTGCCGGAGCGGTTCGGGGCGGAATATGTCGCGGAAGACGGTTCGCGCAAACGGCCGACGATGCTGCATCGCGCCATCCTAGGCTCCATGGAGCGTTTCATCGGCGTTCTTATTGAGCATTATGCCGGAAAATTCCCGCTCTGGCTCGCGCCGGTACAGGTCGCCATTGCGACGATTGTGTCCGACGCCGACCCCTATGCGAAAGATGTCTATGCGACGCTCGCGGCGAAAGGACTGCGCGCCGAACTCGACATCTCGAACGAGAAGATTAACTACAAGGTTCGCCAGCACAGCCTTGCCAAGACGCCCTATCTTCTCGTGTTAGGCCGAAGGGAGGCCGAAAACCGCACCGTGGCAATCCGCAAGCTCGGTTCGGATGCCCAGGAAATTCTTGCGTTGGACGAAATCGTGCAAAGGCTGGTGACCGAAGCGACGCCGCCGGATATTGCCTCCGCGTAAAATTTCGGCCCATGCAACGGTGATTAACCCTTGCGAAAGGCGCGCCGTGACCTATTCTCTTAACGTGGCGGGGCTACTATGTGGACTCGCCATACGCGAGAGCGTTGGTTACAAACTACGCCGCGTGTCTGTGCCCAAGGGGGATCCGCCGCTCTATCGACCCGAACGACGTTTCGCAGGGCCGGTTGACCCTCCGCGAAGCGCGGCAGTGCGGCCTTTAAAAGGAGAGAGTCATAGTCCCCAGACGTTTTGCAGCGCCCGCCCCGGCTCCGGCTAAGGACGGGCCGCGCGTGAATGAAGAAATATTTGCGCGCACCATCCTCCTTATCGGAGCCGATGGTCACAAATTCGGTGAGATCGGCACGGACGACGCCCGCGCCATAGCGGAAGAACAGGGTTTCGATCTCGTCGAGGTCTCGCCCGAGGCCAAACCTCCCGTCGTCAAACTGATGGATTTCGGGAAATTCAAATACGAACAGCAGAAGAAAGCCGCCGAAGCGCGCAAGAAGCAGAAGGTCATCGAGATCAAGGAGATCAAGATGCGCCCCACTATCGACCATCACGACTACGACGTGAAGATGCGGTCGATGCAGCGTTTCTTCGAGGAAGGCGACAAGGTCAAGGTGACGCTGCGGTTCCGCGGCCGCGAGATGGCGCATCAGCATCTCGGCATGGAACTGCTCGGCCGCATTCAAAGGGATGTCGAGCCGGTCGCCAAGATCGAGCAATACCCGAAGATCGAGGGCCGCCAGATGATGATGGTGTTGGCGCCGCGATAACACGGTGCTGGCGTCCGATTTAGACGGCAGCGAGAAGGATTCGCTCGACGGTGTCTGCGTAAGACAGCCCCGCTGCCGCGGCCGCCGCCGCGAAGCCTGCGTCCGGCGCAATGCAGGGGTTGGGATTGACCTCCAAGATCATCAGCGCGCCGTCGCCATCGAGCCGGAAATCGACCCGCGCGAAGCCGCGTAAGCCGAACAAGTCCCAGGTTCTCGTTGCAAGACCGGCGAGCGCCAGCGCCAGCGTCGGTTCTTCCGTTTCGATTCCGAAGAGGCGAACCGTTTTCGCGGAATCCTCCGAGGCTTCATCCCATTTGGCCGCATAGTTCACGAGCCGTGGACGGGACGCCGGCCAGCCTTCGAATCGCATCTCCGGAATGGGAAGCACGCGCGGCGTCCCCGCCTCTTCCAGCAACGCGATGTTGAATTCCCGACCGTCAAGATAGGTTTCCGCGAACCAGCTACCGCCATATCGCGATACGCAGAGGGCGGCGCGTTCGCAAACGGTCTCGCGCCCGGCGACCACCGCGCTGTCATCCAGTCCCAGAGACGCATCCTCGACCGCGGATTTCACAATGTAACGCCGGCCCTCGACGATATCGCCCCAATGCGGCGGTTCGGACCAATCGGGCGTGGGCAGCCCTGCCGCGCGAAAAATCTGCTTGGTGCGGGGCTTGTCGCAGGTGAGCGCAATCGAGGCGGCGCAGCAACCTGTGTAGGGAACACCGATTTTCGCGAGCATGGCGGGTGCGAGACCGGCCAATTCGCCCTGCCCGAACACGCTCTCCACCAGGTTGAAGACGATGTCGCATCGCGTGTCGTGCAGCAGCGAACGCAGCATCGCGGGTTCCGGAGCGAAGACCGCGCCTGTCGCGTGATGGCCGCGCTCATTCAGCGCGGTCGTCACGGCCTTCGCCGCGATCAGCGTATCCTGCTCATCCGCCGGCGCACTGGGCGCGACGTCGGAATGCAGCACAAGCACGCGCATCGGGTCAGGAGCCTTTCGCGGCAAGCCCGGGATGGCGCTTCAGGAAGGACGCCATGATCCGCGCGATGAGATCGATATACGAAAGCCCCAGGAAGCGGATAAGGAATACGAGATCCGACTTCTCGGGATTCAATCCCGCCAACGGATTGACCTCGATGAAGTTTGGGCATCCATTGGCGTCACTGCGGATGTCGACGCGGCCGCCGTCGCGGCAACGCAGCACTCGCCATGCGGCGACAGCAACCTTTGCTGCTTCGCGCGCTTCTGCATCATCGACAATGCGGTATTCCATTTTGCCTTCGTAGTATTCCTTGTTCTCGTAACCGTAACCGTGCGCCCCGGCGTTCTCGGTCCACAACACTTCCATCACACCGAGGGCCTCGGCATCCCGCCCCGTACCGGTTATGCCGATGGTGAATTCGCGGCCCGGCAGAAACCGCTCGACGAGCACCGGCTGCCGGAACCGCTCGATCAGATCGGCCGCGGCGCGTGCGAGTTCCTCTGTCGTCGTCACCTTCGAATTTGCGCCGACACCCTTTCCCGAACCTTCCGCGACCGGTTTCACGAACAGTGGAAACGGCAGGTCGATTGCGTCGATATCGTCCAGCGTTTCGACGACGCCGAAGGCGGGCGTGGGAACACCACAGGCACACACGATGTGTTTGGCCATCGCCTTGTCCAGTGCCAGAGAAAGCGTGAGCGGATCGGAAAATACGTAGGCGATGTCGAAAGCTTCGAGCAGCGCGGGCACCTGGGCCTCGCGCGCCACGCCTTTCAATCCTTCGCAAATGTTGAACACGCAGTCCCAGCGTTCCCCGGCGGCGAGGCATTCGGTGAGCCGGCGCACACCGCCTATGCAAACGGGACTATGGCCAAGCGCGAGGAGCGCCTCGCAAATGCCGGCGATGGTAACTTCGCTGTCGAACTCGGCGGTTTCCTCCTCGCCATAACCCTGAGCCAGATATTCAGCCCGGAGGTCGTAAGTGACCCCGACACGCATGGCGGCGGCTCCGTCTATTGTGCCGGTAGTTCAGGTTTGTCCGCGCCCAACGTCCCGCCAGGATCGGGATAGCGGTAGACGGCGCCTTCGAAATTGCGCAACAAGAGATCGTCGCCGTCGCGCCCGACGACAGAGTCCGGTGCGACCAATATCTTTCCCCCACCGCCCGGCGCATCGACGCAGAAGGACGGAGCGGCGTAACCCGTAGTATGACCACGCAACGCCTGAATGATTTCGATACCTTTCGCCACACCGGTCCGGAAATGCCCGGAGCCACGAATGGGATCGCATTGATAAAGGTAATACGGCTTCACCCTGCGCATCAAAAGCCCATGCATGAGCGGTTTCATCACGGTCGGATCGTCATTGATGCCCTTGAGCAAGACGGTCTGACTGCCGAGCGGGATGCCCGCATCGGCGAGCCGCGCTGTGGATTCCGTCACTTCCGGCGTGAGTTCCCTTGGATGTGTGAAATGAATGCTCATCCACAGGGGGTGATGCTTCCTCAGCATCTTGGCGAGGCTTTTGGTGATGCGCTGCGGCAGCACCGCCGGGATCTTCGTACCGATCCGCAGGAACTCGATGTGCTTGATGGCGCGAAGCCGGCCGAGCAGCCAGTCCAGCTTGTCATCGCCGATGCTGAGCGGATCGCCGCCCGATAGCAGCACGTCGCGCACTTCGGTGTGCACTTCGAGATAGGCGAGTGCTTTTTCCCATTGTTTCAGGGAAAACTGATATTCGCCGCCCGGGTTTCCGACCAGACGCGAACGCGTGCAATAGCGGCAATAGGTTGAGCAGGTGCCTGTCGTCAAAAACAGTACGCGATCAGGATAGCGGTGTACCAGTCCGGGTACGACCGTATCATGATCTTCACTTAGGGGATCGTCGGCCTCGCCGGGCAAGCGCACATATTCTTCGCCGGTCATGATATGCGTGCGGCGGAGCGGCTCCGTGGGATCGTCGTGCCCCATCAGGCTGGCGTAATACGGCGTTATGCCGACCGGAAGCGACCCTTGATGGCGCTCGACGGCACTGTGTTCATCGGCCGAAAGTTCGAAGATGCGTGTGAGGTCGGCGAGCGAGCGGACACGGGCACGAAATTGCCAGTGCCAATCGTTCCATTCCGTGGCCGACGTTCCGGGATAGCAGCGTTGATAGAAGGCGCGGGATTCAGGGCTGACGGGAAAACGCAGGGCCTGTTTACGGGACGCGGGACCTATCGTCGGAAATTGGGCCGTTTCCATCGGCTGGGCGCCGGAACTCACGTCCGGCTTGGTGCGCGACGTCCGCAACGGAGGCTTCAAATCGCGCCCCCGCAACACTTGCAAGTTCATCCTTGTCCCATGACGCTCTGTAAGCGACGCCTCGAAAGCCCCAGCGACTTTCCATCGAACGGCGCAGCGAACGGCGCGATATTTAGAACCTTCCGCGAGGTCGTCAAGAGAAAGCGTCGCGAATACTGGAATTCACTTAGGGCTTGCCCAATATAGGCTTCGTAAAAGGATCAAATAAAACCTGTGAATTACTGAAGTGCGTACAAGTAAAAGCCCGGATGCGATCCCCAAGCAGGTGCGCCGTGATTCGCGAGCTACGAGTCATGGAGAGACAAAGAGCCACCAGACCGTCCGATAACTCACGAAACCTTCGTTGGCGTGCAAGCCATGAACCGCGCAGCGACTCCGAAATTTCACAAAACACAACGAGGACTGATAACGACCCGCCGTCAGCGGGTAAGCGGTCCCCGATAATCCAGCGCGTCGTAGAGATCCATCACCCGCGCGTGGCGGCCACCAACGCCAAAGGTGAGCCTGTCGACGCGCGTTGCCGAATCAAACGTAGCCAACACGCGCGACGCATCTTCTGGCGAAACCACGATGAGGACGCGGCCGGCCGGCCGTTCGAGGCGCAGCGTCATCTGAAAATGATTGTCGCTTTTCAAATCGCGGTCCCATATGCGGATGGGAGCCTTCCGGGGCGTGGCGTAATAGAGAAGCTCCGCAACGACGCTACGATTGTCGGTCGCGATCGCAGTGTAGGGCGCATGGCTGGCCTCCTGGGCTACAGAGGCGCCCAACTCGCGCCAGCCTTCCTCGCGCTTGAAAGCGTTGCCGAGTCCGACTGTTTCGGCAGCGGAGGGCACGGCAAGAATTGTCCACAGACCGAGCATTGCGGCGCCGTCGATCGCAAAGGACGCCCACAACGCCCATCCCTTCCGCCAGCGGTAGAGCGCGCTCACCGCGAGCGGTGTGCCGGCAACAAAGGTCACCGCTGCCCAGTTCGCGTTAGCCTCCGCGATGAAAGACTGTATGAGCATGAGCACGAACGGGGGCAGGCAGAATGCGGCAAGCACAAGCTCCTTCGCCGACCGCGGGCCGCTCGCGAGTTGCGCTAAAGCGGCCAACATTCCCGCCATCAGAAACGGACCGAAAACGCCGAATTGCCCCAGAAAGAAACTGCCGACTTTAAATGCGCTGAAACGCGCGTGGTCCCAGCCTGCATTCGCTTCAGTATGGGCCACTGTCGGAAACCCGTGTGCGGCGTTCCACAGGACGTTTGGCGCTACGAGCACCAGTCCGATGAACAGGATTGCAAGTCCGCGCCAGCCAAATACCAGACGGCGCGCCTCGGGCACGATCAGCGCTGCGGCCAAGGCACCCAGCAAGAAATAGAGCATCGCGTATTTCGAAAGCAGGCCAAAGCCGAGCGCCGTCCCGCACAACAAGGTCCATCGCAGTCCTTTGTCGTCAAGCCCACGCAGAAATGCATAGAGAGCAACCGACCAACACAGAAGCAATGGGACGTCGGTCGAGATGAGCCCGGATGAATAGGAGATTCCCGGTGCCGTCAGGTAAGCGATCGCGCTCCACAGCGCGACGCGAGCGGCGAATGCACATCTCGCGATCCCGAAGATGAGAAGCGATGTGGCGGCATGGAACAAAGGCGAGGAAAGCCGGATGGCCCATTCCGCATTGCCGAACAACGCGGTGGTCAGCCAGATCAGCCACGCGATCAACGGCGGTTTCGAGAAATAGCCGAGATCCGGCGTCTGCGCCCACCACCAATATTGCGCCTCGTCGGGATAGAGCTGGAGCGGCGATGTGATCAGCACGGCGACGCGAATGAACGTCACCACGATGACGACGATCAGTGCAAGGCGAAACAAGTTGCGGTCTTCGGTGCCGTTTTCCATTGTCGTCTTCAATCTTCGGGCGGAATTACGAGCTGGCGCGCCTGCGTCACGCGGTAAAAAGTAATGTGTTCCTTGCGGCCACGGGAATAGTCGAGACCGTCAAGCCGATCCACGACGATCGCGGCAGCACCGAGAGATGTCAGAGTCCTCAGAAACTTCATGCGCTCGAAATCGTCAACCAGGGCAAGCCCGCCCTCTGCCGCCGACAGGCGGGCTGCCGATATTCCCGTTTCGATACGAGTCCGGTTGCCCAGGAGAAATACAAGACTAGGTTCGACATATCCGGCCAGAACAACGGGAGGATCGCCCGGACGACGGTCCTTCGTGATCAAAGCGGCAGCCCGCGGGCTGAGCCACACATCCCGCAATTGTGGCGCGACGCCAAGAACGAACATTGCATAGAACAGAAGGGCGGAGACGGCGGCACAGAGCGCCGCGGCAACCTGCTGCCCACGTGCGAAGCAGAGAGCGCCTCCCAATCCCGACACGAGCGCCACACCGGCGCCGATAGCGACCCATGCCGGAACCACGCCGCCATATCGTCCCGGCAAAATCAACACAGCAGCGACCAGCGCAGCCAGCACCGCAACGAATTGCACGCCAGCCAAAGATCGCAGAATACGTTGCCGCCCCACCGTCGCGTCGCCGCTTTCCCGCGTCACCCACAGTGCGGCGAGAAAGGCGAGTGCCGGATAGGCGGGCAGGATGTAGTGCGGCAATTTTGTCGGCACAATCTCAAACATGAACCAGGTCGCGCCTGCCCAGGCGAGCAGATAGCGGATGGCCGGCCGCATACGCGCACGGATGGCAGAATCGAGACCCGGGCCCAGGAACAATATCGCCGGCCAAAAAGTGAGGCTGACGAAAGCGAGATAATACCCGGGCGGAGCGCCGTGCGATTCCTGTCCGCCTAGAATTTTCGCGCCGAAATCATGCCCCAGCGATTGCGCATAGAACGCGCCATGGCTTTCGATTCCGATGGCGATAGCCCAGGGCGCCACAAGCGCTGCAGCAACTGCGAATCCGATCAAAGGCCGCGTGGCGCGCAGCCATTTTCCGTCGCGATCCCATAGTGAGATGCAAAGCACCGTGACACCCAGCACAGCCAGAATCACGGGCCCCTTGACCAGTACGCCGATGCCGATCGCGACCCAACCCGCCATCAACAATACAAAGCCGGGCGGTTTGCGACCAACCTCGCGCGCAGCGAGATAGGTTCGCAGCGCTACACCCTGGGCCGCGAGAATCGCGGCAAGCAGCACGGCATCTGTTGTCGCAATTTCGCTCTCAACGGCGAGCAACACCGTCGCGCCGAGCAAGGCCGCCCCAAGGAGTGCCGTGGCCGGCGGTGCGAAAGCCGCGGCGCACCAATAGGCAAAAAACAGCGCGAACAATCCGCCCAAGAGCGACGGGAGCCGATAGGTCCAGATCACATCATAGGCACCGGACCCGGTGAGCCTAGTCGCAGCGGCCTGCAGCCAGTAGATACCGATCGGCTTGTTGTAGCGCGGGCCGCTGGCATAGCGGATATCGACCAAATCGCCCGTTTCGATCATTTGCCGCGAGGCCTGCGCAAAGCGGCTTTCGTCGCGGTCGAGGGGGGGCAGCGCCAAAAGGCCCGGCAACCAGCAGAGCAGCGCCAACAGTGTCAGGAAAAGCAGCGGGCGCCTGGCGCAACGTGCCAGCAAGGATTCAGCGGTGGAAAGCGGAACACCAGCCGCCTCGTCCATCTGGAACGCCTCTTGAAACCCCGGTGTGGCTCTCCCACGCCCGGGAACGCAGGTTTTGCGCACTTCAACTTGAACCGGTCCGGACGGCAATAGACTGTTTCCGTCCCCGGTGCGCCTGTATAAGGCACGCGACCAGTGATTTCTCCCCCAAGCAGCGCGAATCCGATAGCTTGGCCAATAGGCTATTGCAGGACAGGATCGAACGGAACCACAGCATGGCAATCGCACTTTCGGTGGTCGTCCCGGTCAAAGACGAAGCTGAGAACGTTGCGCCCCTGGCGCGCGAGATCGCCCACGCCCTGGGCACGGAAAGCGAGGCGGAAATCATCTTCGTGGACGACGGCTCTTCGGACGCGACGACTGGGGTCCTCAGGACGCTTAAATCCGAGTTGCCGTCGCTCAGGGTGCTGCAGCACGACCGAAATATGGGCCAGAGTCGCGCGGTGCGCACCGGTGTCCGCGCCGCCCGCGGGCCGATTGTGGTCACGCTCGACGGCGACGGCCAGAACGATCCCGCCGACATTCCCAAGCTGCTGGCGCTGTTTCTCAGCGATCCCAAGGCCGCCCGCATCGGTCTCGTGTCGGGCGTGCGCGTCAATCGGCAAGACAATTTCGAAAAACGGTTCGCATCGCGACTCGCCAACGATTTTCGCGGCCGGATACTCAAGGACGGCGCCACGGATGTCGGCTGCGGTTTGAAGGCGTTCCGCCGCGACGCGTTTCTCACCCTGCCCTATTTCGATCACATGCATCGCTACCTGATCACCCTGATGCAGCGCGAAGGCTACGAAGTGCGCTTCGTCGACGTAAATCACCGGCCGCGACTGCACGGCCACTCCAAATACGGCAACTGGGACCGGTTCGTGGTCGGCATCCACGATCTCGTTGGCGTGCACTGGCTGCAAAAGCGCTTCCGCGGCGCCGTCGAAACGAAGGAAATCTGAATGTTGGCGCACGGACTGGCCTGGTTCACCGTCGATCATGTCTGGCTGCTTGTGGGCCTGCTCGGCCAGGGATTGTTCGCGTCGCGCTTCATCATTCAGTGGTTCAAAAGCGAGATGGAAGGGCGCAGCGTCATTCCGCTGGCTTTCTGGCATTTCAGCCTCGGCGGCGGCATCGTTCTTCTGGCCTATGCGATCTACAAGAAGGACCCTGTCTTCATCATCGGCCAGGCGACCGGGCTCATCGTCTATGGCCGCAATCTCTATCTCATTTTTCGCGAGCGGGCACTCCTGCGGGCCGCTGCGAGCGAGGCAAAAACCTGACCGCGACCTAACGATTCGTCGGCATTCGATAGTAGCTGTCCTCCGGACGGAGGCGATGTTTTGGGGAGGGTACTATGTTTCGCGCGTTTCCACTGCTGCTGGTCTCAGTCGTCATCTATAACCTGCTCGCGCTGGCGCATGGCCTGGCGAGCCAAAGCGAAATGAACACTTTTCTGACGGGGAACGGCGCGGTGCTCACGATGTTCTCCGGCGATGTCTGGCATTTTACGCTCGGCGATCTTCTCCTGCTCATTTCGCTTGTTCTGCTGTTCATCGAGGTCATAAAGGCGACGCGCACCTCTCAGCGCGAGATGCTCAATCATGGACTTTCGCTGCTGACCTTCGTTATCGCTCTCGTCGAGTTCATCGTTCTCAAAGGCTTCTCGACCTCCACATTCTTCTTCATCACGGTCATGATCACATTCGATGTGGTGGCGGGCTATTCGATCTCGGTCGCCGCGGCAAAGCACAGCCTGGGCATCGGCAAGGTGGCGGCGGATTGATCTTCCGGAGACCGGACCCGACCTTGCCGTGGGGGTTCCAGCCGCTATATTCCCCGGCCTTTCCCGGGCACCTCGCCCGGTATGCGGACAGGTGGCCGAGCGGTTGAAGGCGCACGCCTGGAAAGTGTGTAGACGGTGATGAATCGTCTCGAGGGTTCGAATCCCTCCCTGTCCGCCACTCCCCCTCCCGGTTGTTTAGTTTCAATGGCTTACCAGCCAAATTGTCAAACCGCTTCCTAGGTTTGACACCGGGTGCTCGCTTTTCGAGCTTAGAGCGGTTTTGGAATGAGTTGACTCGGTGAGGGATTCCCATCGGGTAGCAGTTGGGCGAATCTGTGGATCGCATCTGATTCGGTGGTCGCTGATGGCAGGAGCTTATTCCCAGGATTTGCGTATCCGTCTGGTTCGCTATGTTGAGGGCGGGGTATCAGCCCGTTCGGCGGCGAAGGTTTTCGGGGTCAGCGAGAGTTCGGCGATCAAATGGATGCAACGCTGGCGACGAGAGAAGAGCGTTGCACCGAACCCGGAGCGCGGCCATCGCCGCCGATTGCTGGACGGCCATACCGACTGGCTCCTGGAACTGATCGAGAGCAAGACCGACATCACGCTTGACGAGATACGCGCGCGGCTCAGGAAGCGCGGCGTACGCGTCAGTTTGTGGACCGTTTGGAGCTTCTACGACCGGCACGACTTCAGCTTCAAAAAAAAGCGTTTACGCCAGCGAGCAGGATCGGCCCGACGTCGCGGCCGCGCGCGAACGGTGGCGAAGCTCGCAAAAGCTGCTTGATCCAGGCAAGCTGATCTTTATCGACGAGACCGGCACCAGCACCAACATGGCCCGGCTCAGGGGCCGATGCCGGCGCGGAGAGCGGCTGATCGGCAAAGTCCCGCACGGACATTGGAAGATCACAACCTTCGTCGCTGCTCTGAGACACGACGCAATCACCGCGCCCTTTGTGATCGACCAACCGATGAACAGCTCGATCTTCAAGGCCTATTTGGAACAGTGCCTCGTGCCAACGCTCAAGCCGGGCGACATCGTGGTGATGGACAATCTCTCATCCCACAAAAGCGATGAAGTCCGCGACATAATCGAAGCCGCAGGCGCAAGCCTGCTCTTCCTGCCGCCTTACTCTCCCGACTTCAATCCGATCGAGCAAGCGTTTGCAAAGATCAAAGCGCATCTGCGAAGAGCCGCCGAGCGATCCATTCCCGCTCTCTGGGACCGCATCGGCGCCATCCTCGACGACTTCCCAGCCAACCACTGCCGCAACTTCTTCAGCCATGCAGGCTATGCGTAATC
>Ga0302324_100010157_pt1 | contig 19545 bp, 14 predicted proteins | sample Palsa_T0_1_FD_201949 | JGI IMG/M metagenome (GOLD analysis project Ga0302324, IMG submission 201949) | Peat permafrost microbial communities from Stordalen Mire near Abisko, Sweden - Palsa_T0_1 | ecosystem: Environmental > Terrestrial > Soil > Palsa > Peat permafrost | place: Sweden: Abisko...
CCACTCGGACGCCAAACGCCAAGGTTCGGCTCGGCGCTCCTTGCGGTAGCGTGCAGCGGCGGATGAGAGCCGGCGCGGAGATCGGGATGCGCTGCCTGGGCTGGCCCCAGGAGGCCGCGCTGCGGATGCTCGAGAACAACCTTCATCCCGACGTGGCAGAGCGGCCGGCCGATCTGGTCGTGTACGGCGGGATTGCCAAGGCGGCGCGGAACTGGTCGAGCTACCACACGATCGTGCGCGAGCTGCGGCGGCTCGAGTCCGACCACACCCTGCTTGTGCAGTCCGGCAAGCCGGTGGCGGTATTCGAGACCCACGAGGACGCTCCGCGGGTGCTGATCGCGAACTCGAACCTGGTGCCGCAGTGGGCCACGTGGGAGAAGTTCCGCGAGCTCGACGCCGCCGGCCTGATGATGTACGGGCAGATGACGGCCGGGTCGTGGATCTACATCGGCAGTCAGGGCATTCTCCAGGGCACCTACGAGACGTTCGCCGCCGCCGCGCGCAAGCGCTTTGACGGCACCCTCACGGGCCGTCTCGTGGTGACCGCGGGACTGGGTGGGATGGGTGGCGCGCAGCCGCTCGCGATCACGATGCTCGGGGGCACCGCACTGTGCATCGAGGTCGATCTGCACAAGATCGAGCGCAGGATCGAGACCGCCTATCTGGACGAGCGCGCGGCCGATCTCGACGACGCGCTGAGCCGCTTGCACGCTGCTCGCGCAGAGGGCCGCGCGCTGTCCATCGGCCTGGCCGGGAATGCGGCCGAGGTGGTCCCAGAACTCGTGCGGCGGGGGGTCGAGATCGACGTCATCACCGATCAGACCAGTGCCCACGATCCGCTCAACGGTTATGTGCCGGCGGGATTGACCGTCGAGCAGGCGGCTGTGCTGCGACAGAGCGACCCCGATGAGTACCTGCGCCGCGTCGGCGCGAGCGCGCTCGCCCACGTGGCCGCGATCCGCGCCCTGGCCCGGGCCGGCGCGGAGGCGTTTGACTATGGCAACGCGCTGCGAGGCCTGGCCGAGTCCTACGGCGACACCGAGGCGTTCAGCTACCCGGGGTTCGTCCCCGCTTACATCCGGCCCCTGTTCTGTGAGGGCAAGGGGCCGTTCCGCTGGGTCGCGCTGTCCGGCGATCCAGCCGACATCGCCAAGACCGATGCGGCGATCCTCGATCTGTTCGGGGACCAGGAGCACATCGTGCGCTGGATCGAGCTGGCCTCAGAGTTCGTCAGGTTCCAGGGTCTGCCGGCGCGGATCTGCTGGCTCGGTTACGGCGAGCGGGAGCGGGCGGGCATCCGGTTCAACGAGATGGTGGCCAGCGGCGAGCTGGCCGGGCCGATCGTGATCGGACGCGATCACCTCGATGCGGGCTCGGTCGCCTCCCCCGAGCGCGAGACCGAAGCGATGCGCGACGGCTCGGACGCGGTCGCCGACTGGCCGCTGCTCAATGCGCTGCTGACCACTGCGTGCGGCGCCAGTTGGGTGTCGATCCACCACGGCGGGGGCACGGGCATGGGCAAGTCGATCCATGCCGGCCAGGTCGTCGTGGCCGACGGCAGCGCGGCCGCTCGCGAGCGCGTACGCCGGACGCTGACCGCCGATCCCGGCCTGGGCGTCGTACGCCACGCCGACGCCGGCTATCCCGAGGCCATCGCCGCCGCGCGCCGGGGCGGGATCCGGATGCCGATGCTCGATCCCGAGCCCGACATCCGTTGAGCGGCGGTTCGACGTCGTTCACGAACGCGGCGCAGATCCTGCGCCCGCCGGCGGACCGTCTGCCCAATCTGCGCGGCCCACAGATACCGGCGCAGTCGTTGCTCCCAGGTGGGTTGACCGTGCGCGACGGGCTGATCGAGGCGCTCGAGCCCGACCCCGGCGGTGCTCTGATCATCGACGCCAGCGGGGGCGCGCTCGTGCCGGGATTGATCGACTGCCACACCCATCTGCCGTTCGCCGGCTGGCGGGCCGGCGAGTACGACCAGAAGGTCCGCGGCGTTCCCTACGAGGAGATCGCCGCCTCGGGCGGGGGGATCGCCGCCTCGGCGCGGGCGCTGCGCGACAGCACCGACGACGCCGTGCTCGCCCAGGCCGCCGGGCTGGCGCACGAGATGCTCGTCGCGGGGACGACGGCGTTCGAGTGCAAGTCGGGCTACGGCCTGTCGCGCGACGGCGAGCTCCGCGCGCTCCGGCTGGCCCAGCAACTGAAGCGGTGCGTGCCCCAAACCACCACCTCGACCGGGCTGCTCGCGCACGCCGTGCCTGAGGGCTACAGCGCCGACGGATGGATGGACGAGGTCGAGGCGATGCTCCCGGACGTCCTCGCGCCGGGGAGCGTCAGTGCGCTCGACATCTTCGTGGAGTCGATCGCCTTCTCCAACTCGCACCTGCGGCGGATGGGTGAGCTGGCGGCCGGGGCCGGGCTGGCGTTGCGCTGCCACGTCGAGCAGTTCGCCACCCACCGGTCGGTCCCGGTCGCGCTGTCGGTGGGCGCACGGTCGGTCGATCACCTGGCCCGGATCCACCCTGACGACATCGGGCCGCTGGGCGCCGCCGAGTGCGCCGCGGTGCTGCTCCCGGGCGCCGAGTTCCTCGGCGCGGAGTCGCGCGCGCCGGCCCGTGAGCTGCTGGCGGCGGGGGCGATCCTCGTGCTCGCCACCGACGCCAATCCGGGTACGTCGCCGGTGTTTTCGCTGCCGTTGGTGATCGGCCTCGCGGTGAGGCTGTACGGCCTCAGCCCGCGCGAGGCGCTGGCCGCGGTGACCCTCAATGCCGCCTGGACGCTCGGACTGGAGTCCGATCGCGGGTCGATCGAGCCCGGCAAACGGGCCGACCTCGTGCTCTTCGACACGCCGGTGGACCAGCTCGCCTACCGCTTCGGGCGCAATCCGGTCGCGATCACCTTCATCGGCGGCGCGCCCGCCTACGTGCGAGAGGATCAGCGGTGGAGGCTGAGCGGTCGATGAGGCGGGCGATTGTACCGGCGATGGTCAATGCCCACAGCCACGCATTCCAGCTCGACCTGCGGGGTGCGGGCGAGCGGCCGGTCGGCGATGCCGATGACTTCTGGAGCTGGCGCCGGGAGATGTATCGCCTGGCCGGCTTGCTCGATCCCGACTCGATGCGGGCGGTCGGCGAGCGGGTCTACGCGCAGATGGCGGCGGCGGGCTTCGGCGCGGTGGGCGAGTTCCACTACGTCCATCACCAGCCCGACGGGCGCCCCTACGAGGAGCCCAACGCGATGGCGATCGCGCTCGCACAGGCCGCTCTGGCCCACGGGCTCGAGATCGTCCTGATCCCGGCGGCCTACCACCGCGCCGGCCCGGGACGCGACCCGAGTCCAGACCAACTGCGCTTCTGCGACCCCGACGTCGACACGTTCCTGTCCCGGGTCGACGGGCTGCGCGTGTGGGCGCAATCCCATCCCGGCGTGAGCGTGGGCGTGGCCGCCCACAGCGTGCGGGCGGTGCCGGCGGATTGGTTGCCGGCGATCGCCGAGTTCGCCGATCGCCACCACCTCGTCCGCCACGTTCACGCCTGCGAGCAGCGCCGCGAGCTCGCCGAGTGCCAGGCCGAGCACGGCTGCTCGCCGATCGAGCTGCTGGCGCGCTGCCACTTCCTCGGCGAGCGCACGAGCGTCGTCCACGCGATCCACGTCGACGAGCGCGACATCGACCTGCTGGCGGGCAGCGGCTCGACCGTGATCAGCTGCCCGACGACCGAAGGGAACCTCGGCGATGGCTACCTGCCCGCGCTGCGCTATCGAGATGCCGGCGTGCGGATCGCGATCGGGACCGACTCGCAGGTGCGGGTCGATCCGTTCGAGGAGCTGCGCGAGCTCGAGACCGGAGCCCGTCGCGAGGGCCAGACGCGGTTCGCGCTCCTCGCCGCGGCCGAGGGTGATCTGTGGGGTCTCCTCGCCGCCAACGGCCGCGCCAGCCTCGGGCTCGATGGACCAGCCGCGCCGATCGAGCTCGACCTCAACCACCCCGATCTGGCCGGCGTCGCGCAAGCGGATCTGCCGCTCGCGCTGGCCACCTGCGCTTCGGCCGGGGTCGTCGTCCGGGGTGTGGGTGCTCAGCATCCGCCTGGGCATCGGGGCACCGTCGGGCGATGACCGTCGTCCTGCGCCGCCGGGCCGATATCAACCTCGGGAGCTACCGGCGCGTCACCCGGGAGGGAGACACCGTCGAGCTCGATCCGCGGATGCTGATCGAGGTCGCCCACCGACGCGAGCAGTTCCTGAACTTCGTCGCCGCCAGCTCGGGCCGCAAGCTCTACGGCGTCAACGTTCATGCTGGCGACGGTTCGCACCGATTGATGACGGCGGCCGAGCAACGCGACTACGAGAACGGGCTGCACAGCGCGACATCGTTTGGGGAGCCGCTGCCCCGGCGCGTGGTCCGCGGCATCGTGCTCGCACGGCTGGCCAACTTCCTCGAGGGGCATGCCGGCGTCAGTCCCGATCTGGTCGAGGCTGTCGCCGCGCGCCTCGACGGGCGGGAACTGCCACCGGTCCCCCGCTACGGCAACGGCGGGGCGGGGGAGATCCAAGCCCTCGGGTGGCTGTTCGCCGACGTGCCGGGCGAGCTGCCGCTCGGGCTGAAGGAGGGGATGGCGCTGATCAACGGCTCGCCGTGCGCGCCCGCGTTGCTCGCCGATGCGACGCTCAGCGCGACCGCGATCCTGCCGGTGGCGGAGTCGGTGTTCGCCCTCGCCGCGGCGGCGATGAGAGTCCCACTGGCCACCTACCATCATCGTCTCGACGCGCTGTGGGGCGACCCGTTCCAGGTGCAGGCGCTGTCCGGGCTCCGCTCGCTGCTCGCCGGGGGCGACGCGCCCGATCAGCTGGAACCGCTCGAGCGTCGTTCGCCTGTGGCCGGGGGGGCCGCGCCTGATGAGCTGGAAGCGCTCGAGCCTCGCGCGCTGCTCGCCGGTGGCGAGACGGCCGGTGGGCCGAGCCCTTCGCTGCTTGCCGGGGCAGACACGCCCTCGGCGCCCGAGCACCCCCAACCACCGGTGAGCTACCGGATTCTGCCGCGCGTGCTGGGCAACACCCGGCGCGTCATCGCCGCCGCGCGCGACGCGGCTGAGATCGCACTGCCGGCGGTCAGCGACAACCCGGTGTTCCTGTTCCCGGACGGACCGGATGACCTCGGCGACCTCGTCTCCAATGGCGGCTTCCACAGCGCCACCGCGCCCGCGTGCATCGACGCGCTGACCTTCGCGATCGCCGACCTGGGTCAGCTCGCCCAGCACCTGCTGCAGCGGCTGCAGACCAACCCGGAGGCGCTCCCCGGGCTCGCCTCGCTGGCTCTGGGGACGATGCAGATGGTGGGCGGCGGCTGGGCGGAGGAGGCGCGGGGCGCGGCGGTGCCGTCGCTGCTGCCGCTGTCGGGGTTCGGTCAGAGCGATGTGCCGGCGCCGACGTTCTTCGCCTGGAATCGGTTCGAACGGGTACGCGGCTTCGTCAACGGGTCGCTGACCTGTCTCGCCGCGCTGGCCGGTCAAGCGCTGGCCCGACCGCAACGAACCGTGCCGCCGGCGCTCCAGCCGCTGCTCGAGACAGTGCTCGAGGCGTGCCCGCCGATCACCGAGCGCCGCACTCTGGGCCCCGAGCTGGCCCGCCTGGCCGACCGGTTGAACCCGATCCCGCCAGACTGACGACACGCGGCCACCGCTCCCGCCAGGCTGACGAGATCCTGAACCCGCCCCGCCCAGACTGACCAGATGCCACACCGTTACCCGTCGCTCCTCGCCGCGCCGCCTCCCGCCCAGGGTCGCCTCTGGCTGACCAACGCGCGCGTGTTCGAAGGCACGGGCGCGGCGGTCCGCGAGGCGGCGGCCGTGCTGGTGAGCGACGGCGTGATCGAGCGAGTCGGCGCCGCGACTGATCCGCCGCCCGACGGCGCCCGGGTGATCGACCTGGGCGACCGGATGCTGATCCCGGGGCTGACCAACGCCCACGCCCATGTCCATGCCCGGCCGCCGCAGGCCGGGGGCGGCGCCGAGCCGATCCTGGCTGGTACGAGCTCCCACTTCCTTCAGGCGGACCTGCGGGATTGCCTGCGCATGGGCGTGACCACGCTGCGCAACGTCGGCTCCCAGGACGACCAGCCCCAGGAAGCCCGGCAGGCGATGCGCTACGGAGCGTTTCGCGGGCCACGTCTGCTGACGTGCGGATACATCATCTCCGCCACCGCCCCCGGCGGGCGCTTCTATGGCTCGATGTACCGCGAGGCTGACGGCCCCGATGAGATCCGCAAGGCGGTGCGCGAGCAGCTGCGCGCCGGGGCGGACTTTGTCAAGGTGATGACGACGGGTGCTCGCTCGAATGAACTTGAGGATCCGGATCCGACCCAGCTGACCGATGCCGAGTTCACCGCGCTGGTGACCGAGGCACACCGGATGGGCATCAAGGTCGCCGCTCACGTCGAGGGTCTCGACGGCACCGCGGCGGCGATCGACCACGGGATGGACACGATCGAGCACGGGATGTATCTCAACCAGCGGCCCGAGCTCCTGGGCCGGATGGCCGCCAACGGCCAGGTCCTCATCCCCACCCTGGGCGGCTACTACTGGATGGCCGGCCTCGGCCACACGATCGACCCGGCGCACGTCGAAGTCGACCCGGAGATGATCCCGAGCATCGTCGAGCTCGCGCATTACAACCTCCAGCAGGGCACGCTCAGCATGCGCGCGGCCAGTGCCGCCGGGGTCAAGATTGCGCTCGGCGCCGACCGCAACGGGATCAGCGGCGACGACGTCGCCCTCGAGGTGTTGCGCATGGTCCACCACGGCCTGAGCGTCCAGTCGGTGCTGATGGCCGCGACCAGCACCGCCGCGCAGGCGCTGGGGCTCGAGCGGTTCATCGGGACCATCGAGCCGGGCAAGCTCGCCGACATCGTCGTCCTCGACGGCGATGTCCTAGCCGAGCCGGAGCTGCTGCTGGACCGCGAGCGGATCTGGCTGGTGCTCCAGCTCGGCGAGCCGGTGGCCGGCGCGGCGTTCGAGCGCGCGTGCCCCGGCGTTTGACAGCCAGGCTCTGATCAGGTTTCCTAGCCCGCAGTCCCGTGCTCCCAGCGCTCGCGACACTCCTACGACGACGGAGGCCAGCGCAGCTCGATCCCGGCCAGCTCCTCGTACAGGCGGATCGCGCTCATCTCGCCCGCGTCGTCGCCGTAGCGGACCCGGGCCCGGCGATGAATCTGCTCGACCAGCGCGGTCATCTCGACCGGCAGGCCGACGTCGCGAGCCAGGTCGACCGCGAGCGCGAGGTCCTTGGTCACGAGCTTCATGGCAAAGCCATCGTCGTAGTCGCCGTGGTCGAGCACCATCCGGACGTCGCGCTCCAGAAAATTCGAGTTGGCCGGGGAGTGGACCAGCGCGGCGTGCAACTGATCCAGCGCGACCCCGGCGCTGACCCCGACCGCCAGAGTCTCGGCGGTGGCGACCGCTTGCATGAACCAGGTCAGGTTCAAGACCAGCTTGACCACGTAGCCGCTCCCGTGCCCGCCCACGTGGAAGATCCGGTCGGGGTCGCCGATCGCTTGAAGTACCGGCAAGGCTCGCGACACCGCCTCGGCCTCGCCGCCGACGTAGATCGCCAGCGTCCCGGCCTGGGCCCCGATCGTCTGACCGGCCACCGGGGCGTCGATCACCGATACGCCACGCGTGCCCGCCGCCGCCAGCACACGACGCCCGACCTCCAGCGAGCTGGTGCTCATCTCGATCACCAGCGCGCCGGGCGCCAGCGCCGCGATCGCGCCACCCACGCCCGCGGGCTCGGACTCGCCGCTGACGCCCCCGGGGCCGCTGACGCCCCCGGCGCCGGTCAACACCTGCTCGACCTGGGGTGGCCCGGGCAGGCTGGTGATGAGGATCTCGGCGCCGCTGGCGCAGTCGGCGACCGAGGTCGCCGCGCGCGCGCCCAGACCGGCGGCCCACGCCACCGCCTCGGAGTCGAGGTCGAACGCGCGCACGGCAAAGCCGGCCTCGATCACGTGGGCGCACATCGGGCCGCCCATGTGGCCGAGGCCGATGAAGCCAACCTGCGTCACGTGAGCGAGATCCAGGTCGTCTTCAGCTGTGTGTAGGCGTCGAGCGCGTGCAGCGAGCGGTCACGGCCGTGCCCGGAGTCCTTCATCCCGCCGAACGGCGTCGCCAGCGAGGAGGCGTCGAAGGTGTTCACCCACACGGTCCCGGCCCGCAGCCCGCGCGCGAGCCGCCCCGCGGTGGTCAGATCCGAGGTCCAGACCGCGGCGGCCAAGCCGTAACGGGTGTCGTTGGCCAGCCTCAGGGCGTGCTCGGCGTCCGCAGCCTCCTGGATCACCAGCACGGGACCGAACACCTCCTCCTGGACGATCGGCAGGCTCGCGTCGTCGGTCTCGATCAGCGTCGGCTGCATGTACGCGCCCCCGGCCACCGGCTCAGTCCGCTCGCCGCCGGCGATGACCCGCGCGCCGGCGTCGCGCGCGCGATCCACATGACCGATGACCCCGCGCAGGTGCTCGTCGCTGATCAGGGCCCCCAGCACCGTCCTGTCCTGCAGCGGATCGGCGGGGACGAAGTCGCGCGCGAGCGCGCGCAGGCGCGCCACCAGCTCATCGTGAATCGAGCTCTGCGCGATCACTCGTGAGCCCGCATGGCAGGTCTGGCCCGCGTTGTAGAAGATGCCCCAGCCGATCGCCTGCACCGCGGCCTCCAGGTCCGGCACGTCGGCGAGGACGATCTGCGGGCTCTTGCCCCCGAGCTCCAGCGAGACCGCCTTGCCGTTGGACTCGCCGGCGTAGCGCTGGAACCGCCGGCCCACCTCAACCGAGCCGGTGAAGGCGATCTTGTCGACGTCGGGATGGCGACCGAGTGCCTGCCCGGCCTCCTCGCCGAACCCGGGCACGACGTTGAGGACGCCGTCGGGAACGCCCGCCTGCGCGGCGAGTTCGGCCAGCGCCAGCGCGCTCAGCGGCGACTGCTCGGCGGGCTTGAGCACGACCGAGTTGCCCACGGCGAGCGCCGGGGCGAGCTTCCAGGCCGTGATGATCAGCGGATAGTTCCAGGGCACCACTGCGCCGACGACGCCGAGTGGCTCGCGGCTGATCAGTGCCAACGCATCGGCCGCGGTCGGGGCGATCTCGCCGTAGACCTTGTCGATTGCCTCGGCGTACCAGGCGAAGCAGCGGCTCGCGTTGGGGACGTCCACCGAGCGGGCGTCGGTGATCGGGTGGCCCGTGTCGAGCGCTTCGAGCAGCGCCAGCTCCTCCAGGTGCTCGGACATCAGCGCGGCGAGTGCGAGCAGGACGCGCTTGCGCTCCGCCGGATCGGCGAGCGCCCAGTTGCCCCGCGCAAACGCCCGCCGCGCGGCGCGGACGGCGCGGTCGATGTCCTCGGGGCCGCCGCGAGCGACCTGCGCGATCACGCTGCCGTCGCGCGGGGAGACCGCGGCAAACGTGGCACCCTCGGCGGCCGGGTGAAAGCGCCCGTCGATGAAGGCCTGCGAGCGGATGGACAGCCCGGCGAGGTTCACGGGCCCACCGGCAGGGCGTGGTAGGCGACCGCGTCCTCGTCGAGCTCGACCCCGAGGCCCGCCGCCGCCGGCACTCGCAAGCAGCCGTCGGAATCGATCCGCAGCGGCTCGGCCAGCATGAAATCGCGCCGCGCGGGGGTCCAGCCGGGCGGGTCATACGGGAACTCCAGGTACGGCCCGCCGCCGACGCCGCAGCAGACGTGGAGGTTGGCGAGTAGCCCGATGCCGTTGGTCCAGGTGTGGGGCGTGAACCAGCGGTTGCGTCGGAGCGCGAGCTCGGCCAGTGTGCGGGCGCCGGAGATGCCGAGCGCGAGCACGACATCGGGCTGGTAGACATCGAGCGCGTCGGACTCGAGCGCGAGGCGCAGCTCGTCGAAGCCGCGGGCCATCTCCCCCCCGGCGATGCGCACGCCGGTGGCCTCTCGCAGCATCCTCATGCCCGTCAGATCGCCACCCGCGAGGGGCTCCTCGACCCACAGCACGTCGTGCTCGGCCAGGCGCCCGATCACCCTGCGGGCATCCTGAGGTCCGAGGCCGGGAGCGACGTCGCCGGCCATCCGCCACCATTGATTGAGATCGACGAGGATCTGCAGCGCGTCGCCGACGGCCTCGCGGATCGCCGCGACCACGGCGATCCCCTCGCCAATGCGGTGGCGCGCGATCCGGACCTTGACCGCCCTGAAGCCCTCCTGCACGAGTGCCGCGGCGTCCTGCGCTCGGCCCACCGGCGTTCGCAGCTCGCCGAGCGATGCGTATGCCGGCAACCGGTCAGCCGCGCCGCCGAGCAGCGTCGCCACCGGTACCCCGAGCACGCGCCCGGCCAGGTCCCACAGTGCGGCCTCGAGCGGCCAGTAGCGACCGGCGTGGAACGAGATCGTCTCGAGCGCGCGCGCGTGCGTGGCGAGCGTGAGCGGATCACGGCCGATGAACAGGTGCGCAAAGTCGGCAAAGCCGGCCATCGTGTCGCCGCTGCCGATCCCGGTGACCCCCTCGTCGGTTTCGATCCGCACGATCGTGGCGCCGAAATCCCTCCGAGGCTCAGGATCCCAGGCCGCGTGAAACGGCGGGTGCAGCGGCAAGCGCAGGCGCTGGGTGCGGATCGCGGTGATCTTCACGAGTTCGGGTCTCGACGCGCAGGCTCGGCGACCGCGCCTACTGACCGCCGTAGAAGGGGCTACGGAGATGGTCGCGCCGCTCCACCAGCGCCCGCGCGGCCTCGGGGTCGCGCCCCCGCACCGCGACCAAGATGCCCTTGAACGTCGCCTCCCGGCTCGCGATGCGCACCGCCGTCTCGTCCCCCGCGGCCGCGTCGATCCAGGCGGCGACAAACACCAGCACCGCGTCGCTGGATTCCAGCAGCTTTGCTGCGACCGCGTCGAGCACGCCCTGGGCAATGCCGAGTTGGCCCGCGCCCCAGGTCATCGTCTCGTGCGTGGGCTCGGTCGCGGTCGCCTTGTTGATCATGATCGTCGGTGGCCAGACCGGCTCATAGTGCTGTTGGTCCTCGCCCACCACGACGAGGATTGGCGTGTGACCCGGAGTGGGGGATGTGAACGTGGTCAGCAGCGCGGCTGCCGTGGCGGTCCCGCGGCGGGCCAACACGACGTTGACGTGGCAGCCGTTGGGGCTGATACCCCCCCAGCCCTCTCCGATCCGCCCGTCGAGATCGTCAGCGTTCACCGTGGCCTCCCGCGTGCCTTCCCGCGTCGCCTCCCGCATCGCCACGCGCGTGCCCTCCCGCGTCGCCTCCGGCGTGCGCGCCGGCGAGCTCAGCGTCGAGAATGACGACCGAACGCTCGCCCTCGCCGCGGCGCAGACGCTGCAGCGCCCCTTGGACAGCCTCGAGCTCGATCAGGTCTGAGACCACGTCGCCGAGCTCGAGGCGACCCGAGCGGACCAGCTCGAGCAGACCGGGAAACACCTCGGCAGGGTCGGCCGAGCCGTAATAGCTGCCCTTGATCGCCTTCTCGGACAGAAACTCGATCGCCGGCAGCGAGACCTCGACGCCCGCGGGCGCCAGCCCGACGACGATGGCCGTGCCGCCCGGTCGCAGCGCATCCCACGCGGCGCGGATCGTCGGGGGCGTCCCGACCACCTCGAACGCGTAGTCCACGCCGCCCGCGGTGATCGCCCGCACCTCGGCCGCGGGGTCCGTCGCGGCCGGATCGATCGCGTGGGTGGCACCGCGTCGGAGCGCGTGCTCGAGCTGCTGCGGCCGGCGGTCGACGGCGACGATCATCGCCGCCCCGGCGAGCCGCGCCCCCGCGATCACCTGCAGGCCCACCCCGCCGCATCCAATCACGCAGACCCGCTCGCCGATGCGCACCCCGGCCGCGCGCGTGACCGCGCCGATGCCCGTCACCACGCCGCATCCGAGCAGCGCCGCCTGCCACAGCGGCACGTCATGCGGGATCGGGATCGCGCCGCCGGCCGGAACGACCGCGAACTCGGCGAAACACGCCACCATCAGCCCATGTTGCAGGACGGTCCCGTCGGCCGCCCACAGGCGGGAGCTTCCGTCCAGCAGCGTGCCCGCGGCGCCATTGGCGGCCGCGGGCCCGCACAGTGTGCGGCGCCCCGACCGGCAGGCTTCGCAGCACCCGCAGGACGGGACGAAGCAGAACGCGACGTGATCTCCGGGCGCGAGACCGTCGACGTCGCCTCCGACGGCCTCCACGATGCCCGCGCCCTCATGGCCGAGCACCATCGGCCAGCGACCGGCTCCGAGCGAGCCGTCCGCGAGATGCAGGTCGGAATGGCAGACGCCTGCGGCGGCCACGCGAACCAGCACCTCGCCGCGCTGGGGCGCTTGCAGCCGCACCGTCTCGACGCTCACGGGGCGACCCGGCTCGCGGAGCACGCACGCCCGCATCTCAATCTCTGCGGACACACTCGAACCGAACTCAGACAGCGGGCTTGGCAGAGCTCTCAACTGATCCCTCGTCGACCTGCAAGCGCCGCAGCTCGGGCAACGGAATGTGGCAGCGGATCTGGTGGCCCGGGGACTCCTCGAGCAACTCGGGCTCGGTCGTCTCGCAGATCTCGCCGATCTTACGCGGGCAGCGAGTGTGGAACGGACAGCCGCTGGGCGGATCGGCGGCGCTCGGGATCTCACCCTGGAGCGTGATCCGCTGACGGCCCAGCTCATCGAGCCGCGGAACGGCTGAGAGCAGCGCCTCGGTGTAGGGGTGCTGGGGTCCGGCGAACACCTCCTCGGCGGGGCCGATCTCCATCACGCGCCCGAGGTAGAGCACGGCGATCCGATCGGCCAGGTAGTGAATGACGCCGAGATCGTGGCTGATGAACAGGTAGGCCACGTGCTCGTCGCGCTGCAGGTCGGTCAGCAGGTTGAGGATCGCCGCCTGCACCGAGACATCGAGCGCCGACGTGGGCTCGTCGCAGACGACGATGCGGGGGTCACCAGCGAACGCGCGCGCGATGGCGACCCGCTGCTTGAGACCGCCCGACAGCTGCGAGGGGCGCATCGGCAGGTAGCGCTCGGAGAGCTTGACCGACTTGATCAGCGCCAGCAGCCGGTCGTTGAGCTTCTCGCCTGCGTACCCGCCGAGCTTGGACAGCGAACGCGAGATCAGCCGGCGCACCGAGTGGCGGCGGTTGAGCGCCGAGTCGGGGTTCTGGAACACGATCTGGAGCGCCTTCTCCTGGACGATCGTGCGGCCACTGGCCAGTGCCGACAGCGGCGCCCCGTCGAGCTCGACGGTGCCGCCGGGGTCCGACGCGGTCAGGCCCATGAGAACCCGCGCGAGGGTCGTCTTGCCGCTCCCGGACTCACCGACCAACCCGAGCGTCTCGCCCGCCAGGATGTCGACGTCGACGCCGGCCAAGCCGCGAACCGCGTGTCCGGACTGGTGGAACGTCTTCGATACGTTGCGCGCCCGGATCACCGGCTGGGCCCGGTCGGGCGCCGGCGCGCCGTTGGCATCCCCCTCGCCGGCGCTGTCGTCTGCGTCGATCGTTCGCGGCAGCGTCTGCGCGAGCTCATGAAAGTGGCAGCGCGAGCCGCGACCGCCGCCGATCTCATACAGGAGCGGAGCTTCGATGCGGCAGCGCTCCTGCACCAGCCCGCAGCGATCGGCAAAGATGCAACCGGGGACCTCGGCTCCGGGTGAGGGCAGAAAGCCGGCGATCGTGTCCAGGCGGTGGCGCCCGCGCTTGCCGTCGCGGCGCGGAATGCACCGCAGCAGTCCGACCGTGTAGGGGTGGCGCGGGTCCTCGAACACCTCGAGCGCGGGTCCCTCCTCGACGAGCTCGCCGGCATACAGCACGCCAACGCGGTCGCACATCTTGGCGATCACGGCCAGGTTGTGGCTGATGAACAGCAGCGAGGTGTTGAACTCGCTGCGCAGCCCCTGGATCAACTCGAGCACTTCGGCTTCGACGGTGGCGTCGAGGGCCGTCGTGGGCTCGTCGAGGATCAGCAGCGAGGGCTCGGACGCCAGCGCCATCGCGATCACGGCGCGCTGCAGCATGCCGCCGGAGAGCTGATGCGGGTAACGGTCCATGACGCCGGAGGGGTCGGAGATCTGAACCTTGGCGAGCATCTGCTCGGCCCGGCCGAGCGCCTCCTTGCGCCCCAGGCCCGCGATCTCGTAGACCTCCGCGACCTGGCGGCCGACCCGGATCGAGGGGTTCAGCGCGCGGCCCGGCTCCTGATAGACCATCGAGATCGTCTTCGCGCGCAGCTGCCGGAGTTCGTCCTGGTTGAGCGCCAGCACGTCGCGTCCATCGATCGAGATCGCGCCGGAGCGCACGTACCCGTTCCGCGCCAGGTAGCGGACGATCGCCAGCGCCATCGTCGACTTGCCGCAGCCGGACTCGCCCACCAGTCCGTAGGACTCGCCCCGCGCGACATGGAACGAGACGTCGCGCAGCACGAGCTGCTCGCGCCGGCGCACGCGATACGCGACCTCGACGTGCTCGACGGTCAGCGCGTCGGCGCTCACGACTCGATCACCTGCTCGATCGAGTTGGCGACCAGGTTGACCCCGACGACGAGGGACGCGATCGCCAGTGCGTCGAACAGCACCTCCCACCAGTAGCCGGCCGAGACCACGCCGTAATTATTGAAGATATCCAGGCCCCAGTCGGGCGAGGGCGGCTGAATGCCAAAGCCCAGGAAGGTCAGCGTCACGATCGCGAACACGGCGTAGCCGAGGCGAACCGTGAACTCGACCACGATCGGCGGCAACACGTTGGGCAGAATCTCGACGAACATGATGTACAACGAGCCCTCGCCGCGCAGGCGCGCCGCGGCGACGTAATCGAGGTTGCGCTCGAGCAGCACCGCGGAGCGCACCGTGCGCGCGATCAGTGGCGTGAAGATGATCCCGATCACCGCGATCACCGTGCCGTTCGACGGACCCAGCGCCGTGACACCCAAAATGCCGATGATCACCACGGGCATCGCCAGGAACGCTTCGACGAAGCGGCTGATGATGTCGTCGGTGAGACCGCGGAAATAGCCCATCACGAGGCCGAGCGCCGTGCCGAGCACGGTGCCGAGCAGCGTGGCCAGGGGCGCCACGATGAGAATGCTGCGTGCCCCGACGATCACGCGCGAGAACATGTCGCGGCCGAGCTGGTCGGTGCCGAACCAATGAGCGCTCGACGGCGCATGGTTGATCAGGTTGAGATTCTGGGCGTACGGATCCTGCGGGACCAGCGTCGGCCCGAGCACCGCGGCGAGGATCCAGAACAGCAGGATCGCGGCACCGACCAGGAACGTCTTCGAGCGCAGCAGCTCCTGGACCATCTCGCCGCGCAGCTCGCGCCGGCCGCTCTTGATCGCGGCGGCCGACTCCACCGGCATCGCGTCGATGCTCATTCGGCGGCCTGGTAGCGGATCCGCGGGTTCAGGAGTGAGAACAGGATGTCGGCGACCAGCGTCGCGACCATGAACACGATCCCAATCACGAGAATGCCAGCCTCGAGCATCGGGAAGTCCCGCCCGGTCGCCGCGGTGACGATCAGTGATCCGATGCCCTGATAGTGGAACAGCGTCTCGACGATCACGAGCCCACCGATGAGATAACCGACCTGCGTCGCCGCGACCGTGATCGTCGGCAACAGCGAGTTGCGCAGAATGTGGCGCGTGATCACGGTTCGGCGCGGCAGCCCCTTGAGGATCGCGGTGCGGGCGTAGTCCGAGTTGAGCGCCTCGATCGTCCCGGCACGGGCCATCTGCTCGATGTAGCCGAACAGGATCAGCACCAGCGGGATGGCCGGCAGGATGAGATGGTAGAGCTGGGTCGGAAGACCGGCGCCCGGCGGCGCGGTGGCCGAGATCGGGAGCACATTGAGCGCGATCCCGAACACGACGATCAGGACGATCCCCGACACGAGCTCGGGTATGACGGTCGACGAAAGGCCGACGACGCTGATGATCCGGTCGCGCGGCTTGCCGGCGGCCAGCGCCGCCCACACCCCGCCGGCGATGCCGAGCGGCACGACGATGACGAACACGAACGCCGCGAGCTTGAGCGAATTGCCGAGCGCCTTGATCACCAGCGGCGCGACCGCGGTCTGGTACGTGTATGACTTCCCCATGTCGCCTTGGACGAAGTGGCTGATCCAGGACCAGTATTGGGTCAGCACCGGCCGATCGGTGCCGAAGGTGTGATCGAGGGCGTGGACCGCGCTTGGTGCGGCCAGCGGCCCGAGCACGAAGCGCCCGGGATCGCCGGGCAGGACCTGTCCGGCCAAGAACACGATCACGCTGAGGATCCACAGCGTGATCAGCGCCAAACCGACCCGTTTGAGGATGAAGGTGGCCATGTCGGGTGGGGCGAGCGCGCGGCGCGCAGCCGCCGCGCGCGGTTTCTCAGCTGATGTACGCCTTGTTCAGATAGATCGCGCTGATCGAGGTCGGGTTGACGCCGTGCACTTGTTGAGTTGTTGCCGTCAGGCCATCGAGGAAGTACGGGACCACGATCGGCGTCTCGGCCAGCAACAGTGTCTCGATCTTGCCCGCCAGCTGCCGCTGGGTGCCCAGGTCGACGGCCGCGACGTACTGCTTGACCAGGTTGTCATAGGTCTTGTTCTTGAACCGGGCCGCGTTCCAGGGTCCGCTTGAGGTCAACGGCGCCTCGAGGTAGACGTTCGGGACTCCGCGGTCGCCGTAGTCGACCAGGCTCATCGTCGAGTCGAGCCAGTCCGAGTTGCCGTACGTGGCCTTGCCGTAGTACGTGGCCTGAGGCTCGATCGTGAGGTTGGCGGTGATACCCACCTGGGCCAGGTCGGCTTTCATCACTTGCGCGAGGGCCGGGATCTCCTGGTACTGCTCGGTCACCAGCGGGGCGCTGAAACCGTGCGGGTGCCCGGCGGCGCTGAGCAGCTGCTTGGCCTTCGTCAGGTCCTGCACCCGTTGGGGAACCGACGTGTTCGTGGACGGGAAGCGCGGGCCGAACGGGCTGTCATTGCCGAGCTGCCCCGCCCCCAGCAGCAGCGCCGTGATCATCTGGGGGCGCCCCATCGCCAACGCCACGGCCTGCCTGACCCTCGGATCGGTGAACGGGGCCTGATCGTTGCGCATCGACAGCTCCCGGTGCCCGGCCGACTTGAGCTTGATGACGTTGTACGTCGAGCTGTTGAGCAGCGATTGGGCGCCCTGCGGTGTGAACTGGACGATTCCGTCCACCTGGCCGCCCTGAAGGGCCAGGACCTGGGGCGGTTGGCTGGCGTAGAAGGTGTAGGCCGAGCCATCGAGGTAGGGCTTGCCGCCCCAGTAGGTGGGATTGGCGAGGAACGAGGCGCCGACGTTCTGGGTGTAGCTCTTGAGTGTGAACGGGCCGGTGCCGACGAATGTGCTCTGCCACTTGGAGAAGTCGGTTCCGTCCGGAACGATGATCGCGTTGTAGTTGTCCGAGGAGACGAGGTAGGGGAAGTGCCCGTTGGGCGACTCGAGATGGAAAGCCACCGTCATCGGGTCGACCATGACCACGCCGTCGGGGGAGAGCACGCTGGTGAACGTCGAGAGCGCGTTGGAGGCGATCTTTGGATCGGAGAGCTGCTTGAACGTGTAGACGACGTCCTTGGCCGTCATGGCCTGGCCGTTGTGGAACGTGACGCCGGGCCGCAGCTTGAACGTCCAGACTGCACCGGAGGCGCTCGGAGTCCAGCTCGTCGCCAGCATCGGCTGGAGCGTCAGCAGCAGGTTGTTGTCGAAGACCAGGAACTCCCCGGTCTGGGCGAGCATGTTCAGGCCGCCGCCGTCGTCGATCGTCAGCGGGTTGATCGCCGTCGCGGGAGCCTGCTGGGCCAGGCGCAACGTGCCGCCCTGCTTGGGCGTGCCGCTCGGCGCCGCGCTCGAGGTCGAACTCGCGCTCGATGAGTTGTTGGCGCCACCACAGGCGGCCAGGATCGCGCCCATCAGCGTCGAGGACATGCCGATCACGGCCCCCTTGCGCAAGAACTGACGGCGGTCCAGGCGGCCGGCCAGGAGCTCATCGACGTAGTGGTTCTCCAGCTCGCTCTGACCCGCACGGAGCTGGTCGAGCTTGCGATGGTCGTTTCGGTCCATACCAAACTACCTTTCTGTAGCGATCGATCCTGCGCCGGCCGCTGACGCGGAATCGACGCTGAAGTCAAAGCACTGATCGGACTTCGAGGTCAGACAAAGTGGTGTTGTCGATCCCCGCCGAGGGACCCTGTGCACCGATGTGGCCGAGGGGAGGGTCAGGGTCGGGCTCATTCTCCTCCTTGGGTCCACGGGCGGAACGATGTTCACCGGATGGGTCGGGTATCTTTTCTCACGCCGGGGTGCGTGTCAAGCCCCGCCCAGCGCGTAATCGGGGCCTAACGAGGGGCACGCCCAGGGCCCTGAGCCGTGGTCAGGACGCCGGGGCGGCAACGGCGCCGATCACGTCGTGGGCGATCAGTGCGGCGTTGGCGATATCCGTAGCGTCGGCGGCCTCGGACGGTGTGTGGCTCTCGCCGCCGCGCAGCGGCACGAACAGCAGCAGCACCGGGATCAGCGCGCTCAGATGCTGGGCATCGTGTCCGGCCCCCGACCAGGTCTCGGTCGCCGCGATCCCGTGCCGGCGCGCGGCCTGGAGCGCCGCGCTGGCCAGCCCGGCGTCGAGCGTGGCCGGCTCGCCGGACCGCACTCGCCGTATGGCCGCCTCGATTCCGCGGCGGCCGGCGATCTCGGTGATGGCCGCGCGGATCGACGCGTCGATGCGCTCCAGCGACGCCGCCTCGATCCCCCGGGCGTCGAGCCCGAGCCGCACCCGCGCCGGGATCACGCTCAGCGCGCCCGGCGCCACCGCCAGCGTCCCGACCGTGGCGACGGTCTCCGCCGGCTCGGCGCGCGCCGCGCGCTCGACCGCGAGCACGACTTCGGCCGCCGCGGCGAGCGCGTCGTGACGGTCCTCCATCGACACTTCGCCCGAGTGGCCCGCGCGGCCGGTCAACTCGATCTCCGAGCGCCAGGGGGCCGCGACGCGCGTGACCACGCCGATCTGGCGTAGGCTGTGGCGCTGGGCGACGTGGATCTCGGCGTGGGCACGCAGCCGCGCGAGCGGGGGCTCGACGGACGGCAACTCCGACAGCGCTGAGCGGTACTCCGACAGCGCCTGCTCGGCCGTCGTACCGCCCGCATCGCGCAGCCCCGACAGCTCGGAGGGGGCAAGCGTGCCTGCGAGCAAGCGGGAGCCGATCGTCCCCGCCCCGAAGCGCGGCGCCTCCTCGGCGGCGCACACCAGCAGCGCCGGGCGCGCGCCCCCGACCGGCCCCGGCCCCAGCTCATCGACCAGTTCGAGCCCGAGGATCGTGCCCAGCGCGCCGTCGTAGCGCCCGCCGTCGGGAACGGTGTCCACGTGCGAGCCCGAGGTGACCAGCGGGCCGTCCCAGCCGCCGGGCAGCGCCCACAGGTTTCCGTGCCCGTCGAGCCCCGGCTCCAGACCCGCCTCGCGCGCCCACGCCGCGACGCGGGTCATCGCCTCGGCCTCGGCGGGTGAAAACGCGGGGCGGTCAGCGCCGCCACCCGGCCCGTGCGAGATCTGC
>Ga0302324_100010158_pt1 | contig 19542 bp, 20 predicted proteins | sample Palsa_T0_1_FD_201949 | JGI IMG/M metagenome (GOLD analysis project Ga0302324, IMG submission 201949) | Peat permafrost microbial communities from Stordalen Mire near Abisko, Sweden - Palsa_T0_1 | ecosystem: Environmental > Terrestrial > Soil > Palsa > Peat permafrost | place: Sweden: Abisko...
CGCTGTATTCGCCGGGCTGCAACTGATCGCCGTTCATCGCGATGCACATGGAGCAGCCGGCCTCGCGCCAGTCCGCGCCCGCGTCGCGGAAAATCTGATCCAGCCCCTCGGCTTGCGCCTGCGCCTTCACCTGCTGCGACCCCGGCACCACCAGCACGCGCACGTTCGGATGCACCTTACGGCCCTTCAGCACGCTGGCCGCTTTGCGCAGATCCGAGATCCGCGAATTGGTGCAGCTGCCGATGAAAACCACATTGATGGCGTGTCCCAGCAGCGGTTTTCCCGCCGGCAGATCCATATACGCAAGAGCGCTCTTGAGCGAATCACGCTCCAGCGGATCGCTAATGTCGCTCGGATTCGGCACCGCGCCCCGGATCGGAATGCCCATGCCCGGATTTGTCCCGAAAGTAATCATCGGCTCCAGCGCCGCCGCGTCGATCACGATGCTCTTGTCATACACCGCGCCGTCATCGGTCGGCAATTGCCGCCAGCGCGCCACTGCCTGGTCCCACGCTGCGCCTTTGGGAGCGAACTCTCGGCCCGCGACATATTGATAGGTCGTGTCATCCGGCGCCACCAAACCCGCGCGCGCGCCGCCTTCAATGGACATGTTGCACACCGTCATGCGCTCCTCCATCGAGAGCGACCGGATGGCCGGTCCGCAATATTCAAAAATCGAAGCAGTGCCTCCGCCGATCCCAATGCGCGCGATCAGCGCCAGAATAATATCCTTGGCCGAAACCCCCGGCTTCAACGCGCCATCCACGCGCACCTGGTAGGTTTTCGATCTCTTCAATAGCAGGCACTGGCTGGCGAGCGTGTTTTCCACTTCGCTGGTGCCGATGCCGATCGCCAATGCGCCCAATGCTCCGTGCGTCGCCGTATGGCTATCGCCGCAAACCACCGTCATGCCCGGTTGTGTCAAGCCCAGCTCCGGCCCGATCACGTGAACGATGCCCTGCTTATCGCTGCTCAGCGGATAACAATGGATGCCGAAGTCCTTGCAGTTCTGAATCAGCTTTTCCACCTGCGCCTTCGCGATCGTATCCACGATGGGAAACCCGCGTGGCGTGGTCGGCGTGCTGTGGTCCGTGGTAGCGATCGTCAGATCCGGCCTCCGCACCTTCAACCCGCGCCGGCGCAGCCCGTCGAAGGCCTGTGGCGAGGTCACCTCATGCACCAAATGCAAATCGATGTAGAGCAGCGTTGGCGAGTTCGGCCTTTCCGCAACTACATGGTTGTCCCAAATCTTTTCTATGATCGTGCGGGGCTTATTTGTTGAAAGACTCATATTGCTTCCGCTACTGCGTCTCCTACTTCTGAAGTTGTCGCGGGCTTGCCCGTGGGTTTCAGATCCGCCGTCACCCGGCCCGAGTTGAGCACCGTCTCCACCGCGCGATTCACCGCCGCCGCCTCATCTTTTAACCCGAAACTGTATTCGAGCATCGCGGCCACCGACCCGATCGCGCCAAACGGATTCGCCTTGCTCTGTCCCGCGATGTCGGGCGCAGAGCCGTGAACCGGCTCATACAATCCCACCCAAGCGCCGGACGGCTTCTTGTCGCCGATGGATGCCGACGGCAACATGCCGATCGAACCAGCCAGCACCGCCCCCTCATCACTGAGGATATCGCCGAACATGTTTTCGGTAACCAGCACGTCGAAGCGCCGCGGATTCAAGACCAACTGCATCGCTGCGGTGTCCACCAGCAGATGATCCAGCGCCACGTCCGGAAATTCAGCCGCCACTTCGATGATCACTTTGCGCCAGAGCTGCGACGTCTCGATCACGTTGGACTTATCCACGCTGGTCACCTTCTTGCGCCGGTTCCGGGCCAGGTGAAAAGCCACCCGCGACACACGCTCGATCTCGGGCCGCGTGTACGACAGCGTGTTGACCGCGCGCTCGTCCGCGCCCGTTCCGGAAATGCCGCGCGGCGTGCCGTAGTAAATGCCGCCAGTGAGCTCGCGCACGATGATCATGTCCACGCCATCCACCAGCGCGTTTTTGAGCGGCGAGGAATCGAGCAGCGCCTTGTACGATCGCACCGGCCGCAGGTTCGCGTAGACGCCCAGCACCTTGCGAATCCCAAGCAGGCCCCTTTCGGGGCGTTTGTCCGGAGCTGCGTTGTCGAACTCTGGCAGGCCCACCGCGCCCATCAGCGTCGCATCGACTTTCAGCGCCAGATCGATCGTTTCCTGGGGCAGGGGATTGCCGGTCTTGTGAATCGCAATTCCGCCCAGTAAGCCCTCACTCAGAACCGGCTCATGATGGAACTTGGCGGCGACCTTGTGCAGTACTTTAACAGCCTCACGCGTGACCTCGGCGCCGATTCCGTCACCGGGGAGTATCAATATGTTGAGTTGCATGTTCTAAACTGCTACCGCTCCCTCACGGTCGCGGCTCGGTAACTGTAGCTGAGCCGCGCGCGTGAGCAAGCGGATTAATCGTTCGCCGCGGCAGCCTTCGATCCCACCACGTCGTGCAGCAGCGCCAGGATCTCATCGTTGCTCACGCCCTTCTTGCGATCCGCCAACGCGGTGAAGCGATGGTACAGCACGTCCAGCTCGTCTTTCCCGAGCTCGAATCCGAGATCCTCGGCGCGCTTGTGCAGCGCGTGCCGGCCGCTGTGTTTGCCCAGCACCAGCTTGCTCTCGGGCACGCCCACGCTCTTCGGGTCGAGAATCTCGTAGGTCGTTCGGTCTTTCAGCATCCCATCTTGATGAATGCCTGCCTCGTGCGCGAAAGCATTTTCACCGACAATTGCTTTATTGGGTTGCGGGCCAAACGTGATGGTACGCGACAACAGCTGGCTCGCCGCGAAGATATGCTCGGTGACGATCTTGGTTTCAAACGGCAGCCGATCCCTGCGCGTCTTGAACGCCATCACGATCTCTTCGAGCGACGCATTGCCCGCCCGCTCGCCGATGCCGTTTATGGTGCATTCGACTTGCCGCGCACCGGCTTGCACCGCCGCAATCGAATTCGCCACCGCGAGTCCCAAATCGTCGTGACAGTGCACGCTCACGATCGCGCTATCGCCCAACGCCCGCACCATCCGCCCAATCAACGCGCCGTATTCCTCCGGCACCGAGTATCCAACCGTGTCCGGCAGGTTCACGGTCCGCGCCCCAGCTGCTACCACCGCGCGCGAAACCTGCTCCAGATAATCCCAGTCGGTTCGCGTGGCGTCTTCGGCTGAAAACTCCACGTCGTCAGTGTAACTCCGCGCCAGCTCCACGGCTGCAACAGCTTCGTCCAGAATCTGTTCCTGCGACTTCTTCAACTTGTACTTGAGGTGGATTTCGCTGGTCGCAAGGAAGGTGTGAATCCTCGGCCGGCGCGCATGTTTGAGCGATGCCGCCGCGCGCTCGACATCCAATCGATTGGCGCGCGCCAGGGCCGCCACTTGAACCCAGGAGAACTCACGGCTCACCGCGTCCACTGCCTCGAAATCACCCTCGGAGGCGATCGGGAAGCCGGCTTCGAGGATGTCGACGCCCAGCTCCACCAGTTTTCTCGCCAGTTGCAGCTTCTCGGGTACGGTCATGCTGCAGCCCGGCGATTGTTCACCATCCCGGAGGGTGGTGTCGAAGATGTAGACTCGATTGGCCATGTGTCCTCCTGTATTCGTTGCTCACTCCCTCTCGCACTCAATTATGCCCGGGACGCGGCGATTTGGCAAATTTATAATTCAAGCACTCAGAATAAGCTACAATCATACCATAAGGCCCGCTTATGGAACTGTATCCGCTCAAGGTCTTCGTGTCGGTGGCGTCGGAGAAAAGCTTTTCCCGCGCCGCCGAAAAGATGCTGCGGACCCAGCCCGCGATCTCGCTCGCCATCCAGAAGCTCGAAGCCGACTTGCAGGAGAAGCTGATCGATCGCTCCGGCAAGGAGCTGCTGCTCACCGATGCCGGCCGCATTGTTTACGATTACGCGCGCCGCTTTGAAAATCTAACGGCCGATCTCGAGAACGCGCTCGCCGAATTGCGGGACAACTCGGCCGGACGCCTGATTGTAGGCGCCAACGAATCGACATCGTTGTACTTGCTGGGGCACATCGAGCGCTATCGCCGGTTATATCCGAAAGTGAAGGTGCAGGTGCGGCGTTCGTTATCGAGCAAAATCCCGTCGCAATTGATCGACGGCGATCTCGAGCTCGGCGTCATCAGCTACGACCCGGAGGACGAGCGCCTGCACTCCATGGTGATTTACACCGATCACCTGGCCTTCGTCGTTTCACCCAAGCATCGCTTCGCCACGCGCGCCAAGGTGTCGATCAGCGAACTGGGGATGGAAACATTTATCGCGCATTATGTACTGTCGCCCTATCGCGACGTGGTGCTCAAGGAGTTCCAGCGCCACAAAGTGCCGCTGAATATGGACGTGGAGATGCCGACTGTGGAGACCATCCGTCTGATGGTCCAGCGCAACGAAGGGGTGGCCTTCCTGCCGCACATGTGCGTGGAGCAGGACGTCGCGCAGGACGCGCTCCGCGAGATCAAGGTAAAGGAACTAGCGGTCGATCGCAAGATCCGGCTGGTGTGCCCGGCCAAGCGGAGTTTGAGCCACGCCGCGAAAGCTTTTTTGGAGTTGGTGAAGAGCAGCTAGATGTCGGATGTATGCTTGCCACCGGAGTGGCCTCGGGTCTCAGCTGTGGTGACATAAATGGGACTAGGGAGAGTGGTTTGCTATCCATCGGAAGCGCTACGGTCAGAAAGTGCTAGGGTCGGTTCATGCTGTTTCAACTGCCTGATCCAATCAGTCTGGTTGCTGATGCTGTCACCTTCGTCGGCATCCCCGCCCTTGCATGGTCTACGTACCAGCTTTGGCAGGGGCTCCGGCGCGAAAGAGCCGAGCGTAAGGCGTTCAGGAGTGTGAGCCAAGGCTGCCTCGAGTTCTCCGACGAGAAGGTCGGAATCAATCTGGTTCCACTAGAGACAGTCGCCGCCCTTCCAAGACCGGGAGATATCGTGTTCCTGCCGGGAGAGACGCGAGCGGGAGAAAATCGCGGCGAAGGCGTTTACGAAGTGGAAAAGGTGAGCTTCACATTTCTGGAGGCACCGGAAATCGACCAGCCGTGTCCGGCGGTTCCTTCGAAAGTCGTTGCCCATGTACGAAAGCGAGCGCGTCAATGAGCGGACGGCTATCGACGAAGGCGCCACCGGGTGCTGTCGTCTTTCGACGATGGTTGCCAGCGCCAGCTAGCGCAAGATTGACATGCGCGATGGGGAAGCTTGAGAGGATCGGGGCGTGGACGGAGGCACGATGAAACTTCTCGATGAAATTGTTGGATCCTTCAGTTCCGGGAGCGTCCCTCTTACGGAGGCGTTGCTTAAGACCAAAGTTCTCCTTCATGCCGTTGGCCGCAAGGAGCTTGCGGGTTGGGTGAATAATGAACTGAATGGATACCCGGAGGCAGAGCCTTTACCTTCATATCGAACCCTGAGAGGCCAAGTACTAGCCAATCTAAGCAATGCAGCCTGGAGAGCAACTGCGCATCCTCTTCCCCTTGGGCACCTCAACGAGGTACAAAGAGCGAACCTTGAAACAGTGTCCATGCACCAGTCGCTCGCGGTGCTCGAGAAATTGCTTGCCACCTCTACGAAGAGCAGCCAACGACACTTTTAATTTGCCATTGGAGGCGAACGACTTTCTCGGCCAGAATCTGGGAAGCGGATTCCGTATCGAGCGCGCATGGACTGCGGTTCCCAAAATGGAAGTGGCTGGCATCTTAATCCAAGTTCGGTCGAGGCTTCTCGATTTTGTGCTCGGACTTAAGGAAAAGCTTGATGGCGATCTAAGCGATCAAGAGGCGAAGGCCAGAGTAGGGGAATTCGATGCTTCGCGCATGTTCAATCGAGCTATATTCGGTGACAATACGACAATTGTAGTCGGTCACGAAAACGAGCAGCAAGTCACAAATGTAATAACAGCTCAGGGCGATTTTGCAGGACTCGCGAACGAACTCCGTCGGCATGGCGTTGGCAGCGAGGATATCGCGGCTCTGAAGCAGGCACTCGCGCACGACGAGGGCACGCCTGAGATGATGGACAAAAGGTTGGTCCAGCGGTGAAGGTATGGATGCAAGACATGTGGCGCAAGGCCATGGATGCCTCGTGGACGGTGGAACTGGGAATCGTTAGCGGCCTCCTGACCACAGCGATCCAAAAGTACTATGGCTGGTAAACGCGCTGATTCCATTGTCGACGTCCGCCGCATGGTCCAGCGCAGCAAGGGCGCAGGCGCAGCCTTCCTAGCGCACATGTGCTGTACGCTGTAGGCATGGGACGCAGCCAGAAGCTGACAGGTAGTGCGGACGAGGCTGTCGGCAAAATACGCGCTGTCGGGCCCTCCAAGGCCCATGTCAAGCGGCTGAAGGCCGTTAAGACAACGTCCCGTGTGCGCGGCGGTGAGATTTCACGAGATTCCGTTGCCGCGCATGCCCTGGCCACGTTTGGATCATCCGAAAAAGTGAAGCACTGGATGAATCGGCCCAATCCGCTGTTTCATGGAAGGACCCCGCGGCAGGTGATCGAATTTGATCTCGTCGGGGTCGAGGCGGAGCTAGTTCGGATCGACCACGGCGTTTACATGTGATCGGCTTCAACCGTCCCACGGATTCATCACTGGCACCCGCGCTTTTTCGTATTCGGTTCGATCGCGCGTAACCACCGTATGCCCGTAGTGAATCGCAGTCGCAGCGATGATTAGGTCCGGCTGGGAGAATGTATGCCCCGCCTTCCGGCCTTCCTCCAACAGGAGCCGCCACTTGAGCATGACATCCTCCGTGATGGGAAGAACACGCTGATAAAACATGGGCCGCACTTTCTGCGCGAGCCAATCACTCAACACGATGCGGCGGCTGGGTTGGGAGACAAGTTCGATCCCAAATCGAATTTCAGCAAGCGTTACGACGCTAATATAGAGCTGGTCGAGCGGTTGAGCGGCAACAAAGGCGACGACTTTGGGCTCCGGATTTGGCCGTCGCAATTCGGACAAGACATTGGTGTCAAGCAGCCATGCCATCAGAACGCGATGTCACGCGTTGGCAGGGGAGTGCGAACGGCCTCGAGATCCATCTCCTTGTACGGAGAAGCCTGCATTGCGGCGACGAGCAAGGCGCCCGTAGCCGGCCCGGATGGGGCGCTGTCGGAAATCTCCGATGCGTCAGCGAGAATTCCGTTCAGCGCTTGGCGCACCAGCGCGTCCGCAGAGAGACCTTTCGCACGGGCTACGGCTTTGAGTTTCGCTTCTTCTTGAGGTTGGAGCGGCAGCGTGATCGTCATGAACTCTCCTCCCACCATTATGCATGTTGCCGAGCGGCATACGAGAACGCCCCCTACCCGCGAACGGCAAACCCCAGGCCCAGCACCGCTAGCGCGCCACCCAGTAGCTTGATCCCAAGCACCCACTCGCTCGGAATTGGCGCGGGATCGGGAAGGCCGGCGCCAATCGCTGCAATTTGCGAGAAAATGCTGCCATATGCCATTCCGCAGGTCAGGCCCCAACCGCCCGCCAGAAGCACCCTCCCCCGCACGGCATCTCTTCTATAAACCCAAACCGCGCTCAACAGCAGAAGCCCGATCAAATAATCATCGAACAACGCCGGCGGGTTCTGCCGCCATGTGCTCCAGCGTCGAATGGTTTCTCCTAGTGGCGCAATAACGCCGACGATCACGGCTGCAGTCCGGCTGAATCGCATAATTGGCAGTGTAACAACTCAAAGTGATATGATCGCCAACTAGCGTGACGATCCCCAACTAGCGTCCAAGGAGCTTGTATGAGAACCATGTTCAGCGTTGTGAGCATTGCGGCCGCTGCCGTGTTTGCGGCCGGCATATTCGCCGCGTCCACTGAGCCGATTCCGTGGGCCTACGCCATTCCACCCGCGCCGCCCGCCGGCACCCCGCCTGCAACCCCGGCGCCCGATACCAGCGTGAAACATCTCGCGGGCAGCAGCGGAGCATTTACCCGCGCGCAGATCTCGGACCGCTTCGGCCCGGCCGACTGGTATCCGGGCGACCATCCGACGATGCCCGATATCGTCGCGCACGGAAAGAAACCGGATGTTTGGGCTTGTGGCTTGTGCCATTATCCCAACGGCAAGGGCCGGCAGGAAAACGCCGGTGTCTCGGGCTTACCGGTCGAGTATTTCATCCAGACCATGAACGATTTCAAGAACGGTCTGCGCAAGAGCGCCGAGCCTCGCAAAAACAACGCGAAACTCATGGCCGCCTTCGCCAAGGGAATGACAGACGAAGAGATCAAAGCCGCCGCCGAGTACTTTGGCTCCATGAAGTGGACGCCCTGGATCGAAGTGATCGAAACCAACACGGTCCCGAAGACGAAGAACAATAACGGCATGTTCCTGGTGGAGGGCGCTGAGAAGGAGCCGCTGGGCAAGCGCATCCTTGAGACGCCGAAAAATGCGGAAGCCACCGAAGTGCTCCGCGACGATCATTCCGGCTTTTTCGCGTACGTGCCCGTTGGCAGTATCAAGCGCGGCGAGGCGCTGGCCACCAAAGGCGCCAAAACCACGCGCTGCGCCGCTTGCCACGGAGCGAATCTGGAGGGTCTTGGCCCTGTGCCGGGAATCGCGGGCCGCTCACCCAGCTATCTGATGCGGCAAATGTATGACATGCAGCAAGGCGCCCGCAACGGCCCTTGGACGCAACTGATGAAGCCCGTGGTCGCCAATTTGAGCGAGGAAGAATTGCTCGACATCGTGGCGTACACGGCGTCTCGGACGCCTTAAAGAGCGCGCTTCGGCAGCGCCAAACCAGCAAGCCAGCTCAGCAGCGGCGAGAACATGAGCCCGCCGTACACCCAAAGAACGTTGAGCGACACCGCGAAACCGATCAGGCCCAAGGCGAACGACCAGAAGAACGCCTCCGCCGAAAGACCATTGATCCAATCGGGAGCGCCTCCGCTGGCCGGGATGCGCGCGCGAATGGAGGGCCACAGCCGCGGCACCGCGCGCATGAAAGCGCGATAACGTTCCCCCTGCTCGGCTTCGAGCGTGGCCTCCTCGCGGCCGATCAGCCGGTAACAAAACACCGTGATGCCGACGATCATGACCGCGCATCCGATCACCGGCGCAATCTGACTCATCGCCACCGACATCAGCACGTTGCCGAAGTACAGCGGATTTCGGACGTGGCGATAAGGGCCGTCGGCGCGCAAGTCCTCTCCGTGAACGGCTTCGTCATGCACCACCAGCCGGCCGAGATATGCCGATCCCCAGGTGCGCACCAGCGCCGCTACAACCATTACCGCAGCCGCCGCGCCAAACACAACGTGCAACGCCGCCGTTTCCGAGCAATGCGTGGCAGCCGCCAGGCCGTCCGCAAGCCGCGCTCCGGCGGGAACATGGTCGAGGAACAAGAATGAATACGACACCCCGCAAATTCCGCCAAAAAACCACCAGCGCTTTCGGAATTCCAGGTCGGTTGCTTGCATCATGGCGTTTGCCCTCCCGGCGGCCTTGCTTAACGTTTCGTAAAGTTCGGAACCAACCCGCGCGCCCAGCGTCGGCAACCTTGTACAATATATTTTAGTCGCGTTCCGGTCTCCGTCCGTCTCGTCACGATCAATGATTTCTCACCTTCGGTCTCTGTTTATCGTTTTACTGGCGTGCGGCTTTGGGTTCGCTCAAACCCCCGACCCTCCGCCGCCTGCTCCTCCGCCCGTTCAGCCCGGCCAAACCGAACCGCCGCCTCCCGACAAGCGCATTTTCGGCGTGCTGCCCAACTACCGGACGGCCAACAGCACCGCCGTCTACATGCCGATCACCCCGAAACAGAAGCTCACCATCGCGGCTAAGGACTCGTTCGACTATCCGCTGCTCGGTCTGTCCGCCTTCTTGGCTGGCTACGGGCAACTGACGAACCAAAATCCGTCGTTCGGTCAGGGATGGGCGGGCTATGGGCGCCGCGTGGGAGTGGAGTATGCCGATCAAGCCATCGGCAACATGCTGACGGAAGGTTTTTTCCCTGTCATGCTGCGTGAGGACCCGCGCTATTTTCGCCGCGGATACGGAAGCTTTTGGTCGAGGACGTACTACGCCGCCACGCGCGTCTTCGTGACGAAAACGGACGCCGGCGGCACGCGCTTCAACTTCTCGGAAGTCGCGGGCAACGCAACCGGCGCCGTCATCTCGGACGCCTACACGCCCGACCAGCGCAACGTCGGCGATACCATCGAAACCTGGTGGATGCAGATCGGCATCGACTCCGCGTCGCAAGTGCTGAAGGAATTCTGGCCCGACATCAAGCACAAGCTGTTTCACGGGCCGAATCCGAACGGCGAACCACCGGCACACTGAGCCGCCAAACCGCGCCGCGACCGTGAGGGAGCGTTCTAGCTCGCCTTCTTCGCCCTAAGGCCCAAATGAAAATGCCCCGGTTTTGGGTGGATGTCCGGTTTACATTGCGAGGTTTCCCTTGCTGGGCCACTAACGTAACAGGTGACTTCCGCTCTATTCTCCGGCTGGCTCCTGCTGGTGGCCCAGTGTGATGCCTGGGTGGCCCGGTGTCTGTTCCCGCTGGCGCTTGTAATTCTAGTCAGCGCCCTGGACGACCTGGCGCTGGATTGCGTTTGCCTATGGGCTTGGTTGAAGTACCGCTTGCTGACGCGCGCGGCCGGCCGAGCCGCGACCAACCGAGCCGCGACCGTCAGGGAGCCGGTCCCAATCGAAAAACGCATCGCCGTCTTCGTCCCGCTGTGGCATGAACACGCCGTCATCGCAGGCATGGTGGAGCACAATGTCTCCGCCATCAACTACTCCAACTATCACTTCTTCGTCGGCGCATACCCGAACGACGATCCCACGCTCGAGGCCGTCCGCGATCTCGAATCCCGCTTCCCCCACGTCCACCTGGCTGTCTGCCCGCACAACGGGCCCACTTCCAAAGCCGACTGTCTCAACTGGGTTTATCAGCGCATGCTCCTGTTTGAGGAGAATCACAGTCCGCGGGGTGATATCCGCTTCGACATCGTCATCACCCACGACGCCGAAGATCTCATTCATCCCGAGGCGTTCTCCTATATCAACGCCTACGCGGACGAGTTCGAGATGGTGCAGATTCCGGTGCTGCCCCTTCCCACGCCGTCGCGCGACCTGGTACACGGCATCTACTGCGACGAGTTCGCCGAGTGGCAACTCAAGGACATGCCCGCGCGCCAGCTCATGAACAGTTTCATTCCCTCCAACGGCGTCGGGACCGGATACACACGCCGCGCCCTTGAAATGCTAGCCAGCGCCGAGCACAATTTGATCTTCGAACCGGCCTGCCTCACCGAGGATTATGAGAACGGATTGCGCCTCCACAAGCTGGCCTGCAAGCAGATGTTCGTGCCGCTCACCAAACACGCAGCCAGCATCGTGGCCACGCGCGAATTCTTCCCGCGTACCGTGCGATCCGCCATTCGCCAACGTTCTCGTTGGATCCTGGGCATCGGATTGCAATCCTGGGAGCGGCACGGCTGGCGCGGCAGCCTGCCCGAGATCTATTGGTTTTGGCGCGATCGCAAGGGCCTGGCCGGACACCCGCTCAGCTTGCTGAGCAATTTCGTTTTTCTCTACGGCGTAATCACGTGGGTGGCAGCCGCCAGCATTGGCGCTCCCTGGGGAATCGCGAAATACTCGCTGCATTCTGCACTGCTGGCGGCCACGCTGGGCTTCCAAGTCGTCCAAACCATCGTTCGCATGGGCTGCTCGGCGCGGCTCTACGGGCCCAAGTTCGCGCTGGCTGTCCCGCTGCGCTCGGTCTGCGGCAATTGGATTAATACCATCGCCACTTGGAAAGCCGTGCGCTCCTACGTGCGCGCCCGCTTCCGCCATGAGCCGCTGGTGTGGGTGAAGACGGAGCACGCTTACCCGTCGCGCAGCGCGCTCATCGAGCACAAGCGCAAGCTCGGCGAGATCCTGATCGGCTCGGCCTACGCGGACGAATCCGACGTGCACCGCGCGCTTGAAACGCAGCCGCAGGGAATGCGCTTGGGCGAGCATCTGGTGCTGCTCGGCATAATCACCGAAGACGAGCTGTACGAAGCGCTCAGCCTGCAACAAAGCCTGCCTTCCGGACGGCTGGAACCGTGGGTGATCAGCACCAACATTGCCCGCGCGCTGCCCCGCCGCGTGGTGCGCGAGTGGCGCGTGCTACCGTTCCGCATCTCCTCCGGCAGCATGTTTCTCGCCAGCCCCGAAATCCCCACCGACGCTTTGACGCGCACCCTCCGCGCCTTCACGCGCTTGTCGCTGCGATTCCATTTGGTGACGCCGCAGAATTTCGAAGAGCTCGCCGAGACCTTGCTCTAGGGTAGCCTGAGCCTAGTCGCCGCTTGCGCCACTCGGTGAACTCGGCGATCGCTGTTAAGATCGCAAGGATCGCGAAATTCCATAGGAGGAGCTTACCGAACGGCAAGGGAACGGCTATGGACTGAAGTCTTGCAGAGGGGAAGGCCAGTGCCGCGCAACCAGGTAGGCCACAGCCGATTCTCTCGCCGTGCAGCCCAGGTGGTTCCGGCTGCCGAGACGGGCGACCCGACAGCCCTTCGTCGGGCCAGGTGCCGCTAGAATTGGTGTAGATGCCGACAGTCATTACGGACCGCCCCTATCGGCCAGTTCCCGTGGACCCTCCGCGCAAGCGCTGGACCCGCGCCGAATGCGCGACGCTCGAGGCCTCCGGGCTGTGGGATCAACAGCGTCTGGAATTGGTTCATGGAGAGCTGATCAGCAAGATGGGCAAGAAACGTCCCCACGTGAATGCCCTTGTCGCCGTACAAGCATGGTTGGTGCGAACCTTCGGTGAACAGTTTGTGAATCCGGGAGCGCCAATCGACATCGCTCCTGAGGACAACCCGATCAACGAGCCGGAGCCCGATCTCGTTGTGCTCGTCAAGCCGTCGCGTGAGCTAAGGGATGCCAATCCGCAGGCGAGCGACCTTCGCCTGGTGGTTGAAATCTCGGACACCACACTCGGCTTCGACCTGACCACCAAGGCCGAACTCTATGCTCGCGCCGGAATCCTCGAATACTGGGTGGTCGATGTGGCTGCGCGCCGGCTCGTCGTACACCGCGATCCGCGCGAAGGGCTGTACCGTTCAGTCACGGCCTATAGCGCAAGTGAATCCGTGACTCCGCTCGCATCACCACACAGCGAATTCCGAGTTGCGGACGCCTTCGGCTCGTAACGATTTTACGCATGGCGTTTCCCGCCTGCGGTAACATTCGTTAGTGCAAACCAGCGTAAAAGCGCCGCCGGAGATGACCGTCAAGGCGGTGGCGCTTGGCATCTTCCTGGCGTTCGTTTTCGGATCGGCCAACGCTTATCTGGGAATGAAAGCCGGACAAACCGTGGCCGCCACCATTCCCGCGGCCGTCATCGCCATGGCGCTGTTCCGCATCCCGTGGTTTCGCGGCGGCATCCTCGAGCAGAACATCACGCGCACCGCGGCATCGGTCGGCGAAGCGCTGGTGGCCGGCGCCATCTTTACCATCCCGGCGTTCGTGATGGTCGAAATCGGCGGCCAGCGCCTGTGGAGCGATCTGCGCTCGCACTATTGGGAAGCGACTCTGGTGCTGCTGGTGGGCGGCCTGATCGGAGTGTTCTTCATCATTCTGCTGCGCCGCCCGTTGTGCGTGGACGCCCCGCTGCCGTGGCCCGAAAGCGTGGCCAGCTATGAAATCGTCAAAGCCGGTGAAGCCTCGGCGAGCAAGGCGCCACGCTACGTTTTCGGCGCGCTGGGATTCGGCGGGCTCATCGAGATCCTCACCGACGACAAAGGCGCGCAGGTCTTCCGCGAATATATCGACGGCTTCCTCAAATTCCCGCGCTCCGTCATCCAGCACTTCGACATCGAAAGGAAGCCGATCGGCGATGTCACGCATTTCGGCGGCATTCCTTGGTCCACGCCCAGCCTCTCGCCCGCGCTCATCGGCATAGGCTACATCATTGGACCGGAGCTCGCTTCCATCAACGTCGCGGGTGGCATCATCGCCTGGTGGATCCTGATCCCGCTGCTGCTGTTCTTCGATCCCGATCTGCCGCGCCGCATCGGAACCACCGATCCCGCCGTCGCCGCCAATACGGTTTGGTTCAACGTGGTTCGCCCCATCGCGGTGGGCACCATGCTGGTGGGCGCCGCCAGCACCATGTACTCCATGCGCGAATCGCTGTGGACCTCGCTGCGCGGCATCTTCAGCGCTTCGGCCACCGCCGCCCATGAAGCCAAGACGCCCGATCCCACCGAACGCGACATTCCCCCGCGCTGGGTCATACTCTGCATCGCAGTGCTTCTGATTCCGATCACCGCCATTTACTACTACTTCACCCATGGAATCGTCTCGGCGATCGTTGCCGCCGTGATCATGACCGTCACTGGATTTCTGCTTTCGGCGATCGGAGGCTACTTGGTCGGGCTGGTCGGCAGCTCCAACCAGCCGCTATCGGGATTGACGCTGGCGGCATTGATTATCGCGGCTCTGGTGATGTTGACCATCGGCGTCACGGGACTCGCGGGAGTGGCGGCCGTGCTGGGTGTCGCAGCCGTGGTCTGCGTAGCCTGCTCGGTGTCGGGATCGCTGATTCAAGACTTAAAGGCGGGGCATCTGCTGGGCGGGACGCCGTGGAAGATGGAAATCGTCGAGATCATTTCGGTGATTCTGCTCGCTTTCTTTCTGATGGGTCCGATCATCGCGCTGCATCAGGCGAACCTCGCTACTGGTGGCATCGGCGGCCGCGCGCTGCCCGCGCCTCAGGCGGGCTTGATGGCTCAACTGGCCAAAGGAATCGTGGGCGGACAGATGGCCTGGGGACTGCTCGGAATCGGCGCGGCCTTTGGAGTCGCTCTGCTGCTCTGCGGCGCTCGCTCGCCAATGCTGGTCGCCGTCGGAATGTATTTGCCGTTCAGCACCACGTCGGCGATTTTCGTCGGTGGACTAATCAAGTGGATTCTCAACCGCGTCTCGGCCAGGCGCAGCGCCGAAGAGAAACTGGTCATCGAAGAGAAGGGAACGCTGCTGGCATCAGGCTTGATCGCGGGCGAAGCCATCGTCGGGATTCTGCTGGCCGTGGTGTTTCTCACGGGACTGCCGTCCATCGCGACCTTCAGCTTTTTTTCGGCCTGGGGAGGATGGCTGTCGCTGGTCGGATTCGCCGCGATAGCTTATGTCTTGATCCGGATTCCGGCGAGCGCGGACTGATCACTCGTCGTCAACAACGACGGCGTAAATCTCGCCTGGGCCATGCACGCCGCGAACCAAGATCTGTTCGATGTCGGCGGTGCGGCTGGGGCCTGTGATCAAGACCATGGAACTGGTCTGGTCGGCGGGGCGGGGAAGAATGCTTAGCAGTTCATCGAGGTTCGCGAGAATGCGCGAGCGCGGAAAGATCGCGATATGGGCCGGCGGCAAGAGCGAAACCAGCCGGGCTTCGTTGTGGCTCGACAACATCACGAAGGTGCCGGTTGCGGCGAGCGCGTAATCGACGCTGGTGATTCCGATGTCGGCGGCCGCGCAAGCTGCCTTCAACTCTTCGCGGTCGGTGAAGGCTGCGTGGACCTGCGGGAGTCCAGTGATGCCGCATTTGCGGAGAAATGGCGAATTCGATGCGACCGCGCTCTTTTGGGCCAGTAATTCCGAGATGGCCGGAACGACGGCGAGGGTATCGCGAACGCGAAAAAACTTTCCGCCCAAGTTTTCGAACTTTTGGCCGAAGAGCTCAACAGAGAGATTGCGGTCCGTCAGAGGGATTCGCAATCTGGGGGCCGATAGAGGGGCTGCCTCGAATAGAGGAGGCTGGCCTGCGGCCCTCTTTAGCGATCGCCGGATGTCGCCCAGAATTTGTTCGCGAGAGGTCATGAAGAGCCTTTCGACCGGCCCACCCTGCTCGCCCACCATTGATGAAAGCTCTGGTTGGCCGGCTGGGGCAGCGTGCGCTGGCTGTCCCATTTCTTCAGCGGGCCGATACGGGGGACGATCGGAAAGAATACGGATCCCAAGCTTGCGAGCAGCAGATAGATTTTCGGATGAGTCGCGATCCAGGCAAAGAGCCGGAACGCGAACCGCTCCAGATCGCCCGAGGCCTGGCGTCTTTTGACCTCAACGACCTCCTCGCGAAGTTTGATCAGCAGTTTCGGAATTTCGATTTTGACCGGGCATACCTCGGCGCAAGCGCCGCAGAGGCTGGATGCGAATGGGAGCCAGGTCTCCTCAGTGACGCCGTGAAATTGCGGCGTGATGATGGCGCCGATGGGCCCCGAATAAACCCATGGATAATTGTGGCCGCCGATCTTGCGGTACACCGGGCAATGATTGAGGCACGCGCCGCAGCGGATGCAGTAAAGCGACTGGCGTTTTTCCGGATCGGCGAGCAACTTGGTGCGGCCGTTGTCGAGCAGGAGTAAATAAAATTCGTCGGGGCCGTCGATCTCGGTGGCGCGCCGGGGTCCTGAAAGGAATGACGTGTAAACCGTGAGCGGCTGGCCGGTGGCGCTGCGGCCCAGCAGGTTCAGGAAAACCGCGAGATCCTGCGCGCGCGGAATCACTTTTTCGATGCCGGCGATGGCGATGTGAATCTTGGGAGCCGAGGTGCTGAGGCGGGCGTTGCCTTCGTTCTCCACCACCACGACAGCGCCTGAATCGGCGATCAGGAAATTGGCGCCGCTGACGCCGATGTCAGCTTCGAGAAACTTCTGGCGCAGGACGCCGCGGGCGAACTTGGTTTGTTTCTCGATGACCACTTCATTTTCGGCGCCCAGCTCCTTGGTGAAGACGTCCGCGACGTCATAGCGCGTCAGATGCAGCGCGGGCGCGACGATGTGATACGGCCGCTGGTGTGCAAGTTGGAGGATGTACTCACCGAGATCGGTCTCGACGGCTTCCAGGTGATGCTTTTCCAGGCGCTCGTTGAAATGAATCTCCTCGCTGGTCATGGATTTCGACTTGACCAGCATGTGCACGCCGCGTTTCTTTGCGAGATCGAGGACAAAGTCGGCGGCTTCCTGGCCGGTGCGGCAGAAGACGACCTTGCCGCCGTGCGCGATGACGTTCGATTCCAGCTGTTCGAGATAATAATCGAGGTTCTCGATGGTGTGTTTCTTGATTGCGTTGGCTTCGTTGCGAAGATCCTGGTAGTGGGGCAAAGCCTCATCGCTGACCACGCCCGCGCGATGATCGATCAAGCGGCGCGTGGCGGTGTATATGGCGAGCTGCAGCCGGGGATCGTCGAGAGACTGCTGAATATCGGTTTCCGGCGCGTTCATCTCGAAGCCAACACCTCAGCCAGATGCAGTGTGCGTATGGGAAGTCCCGCGCGATCGATCACGCCCTGGAGTTGCATCAGGCAACTGGAGTCGATGGAGACGATGGTGGACGCGCCGGTCTTTTGGATGGAATCGATCTTGGTGCGCGCCATGGCGCCGGAGACCTCCGGGAATTTGACCGAGAACGTGCCGCCGAAGCCGCAGCATTCTTCGGCGACATCCATCTCAGCGAGCGTGAGGCCCTGAACTTTCGCCAGCAGTTTCCGCGGGCCCGCTTTGATGCGCAGCTCGCGGAGGGCGTGGCAACTATCGTGATAGGTGACGATGCCGTCGAATCGCGCGCCGACATCATCGACGCCGGCCACTTCGAGGAGGAATCGCGAAAACTCCCAGACTCGCGGCTCAAGGCGATGGGTTTCGGCGAGGAGCTTTGGTTCGTGCTGGAAGATGTCCGCGAAATGATGCGAGATCATGGACGCGCAAGAGCCGGAGGGCACGATGATGTACTCAGAGTCGCGGAAAACGTCCAGGAAGTGCCGGGCGATGGTGCGCGCTTCATCCGGGTAGCCGGAATTGAAGGCGGGCTGGCCGCAGCAGGTTTGGGCTTCGGGGAAATCGACCTGGTAGCCCAGGCGCTCCAGCACTTCTGTGATGGCGATGCCGACTTGTGGGAAGACCTGATCGACGATGCAGGTCACAAACAGAGAGACGCGCGTGTTCACTGGGGGGAGTTTAACATGCCGGAGAGTTGTCTATAAGATGGTTTCGTGGAGCTAATCACCGTCACTGGTACTGAGCCCTGCGAGGACAACTATATCGCGCTCGAGCGCGGCAACATTTTGTACTTTCCGCGCACGCCATTCGTGTTTGGCGAAGATGAGCGCGAGCTGCTGCGGAGCACGGGGCTTTCGAGCAGCAGCCATCACAAAAACATCGCGTACCGGCCGGCCGAGGACAAAGTCACGGGGTACGATCCAGCGGCGGTTCCCGATCCCGGGAAGCTGCGCGATGTGATGCGGGTGTACTCGGAGCGAGCGCTGGCGTTTTTGTGGAAGCTGCTGCCGCGATACATGGAGAAGGCGCGCATCGATTTCGCGAGCTTTCGTCCACAGGAGGAAGAGGGGCGCGACCTGCCGACCAAGAAGCGCAACGATCTGCTGCATGTGGATGCGTTTCCCACACGGCCGACGGGCGGCGACATGATCCTGCGGTTCTTCACCAATATTCATCAAACGAAGCCACGGGTGTGGATTACGTCGGATCCGTTTGGCGTGTTCGCTCCCCAATACGCAAGCGCCGCGGGGCTGGGGGAAGCGGCGAGGCATCCGAAGGGGTCGCTCGGAGCCCGAGTGTTGGGCGCGTTTGGCGGAGTGGATGCGAAACGGTCGGCGTATGACCGGTTCATGCTGGGGTTCCACGATTACTTGAAATTCAACGGCGAGTATCAGGCGAGCTGCGCGAAATACCGCTTCGAGTTTCCGCCGGACTCGACCTGGATGGTGTTCACCGATGTCGTGCCGCACTCGGTTTTGTCGGGGCGATACGCATTGGAGCAGACGGTGATTGTGCGGCGGGATACGCTGGCGCGGCGGGAGAACGCGCCGATCGAGATTTTGCAGGGGATTTGCGGGCGGCAATTGGCGTAGCGATTGGGGGTTGGGGATTGGGGTTTGCGGATGCTGCGACGTGACCGAGCAAAATCTGTTCGCCGCTCAGGTATTCTAGGGGCATGGAGCTAATCTTCGAAGTCCGCGATGCGGAGGAGGGCGGTTATTGCGCTCGCGCGCTCGGCCACGCCATCTTCACGGAAGCCGAGACCTGGGAAGAGCTCCGCGCCAACGTGCTTGAGGCAGCCTCGTTGCATTTTGAGGACGGCCAAGCGCGGCCGAGCCTGGTGCAACTGCACTACGTGAAGGACGAATTGATTCCGTTCGAAGCGGCGTGAAACTTCCACGCGATGTCTCCGGGGATCGTCTGGTTCGGGCGCTGGAGCACCTCGGATACTAAGGTCGTTCGACAAAAGGGCAGTCATGTCAGGCTCAAACACGAGGGCCCACCGCCTCATGCGATCACGAATCCAGTAAAAATTGGGACGCTTCATGGCGTTCTGGCTGAGGTTGCACTGATGCGGGCAATCACTGTGGAATCGGTGATTGAATTGCTCTGAGCCGTTTGCGCGCGGCGGAAGCTCGCTACAATCGAGGTGTTGCCGAATTCGCAAGCGGTTGAAGCACGGGAAGATCGAGCTGGAGAAACGCAGTCAACGTTCC
>Ga0302324_100010159_pt1 | contig 19542 bp, 15 predicted proteins | sample Palsa_T0_1_FD_201949 | JGI IMG/M metagenome (GOLD analysis project Ga0302324, IMG submission 201949) | Peat permafrost microbial communities from Stordalen Mire near Abisko, Sweden - Palsa_T0_1 | ecosystem: Environmental > Terrestrial > Soil > Palsa > Peat permafrost | place: Sweden: Abisko...
ATCTCGACAATCCGCCTGCGGTCGTCCGCATATATCTGATAAGCAAGCTTGACAAGCTCGTCCTCGACTACCAGCGGCGCGAGGTTCAGATGCTCGTCGAGCCGCGCCACGAGCAGTTCGTAAGCTACGTGCGCACGTCGCACGCGGCGCACCGGTCTATACTTCATCCTTTACTGTGACGTCGAGGCCGCCCCGGCCCCGCTCATGCGCTGCGCAGTGGCCTGCGCCGCCGGCAAAGGCTCCTGCCATGTTCTGGACTCATTTGATACCGGGTACGCGCCGCGGCGAGGACGCCGAAGGGCTGCGCAACAACATCGGCGTGCATGAGCTGCCGCGCGGCGTCATGTTTCTCGTCTCCGCCCTCAACATCCTCGCCCGCGACCTCGGTTTTTTGCAGTCGGCCGAGACGAACGAGGCAAGCTTGGGGAACGGCGAACCTATTCCCCTCATGTCGTACGGGTTCATCGAATACATCTCGGGGCTGTCACTGAAGGATTTCGACGCTCTGGAGCTCGGTGGCGGGCGCTCAACGCCGTTCTGGGCGAAACGCATGCGGCGCGTCTTCACACTTGAAACCGACGCGGCACTCGCCCGGCGCTTGAAAGACGAAAAGGTGGCGAATCTCGAGGTCGCTCACGTGCAGGAGTCTGATCTCGCCGAGGCCGCGGGCGAACACGGATCGTTTGACGTCGTGATCATCGATGCCGCGGCCAATCGTGTGGCCTGCGCGCGCACGGCACTTCGGGTCCTCAAGGCCGGCGGTTTCATCGTGCTCGACAATTCCGACTGGCATCCCAATGCGGCGCGTGTGCTGCGCGAGGGTGATCTCATCCAGGTCGACTTTCACGACTTTCGTCCGGTGCACCACTATCGCTGTACGACCTCGCTGTTCCTGCACCCGAAGTTTCGAGCGCGACCAAGGGGCGAGCGACTGCCTTTGCCGCCGCTCGGCGGCAAGACGCCGACCGAACCCAATCGCGGCGATTTGCCTTAGGCGCGGTGAGCGTTTGCATAAAAAAGGCGGCAGGTACGAACACCTGCCGCCTTCAGCTGCGATATCCCAAGGGCTAGAACTGGACCACGACCTCGCCAAAGATGAATCGGCCCAGCGAATCGTAGTAACTCGGGAAGGTATTGCCGTTATACGTCGGCGGCGACGCGGTAGTACTACCGCCGACGACCGGCGGATCCTTGTCAAAGAGGTTGTTAACGCCCACTCGTACTTGCACCTTGTCAGCCACTTTGATCGCCGAGGTCAGGTCGAAGTAACTGACGGATGGCAAGAACGCATTCGTGTTGGAGACGCCGCCGTTTGCGACCGTGCCACCACCGGGCGCCGCCAGATTCGGGTTAGCGCTCAATTCCTCGAACTTCACCCCCGCGAAGTAGCGCCACGCGATTGTCACTTCGGCAGCTTGCCACGGCGTCTGCCACGTTGCGGTAAACCGATGACGCCACCGAGATAGCGGCTCCCCCGCACCGCTCGTGGGGCTGCTGCAGGCCGGGCCATAAAGGCCCGAGCAGTTGAACTCAAACGCGGTGTTGTTGATGATCGGCGACACGTCATAAGCGGAGATGTAGGTACCCTGCAATCCAAACATCACCTTGCCGAAGGCCGCCATATCGAGCCGATAGCCTACATCAACATCGAGACCTCTCTCCTGGAGAAGGCCGGTATTCTCGTTTGTATCGACAATAAAGCCATTGTTCTGTGCCCACAGCGTTCCCCCGGTGCCGCGATGGATGAGGTCGCAGTCGATCCCAGCCGTCGCGCAGGACTGGAGAATCGTCACGCCCCCGATTGACTGGATGACGTTCTCGATCTTGATGTTGTAGTAATCCACCTGCATACGGAAGTTTGGCACGAAGGACGGCGTCCAGCCGAGACCAACCGACGTGGTGAGTGCCGTCTCCGGACCAAGCGCCGGATTGCCGCCCAGAAAACCGTTGTACTGGCCTGCCGGATTCTGAACGATATGTCCGTACTGGGCCGCGCTAACGCCGGTCTTTTCGCATTCCGCGAGCGTGAACGCCGGAGCCGTACCACCGCAGGGGTCGGTGGCATAGGTACCGTCGAGACCAATCGCCGCGGGTGCGAAAAGCTCGACCACATTCGGCGCTCGAACCGCGCGCGTGAAGCTGCCGCGTAGTCGAATATCTTGGACAGGTGCCCAGTCAAGGCCGATCTTGTAGGTATTGGTGTCGAACCCGAGGTTGTAGCTTGAGTAGCGGTAGCCCGCCTCAAGATTCACGGACTGTGCTCCGGGCAAATCCTCCGCGAGCGGCATGCGCCCCTCGATAAAACCTTCACGGGCGATGAGCCCGCCGGAAACGGGCAGAGTAGGACCTCCGGTGCCGGCTAAATCGCCCGTTTGCAGCTCCTCGTCGTCTTGGACGGAGCTCACGGCGTCTCGGTACTCAGCACCGAAGTTGACCGCAAGGCCTGATTTCGCCGTCGGTAGCTGCATCCCGTACTTACCGAGATCTCCGGTGAAGTTCACCAGCACGTCACTTTGCGTGATGCGCCCCACTTGCAGGCCCGGAGCGTAGAGATAGTTGAGCATCGCCGGGGTGACTGCGCCGGGCGTGAACACGTTGTAAGGCACGCACGGCGCACCGGTGGTTACGGTGATCGTGCAAGTCGGCACGCCACCCACGTCCACCACATTCAGGGCGTTGTTGAGCTTGTTGACTGAGAAGTAATTTTGGACGACTGACGTCAGATCGACGAGGCTGTACTGGACGCTCGCATCATAGCTCCAGGCATCGTCGATCTTCCCCTTGACGCCGAGAACCTCATGAAGATCCATGTGCTCGAGTGTGTTCAGACGATTACCGCCCTCAACGTCGCGGCGCGCCATGATGACGTTCGGATTGGTGGTCCCGGTGGTCCCGACGCAACCAAAAAAGCCGCGCTCCGCCGCGCTCAGGAAGGGATTGGCGCAGTCAAAGGGTCCGTTGTTCGCGAAGTTGCCCGACGGGGCGATCTGCGACACGGAATAGTCGTCCATGAACATGAGGTTGGCGTACACCTTCGCATGATCATTGAAGTCGTAATGTAGGAACGCACCCGCTGTGTAGCGCTCATCCGGTCGCTGGTAGTAGTTGAGCGCTCCATAATTGAAGAGCTTCAATCCGGGAACAACGCTTCCGCCGGGGCCTATCGTCGCCTCGGCGCCGGTCGTGAGGTTGATTAGGCTTCCGGGATAGGACGTAGGTGATCCACCGCACACAAACTTGCCCCCAGTGCTGGAGGGGCCGGCCAGAAAGCCAGAGCCGAGCGTACACGCGCTATACGAGTACTCCGACTGCAACACCGGCAGCACGTTGCGGTAGGTGAGGTACACAGTTGCATTGCCGTTGCCATCGGGCGTATTCACCCCAGCGATAACGCCAATGGACCTTTGGGCGCCCGTCCACACGCTGTTTGGCGCCTGCGTAAAGCCCGAGGCGGCGATCGCCTCTTTCACGCCCTCCGGGTCATCGTTGTGGTGCTGGTAGATGCCGAGGTCGCCGATAATCTTCACGCCCTCGAAGTGATCGTTCAGCTTGAAGTTCACAACACCCGCGACCGCATCCGCGCCGTAGGTCGAGGAGGCGCCACCGGTCAATATCTCGATGCTGTCGACCATTTCGACAGGAATCATATTGATGTCGGCTTGACCACCCGTGGTGGGGTCCCCAGGGCCCATGCGGTTGCCGTTGACGAGAACCAGGGTGCGCTTAGCGTTCAAGCCACGCAGATTGACCGACGCTGTGCCGTCGGCTCCGTTCGAAGCAGTGGAGCTCTGATCGGCAAACACCTGCGGCAGCTGATTGAGGAGGTCCTCAACACGCGTCACACCGGTTTGCTGGATGGCTTCCGCGGAAACGAACGTGACTGGGCTGATGGAGGTCTGGTTCGGCACTGCGATGCGCGATCCCGTTACCACGATCTCCTCGGGCCCGGCTGTGCTCGTGGCCGCTGCCTGCGCTGCTGGTGCGGTTTGCGCGTTCGCGACACCATAGGTGGCGGCGAGCGCGCCGCCGGTAATGGCCATGCGCACCGCCATCCGCAGCCGAGGATTCCCGCAATTGTCTTGAAGCATTGTGTGGCTCCCTAAATACTGCCAAATGCAAACTTTTGTGATGTTGAGATGAGATATGCCCGAGTGGTTTTCGGCGGTGGGGATTCGGCACTCGCAGCAGCCCAGCACGGAACGCGGGTTCGTGCTTTGCCGCGGTGATTGCCATTTATTTCGAATCCCTGGACGTTGACCGCCTCTAGGTATATTTCACCGATGGGTCGGAATATAACACAGTGTCGGAACGGCACAACAGTAGGGACGAGTCGCGCCGCTCGCCTCGTTTTGTGACGAAACTATGATCAACTCTACCCTGAGGCACTCAATCGCCTCATTCCAGTCAGTGGCGCGCACGCTACGTCATGTTCACGTTGTTCGCACGCAACGGATCCAGATTTTGACTCTGGACGACGTCCGAATGCGTCCGGATACTCCCGTAAGTCAAATCTGGACGCCACATTTTTGCAATGAGTAGCCTTTCGATCTCGGACTTCGAACGCCAGTTCGGCGAGCGGCTCTCTGAGCGCGACTGGCGAGGAGCGGCCGAAGCGGCGGCGGCCTGCCGCGCCGCGTGGCCGGGCCAGCCGGCAGGATGGCTGCTCGGCAGCATTGCTGCGCTCCTGAGCGATAACCGCGCAGGCGCCCTGGCGCTGATGGAGGAATACCTTGCCAAGAACCCCGCCGACGTGCAGTGCCTGGTGCAAAAGGCGGAATGCCTGCTCGCACTCGGTGACTCCGGCGGGGCGCGGGCCGCCGCGCGCGAAGCGGCGGCCGCTGCGGGTGAAACGCCGGCGGCGCTCGATGCGATTGGGCAATTCCTGGTATCGGCGAACGCTCACCCCGAGGCGCTCGGCCTATACCACCGTGCGGTGGCCGCCGCGCCGCGCGATCCGGATCTGCGCGCGAAACGCGGCATCGTGTTTCGCTATCTCGGCAATCTCGAGCGCGCCGCGGAGGATTTTGAAGCTGTACTCGAGATAACACCGCTCGATCCCGAGGCGTTGAAGGAGCTCGCGGATCTGCGCCTGCAAACACCCGACCGCAATGTCCTTCCTTTCCTGGCGCGCGCGCTCGCCGCCGCCGCCCCCGGCTCAACTGAGGCGGTAACCGCGCACTTCGCACTGGCGAAGACCTACGAGGATCTCGCCGACTACGCCGCGAGCTGGCGCCACCTCTCGGCGGGCAACGGCCTTGAGCGCCAGCGTCTGCGGTATGAGGGAGCCGAGGATCGGCAGATCATCGATCAGCTCATCGAGGCGTTTCCCGGCCCTGAAGTTCAGGGCACAGACACGAGCGGCGAGAGTCCGATCTTCATCGTCGGCCTACCCCGCAGCGGCACGACGCTCGTCGACCAGATTCTTGGCAGCCACTCCACCGTGCACTCCTGCGGGGAGCTGAAGGCGATGTCTGAAGCACTCGCCTGCGTCGCCGAGACGAGCGCGCGCAAAAAAGCGGGGAGCTGGGGAGAGTTCGTGGCGCAACTGGCAACGGCGGACGCACCGTCCCTCGCGCGCGAGTATCTCGCGCGCGTGCGCGCCCTGCGTGGTGATCGTCCGCGGTTCACCGACAAGCAGACCACGAACTTCTTTTATTGCGCGATGCTGCTGCGCGCCTTTCCGCGCGCACGCATCGTGCATGTCACCAGACATCCGCTCGCCGCCTGCTACGCGATCTACAAGACCCGTTTTCGTGGCACGTTCGCATTTGCCTACGATCTGAACGAGCTTGCGGACTTCTATATCGGCTATCGCCGGCTGATGGCGCATTGGGAAAGCATTCTGCCGGGTCAGATTTTTAACGTGCCGTACGAGCGGCTCGTCGCTGCGCAGGAGCCCACCACGAGAGCGCTCCTCGAGTACGTCGGCCTGCCCTTCGAGTCCGCCTGTCTAGAGTTCCACCGCAACCCGGCGGCCATCACGACGGCAAGCTCGGTGCAGGTGCGTCAGCCGCTCTACGAGTCCTCCGTCAATCAATGGCAACATTTCGCCTCGGAACTCGGCCCGCTGCGTGAGCGGTTGCAGGCCGCGGGGATCGCCGTCGATTGAAAAAGGCTTGCCCCCGTCGCCTCAGATTACGACGCCCGGCACCGCTCCCTCGGGTTCGTAGTACGCCGCGAGCGTGACGATCGTCTCACGCACGAGATCGCGCTCGAGTGCGGTGAGTTCGGGATTCCAGACGTCAAAGATGAGGATGGCGCGCGGCGCGTCCGAATCGTTCCACGCCTCATGCTCGATCGTGTCATCGAACACCCACGCCGTGCCCACGCGCCATTCGCGTGTTTCCCCGCCCACGCGAAAACGGCACCCCGGCGGCACGATCAGCGGCAGGTGCCCGGTGAGGCGCGTATTGGTGACGCCCGTGTGCGGCGGAATCGTCGTACGGGCATCGAGTATCGAGAAGAACGCCGTTGGCCCGCGCCCCGGGATATCCACCTGCGGAACTTCGGCCAGCATGGCCGCGGTTCGCGGGCAGCGCGCGAGATGCTCCTCCTCGCGCCGGCCCTGGTTGCATAGAAAATAAGCGCCCCAGCGTCGCGAGTGATTGAGCTCGCGCCATTGGCGCAGCGGCAGCGCTGCATCGAAGGCGATGTAGGGCTGAATTCCTTCTTGATCGCTTGCGAGCACCGCTAGGAGCTCCTCGCGTATCGCATCCGTCGCCGCTTCCGCCTGGGCGAGCCAGGGGAAGTGCGCGCGGTCAAAAAACTCGTAGTTGCGCAGAAACGGAAAGAGCATGAACGTGGGATCGGGGTTATACACGCGGCGTCGCCCGAGTATCCGATCGAGGCAGCGGTCAAAGCGTGCGTGTGCCGCCGAGGCATCCTTTGACGGGTGCAGCGCCGCGAGGCGACCGGCGACCACTGCAGAGAGCGCCGCCGCATTTTCGACCACGCGCTTCTGCGCGTGGCGCACGTGCGCCTGTAGGGCCGGGGGTAACGGAGTATCCGGTTTCAGCGTCAGGAGCGCGTGGCCGTACACCGCGGCCGCGGAGCGCGGCTTATTCATCAAATCCAGCAGCGCGGCTTTTTGCAGCAGCACGACGAGGTGCGTCGGGTCAAGCGCCAAAGCCCGCTCGAGCGCCTTGAGCTCCTCCTCGCGCCGCGCAAGCGCCCGCAGCGCCGCGGCGAGACTCAGCCAGAAGGATAGCTGCTGCGGCGCGGTCGTGACGAGCTGCTCAAATAATGCACAGGCGCCGGCCGCATCCCCGCCGGCGAGGAGACGCCGCGCGCGCTCATGCAGTACCAGGGGATGGTTCGGAAGGATGGCCTGCGCTTCGCGCAGCAGCCGCTGCGCTTCGGCGTCGCGACGCTCGGCGAGGAGACGCTCGACGCTCGCCATGAGCGCGAGGACCCGTTGTTCGTCTGCGGCAGCGGCGGGCTCTACCGGTCGCATGTTCATGTGTAAAGTATAGCGCCCCGCCCGTGGTCGCCTGCCGAGGAGAGCGGATGCCAGCGCTGGAACTCGTCAATATGTTTGCCGTGCCGTTCGCCTTCAGCCGCTATAGCGGCCATGAGCGGCTGAATCCCGCCCTCAAGCGCTACATTCTCGATGCGGAAAAGACCGGCAGCGCCGCCAACCCGCGGCCGCTGACGCAACGTAATGCCGGCGTATTTGAGAGTCACTTCAACCTCTTTCGCGTCAATGACCCGGCCATTCAGGAGCTGAAAGCCTTCTGCTGGGATCAGCTGCTCGGGGTTATCGGTCGGCTGAATCGCTACGATCTGCCGACTCTGGGGCGCCTGCAGCTCTACAACGACTGCTGGTTCCACGTCATGCGTCGCGGCGGTTTCTTTGGTGTGCACAATCATCCGAACGCCTCGTGGAGCGGCGTCTATTGCGTGGATACCGGGGAGAAAGGTTCCGGACCTCCCCAGCAGCGTCTGCTCTCCTTCATCAATCCAATGATCACCAGCGCCATGTACATGGACGCCGCGATTTCCAACATGGAGCTTCCCTACGGACCGCAGATCGCCAATATCGCACTCGGGGCGGGACAGCTCGTCATTTTTCCGTCCTGGGTGCTGCACGACGTGAAGCCCTACGACGGGGAGGGCGAGCGGATCACGGTGGCGTTTAACTGCTGGTTCACCCTGCCGGATGCGCCGCTGGCGCCCGGAGTCTGATGGTCGCGGGGCGACGCGTCAGCGCACCCGCGTCACCCTGCAGCCGCGGGCGGAGCTCATCTTCAGCCAGAAGGAGCCGAGCATCGCACGCGAGATCGAGACGGCCTCGCCCGGCTGCACGAGCATGTCCACGGCCTCGATCTGTCGCCACACCTGGTCATTATCGAGCGTGAAGACCATGTGACCATCGCTCGTGTGGGCGGTGCGCACGATGTGCGCGTCAATCTTTGAAATTTTCGCCGGCCGCGCACCCGCTGCAATCTCCTGTTCCTGGATCGCACCCGCGGACAATCCAAACTCCTGCCGCGCATCGCGAGCGGGCGCTGAAGGGGCCGCCGCGGCAGGCGGAGTGGCAGTTGCAGAGGGTGGAGGATTCGGCGGCGGAGCCACGGTCGTCGGCGCTGGAACGGGCGCAGGCTTGGCCGCCGCGGCAGGCGGAGTGGCAGTTGCAGAGGGTGGAGGATTCGGCGGCGGAGCCACGGCCGTCGGCGCTGGAACGGGCGCAGGCTTGGCCGCCGCGGCAGATGCACTGGCCGGGGCGGCGGCCGCGGCCTCGCGATCGAAGCAGGCGAGCCGCTGCTGCGGGTCCGCGATGTCACGGCAGGCAAGCAGGGTCGAAACGGAACCTGCGTCCGCGTGCCCCGCCAGGCAAAGCGCGAGCACGATTCCAATTAGCCCGTCGCGACAGTATGCAGTCATGCCTCCACTATCCTGAGTTAGCACGGTAGCGGGTTCGGCCCCAACCAAGCCACGCCCGAGACCGAGTTCCTCGATTAGCACCGATCCGGCAGATCTGTCAAGAATGCACGGGGCGCGACAATCGGCGATAATGCTGCTATGCAAGGTCAGCGAAGACCGTTTAGTGTTTTCGCCATAAAATAGATCAGGAGAACGCTCCATTAGCCCCTCGATCAAGTTTTCATCTCTCGCACTGGTAGGCATCCTGGGCATCGCGGGTTACGCGTATGCCCAGACGAGTTCGCCCGCCTCGCCCGGGGTCGCCACGCAGCCCGAGGCTACCTCGACGCCGACATCATCGCCCGGGGCAACCTCGACCCCGTCGGCTGCCACTTCTTCAACTGGCCCCACGACCGACACAGGCCCGAAGAAGCCGTCCGAGGAGACGATGCGCCAAGCGCGCCGCGCGGGCTACGCCATGAAGCAGAAGAGCGGCAACTACTTCTTCTGCAAGGAAGAGGCGAATACGGGTACGCGTCTTCCGCAGGAACATTGCGTCGATGCCGATGCGCTGGCGCTGACCCTGGAGCGCCAGGAGCGCGACAAGGATGCCATCCGTCAAATGGGTGAGGGCTTAAGCTCGAAGTAGTCTGCGCACCGCAGGCGCGCGTGCAGCGCCGCTCGCGCGTCCCGTTACCGCGGATCGTAGTAGAAGCGTTTGACCCACGGCGCGAGAATCGACTGAACGGGCGCGAGCTGCGATCGGTAGCGACGCCATTGCCCGATTCCTTCCGTACTCAAACCGCGCACGAGTTGCGCCGTGCTCGGTGTCAGCACCGGGCGCTGTTGCGTGCGCAGCGCAAAATCGCCCATCGCAGGTGCCCACTGCAGAGCGAGGAAGTCGCACACGCGTTTCATTTCGCGCGCGAACTCCGTAACCACGTCTTCATGGCGCACCAGGCACACATCGAACGCCAGGAGGCTCGTCAGCCGGACCAGCAGCTGCATGACCGCGTCGTAGTAGCGCGCCGCGCCATCGATCGTCAGCAGCTCAAAGATCGGCGCGCTCATGCGAAAGCGATGGCGGAAGCAGGAAAGCACGATGTCGCGCGGGTCACGGCAGGCAAACAGGATTTTTGCCGCGGGGAACAGGCGCGCAATGAGGGGCAGCTTCAGTGTATTGAGCGGATGTTTGTCCACGAACACTTTGCCTGCCGCATCGACGCCCGCGCTGGCGACGAGCCGCCAGTAATCCGCCCGGGCTGCCGCGAGTTCCGCCGGGCTTGCGCGCGCGAGGCGCTGAAGGTCCTCCGGGCGCCGCATGAACTTGCGCACCGAGTCGATCAACAACTCATTCTCTTCAAGACTGACGACTTGCGGATGCCCCTCCAGAATCACTTCCAGCAGCGTCGTGCCCGAGCGTGGAAAGCCGAGCACAAATACGTGTCCTTGCACGTGGGCCGCATCCGTCGCGGCGCTTGCCGGCGGCACATTCCACTCCTCGGGCCGAACCTGCTCGAAATAGCGCGTGATCGCGCGCACGTATTCCAGTGCGTTGTCCTCGCCGCGATATTGATCTGCATGCAGGCGCTGCAATTCCGCGTTGCACGTCGCGTAGGCGGCAAATGCCTCGCCTTGACGCTGCTGCGCATCGAGTGTGTCGCCGAGCAGTCCGTGCGCATGCGCGCGCTCACGGGCGCTGAGGCGGCTGTCGCTCAACAATGTGCGGATGTGTTCTTCGGCCCGCGGCGCCTGGCGTTCGCGCAGTTCGGCGGACGCAAGGCTCATCAGCGCATCCGGCAATCCAGGCAGCAGAGTGAGTGCCTGCTCCGCCCACTGCCGCGCCTCCTGATGCGCGCCGCGGTGGGTGGCGATATGGGCAAGTCCCGCAAGCGCCACGCCCTGGCGAGGGTCAAGCGCGAACGCTCTCTGGTAGCTGCCTTCGGCCTCCGTTATGGCACCGAGTGCAAGCAGGGCATTGCCGCGGCTCGCGTGCGCGAAGGCCAGAGCCGGATCCAGTTTGAGAAGCGCATCGAACTGCTCGAGCGCCTCGGCCGGGCGCTCGAGCCGCAGCAGGACGAGGCCGAGCGCATTGCGCGCTCCCACATCGGCAGGAGCGATGCGCACGGCCTGCTCGAGGAGGCCGAGCGCCTCGGAGATGCGTCCGGCCTGCTCGAGCTTCAATGCCGCGATGTTATAGAGGAGCGGATGCTCAAGGCCGTCCGCAAGTGCCGCTTCGGCAAGCGCCGCCGCCTGTGCGTGCTCGCCGCGTTGCGCAGCCTCAAATACGGCGCGCGTCGCGGCACGATCAGCTTCGGTATCGCGTGCCACGAGGCTTACCCCAGGAGCGCGCGACTATTTCGACCACATGCGCTGCAGGTTCTGAATCACGTAATCCAATTGCGTGCGATTGCGCCAGTCCATCTTGAGCGCCTCGAGCGCTCGCACCTCGTTGAGCGCGTGCAGCATGTCGCGCTGCAATTGGTCCGGGATCTGGCTCTCGATGAAGGTGATGATGACGAGCCGCTCGCCCGCGCTCACGGGTACGACCTGATGCACGGTAGTCGAGGGATAGAATATCGCAGCGCCCGCATTGCCCTTGACGCGCACGATCTCCGAGCCCATGTGCGCGATGAGTTCGCCTCCCTGATAATCGCCCGGCGCGGAGATGAAGATCGTGCAGGAGACATCGGAGCGCAGCGGCTGCGGCCCCACGGGCAGGTACGCCGCATCGATGTGTGCGCCATAGCGCATGCCGGCTTCGTAGCGCACAAGAGATGGCACGGCGAGGCGTCGCGGAAATGCGAAATTGCGCGCTTCCTCATTACGATGAAACGCCGCGAGCGCGATTTGCGAAGCTTTCTGCGCCAGCGGATCATTGGGATCGCCGATCGCGCTGTCCTTCGTGGGATTGTTGGGATTGGAGCGTCTGCCCTCGATGAATTTCGCCTGGCGGGCGATGTCTGCGACCGACTGCACTTCGGCGGGCGTAAGGAAGTTCTCAATTTGCAGGAACATTACTCATCCTGTTGGCTCAGGTGCGCCGGATCGCGGCGCGCAAACGCGGCAGCTTCAATCATGCAGCGGGCTTCATCCAGTATAACGCTGCGGTTGCCGAACCTCCCAACCACCGCGGGACTACACTTAAATTGACTGCGGTGGCGCGCCTTGCAGAGGCACTGGGAGAATCACCCCAGCTATTTCCCCACGCGCTCGATCTGCGCAACGACAGCGTTGCGTTTGTGGAACTCAGCCGCGCGGATTACGCGCGCGCAAGTTTCCTCGATGCGCGCATTCTTGGCGCCGGCACTCCGCGGCAGACACATCCGTGGGGCGAGGTGACTGCCGCCATCGAGGCGGCGGGGCTCGCCGAGCGCTGCAACTTCATCTTCCATATCGGCCATGTCGGCTCAACGCTGCTCTCGCGCCTGATGGGCGCGCACGCGCGCGTGTTTGCGTTGCGCGAGCCCATGGTGCTGCGCACGCTGGCGCAGCTGCAGAGCGACGCCGCATCTGCGCCGCAGCCCTGGAGCGCAGTCGAATTTGATGCGCGCCTCGGCGGCTGCCTCAAACTCCTGTCGCGCACCTTTGGTCCGCAGCAGTGCGCGCTCATCAAGGCAACGAGCTTTGTCGGTGAATTGGCAGCGGCTCTGCTGATGCGTGCCTCGGCGCCGAGAGCGATCCTGATGTATGTGGCGCCAGAGACGTATCTTGCCACCATCTTGGGCGGCGCGAACTCACGAGAAGAGGCGCGGCTGCTGACGCCGCAGCGCTTGCGCCGGCTGCGCCGACGCGTCGGCCACGGCGCCTGGTCCGATGCGCCCCTAACCGAGGGCGAGGCGCTTGCGCTGGGCTGGGCGTGCGAGACGGTGGCGCTGACGCATGCGGCGCGTGCGGCCGGCGCGCGCGCGATGCCGCTTGATTTCGAGAAGTTTCTCGCGGCGCCAGCGGCTTCGCTGCGCGAAGTCCTGCGGCACGTCGGCATCGAGGCAAGCGCGGGTGAGATCGAATCGATCATCGGCGGGCCGGACATGCAACGCTATTCCAAGGCGCCCGAGCATGCCTACGATGCGGCGCTGCGCTGCGCGGTGCTCGAGGAGGCGCGCGCACTGTATGCGGCAGAGATCCGACGCGGTCTTGCCTGGCTTGAGCGGGCCGCGACGCAATTTTCCGCGGTACGCGATGCTCTGAGCTTCACGCAGGCCGCGAGCCGCTAGCAGTTAGGGTGCCGGCGCCAGGGCTTGCCAGTTGGCTGCATCGCCCACGTGAATCCCGCGGCGCTCGGCCTCGCCGCCCTTGATCTCGAGCACGGCGATGACGGGCCCGTCCGAGTTGATCAGGGCAAGCGAGAGCGGCGGGGCGCGCGCGGCAATCTTAGCCACGCGGTGGTCGGGCCCGATGAACAGCAAATCGAGCTCGATGTAGGTGTTCTTCATCCAGAATGAGATCGGGCGCGGCTCAGGCTCGGGGAAGAGCATGCCGCGGCTTGCGGGCAGATCACGCACAAACATAAGCCCCTGCGTCTGCTGCGCGGGACTGGCGGCAATCCACACCTCAAAATGCTGCCGATGCGCGCCGCTGCCGACATCGACCGAGCTTTGCGCGAAGGTGGCAAGGTCAAGCAGGGGTGCGCTTTGCGCGCGCACCACCAAGCTTGTGCCAAGCGCGAGGCAGCACGCGGCAGACAATCCCACAAACATGGCGCGAAACTTCATCGCAGAGCCTCCGGCATCGAAGCAGGTGTCAACTCATCAAAGCTTACACGGCCGGCAAAGTCGAAACGCGTGATGACGACGTGCTCCGTCTGGCCGAGCGCTATGGCGGGCAAGGTGCAAAAGCCGCGCGCCACGACGCGATAGGTGTGCGCGGCTGCGGTTGCGCCGGAGAGCTTCTCCTGGCGCAGCCGATCGACGGTGCAACGATCATCACCGCGCGTCGTGAAGAGCCGTTTCTCGCCCTCGAAGATCAGTGTGATGTTGGTAGGCAGCGCCCGGCCGCTCGCGCCCTCGGCGGCCGTGGCCACGCCGAACACCATGCGGATGCGCCGGCCGTCCGGCTGCTGCGGACCTGCGAAACTCACGCGGATTCCGTGGCCATTGGGGCGCGGGCTGCCGTCGCACTCGAGTTGCGCGTTCTTCCAGTCGATGTCGAGGTTAAAGGCGCCGCGGATTCGGGCGCGCAAAAAACCGTCGCCCGATGCGAGGCAGCCGCCAGGTGCTGCCGGCTGCGCCGCAGGCACGGGCGATTCAGCAGCTTGTCCGAGCCCCGCCACGGCACACAATGAAATTAACGGCAGCAGTGCCCACCTGCGATCACGCATGGCGCGCAGTGTAGCTGCGATTGCGAGGCGTCTTCAGCCCGATGTTACGAGAGCCGAAGCGCCGCGGCGGCGCGTGCCCGCGCCGCAATATGCAAAACGCCCCAAGGCAAAGTGGAGAGCCAACCGGTGCATCCGAATTGAACAGGTTCGTGATTGAGCCATGTACAGACATGATGGTCGGTAGCCTGATCGCTCGCGTATAGATTCACGTCAATGAAGCGATGCGCGGTCCAATATGGATACCAAGCGCTGGGCAGAGTCGTCACTCCCGACTTTAGCTCGCCGTGACGAGCAGACGCTTGGCCAGGCGCGCTTGCAGGTGGCCAATGCCGCGCGCGCCGTGCATCACTGCGGTGAGGAAAAAGACACCAAAGACGCCGATGATGATGAGAAACGGAGTCGTGGCGAGCCACTCGGGCTGCACGGTTGCATCGATCAGATTCAAGTGATGCAGCATCACGATCGGCAATGCGGCGATGCAGGTGATGCCGATCATGATTCCGCTAATGGCGAGGGTGAAATACAGGATGCCAAGCGGCAGCATGAGGATGAAGTAGGCGAGCGTCGTCCAGGTACGGCTGTCCTTCAGCATCGCGCCGATCCGCGCGAGCAGTCCCATCGTCGCTCCCGGGTGAACCGGCCGGCGCGGCATGCGCTCGCCGGTCATGGCCTCGATGAGGCGCCCTTCGCCAAGCGCGATCACGCGGATGATGCCGATGAAGGCGAGGAAGAACGGGATGCCGATGATGAGCGCAGCGAGCCCGAACGACATCGCAATGCCCGCGACCGCGATCGTGAAGTACACGATGCCGGTGGCGAGCGAGAGCAGCATGAAGAAGAGAGAGGTATAAGCGCGCGGGTCGGTGTAGATGCTGAAGAAGCGCTGAATCGCACTGCGCGAGGCGGTTGCGGCCGGCCGCGGCGGCGGACGCAGCGCCTCTTTCACTCGGGCCTCGGTTTCGCGATACGCCGCGGCCACTTCCTCCGGAGCGCCGTAGGTGCTGGCGATGAGTTCCAGCACGTCGGCTTCGGATTTATCCGGATGCGCGGCGATCTCCGCGCGCAAGTATTCCTCGGCGTCGTAGGTGGCGTCCTGCACGAGCGCCGGATCCTGTCCGGCGAGCGCCTCACGCAGCTGCGCGAGGTAGGCATCGATCGAGCGCGGAGCCGCTGTGCTCATGGGGGGGACCCTGTCTCAATGAAGCGATCGACGAAATCACGGGTCTGGCACCACACCGTGCTGTATTGCGCGAGCGTCGCGCGGCCTTCGTCAGTAATGCGGTAGTAGCGGCGCGGCGGCCCGGAATACGAGGGCACGATGCGGCTCGTCAAAAGTCCCGCTGCACTTAGCGCGCGCAGCACCGGATACACGGTTCCCTCCTTGAACAGCGGCTCGCCGCGATTCGCTTTTTCCAAACGTTTTGCAATTTCATAGCCGTACAGGTCCTCGAGACTGGCTGAAAGCACGGCGAGCAACACCAGTGCGACGAGCCCGCCGTTCAGGTCTTTCTGAAACTTGCGTACCTGACTCTCTTCCATTGCACTCTATAATCCACTAGCTAGTACTATAAAGTTACTAATATTAGAATACAACCACTATTCGACCGCAAAAATAGCTCGTTTCGTCGGACTTTTGACATCTTCAGGTCTTGAGACCTACTGAACAGCAACTAGACTGACCGTCCTTTAACGTAAGCCCTGGTATGCGAAACCCCTACCTCGAGGTCTCTCCGGTCATCCCACGCGCGCTCACGCGCCTGCCGGAACTCGCCGCCAACCTCTTTTTCAGCTGGCATCGCCCGACCCGGGCGCTTTTTGAGGATCTCGACCGCGAGCTGTGGAAGCAGACCGGTGGCAACGGCCGCCTGCTGCTCCGCTGCGTCAGTCAGAACGCCCTCGATGCTGCATCGCGCGATGCGTCCTACCTTGGCCGCTACGCGCAGGTGCTTGAGACCTTTGATGCCTACGTGCGCGCGCCACCGCTGAGTGCGGACGCGCCACTCGTTGCCTACTTCTGCGCCGAGTACGGTTTTCATGAGAGCTTCCCCATTTATTCGGGCGGCTTGGGCGTACTGGCGGGCGATCACTGCAAGGCCGCAAGCGACGAGCGCATGAATTTTCTGGGCGTGGGACTTCTCTACGGCCAAGGCTTCTTCACGCAGAGCGTCGACAACGACGGCGTGCAGTTTGCGCAGTACGTCGAGCATGACCCGCGCGATCTGCCGGTCGAGCCGCTGCGCCAGGAGAACGGCGTGTGGCTCACGGTGCGCGTGCGCATCACCGGGCGCGATGTGCTCGCACGTGTCTGGAAGGCCGAAGTCGGCCGCGTCGCGGTCTATCTGCTCGATACCAATTGTCCCGAGAACGCTGCCGTCGATCGCGACATCACGCACCGGCTCTACGGTGGTGATGAGTCAACGCGCATCCGGCAGGAGATCATGCTCGGTGTGGGGGGCACGCGAGTGGTGCGCGCGCTCGGCCTGAACCCGGGTGTGTGGCATTTGAACGAAGGGCATGCTGCGTTTCTGATCGTCGAGCTGCTGCGCGAGCACATGGCCCGCGGCCTTGCGTTCGAGCCTGCGCTCGAAGCGGTCGCGGCCGGCTGCGTGTTCACCACGCACACGCCGGTCGCCGCGGGACACGATGCCTTCGGCCATGATCTCGTCACGACGCACTTTGGCGATTTCATCCGCGAGCTGGGCGTGCCCATCGAGCGCTTCCTTGAGCTCGCGCATGCGCCGGCGGTGCCCGGGCTTTTCAATATGACGCGCCTTGCGTTGAACGGCACGCGCCATGTCAACGGCGTGAGCCGCATCCACGGCAGCGTATCGGCGCGGCTCTGCGCGGATCAGTGGCCGCAGATTCCGCCCGAAGAGAATCCCGTCGGCTACATCACCAACGGCGTGCATGTGCCGACCTTCCTGCATCAGACCTGGGCGGACTTCTTCGACGCCAATCTGCCGACGGACTGGCGCGAGCGGCTGCGCGATGTGGAGTTCTGGCGCGTGCTCGACTCGCTGCCGGATGAGCGCTACTGGCAGACCGCCCAGTCGGTGAAATCGCAGATGCTCGCAAGCGTTCGCGAGCGCGTGCAGCGCGAATATCAGCAAAAGGGGCTCTCGCCGGCGCGCTGCCGGCACGTCACCCGCTTGCTCGACCCGGCCCAGCCGAACGTGCTGACGATCGGTTTTGCCCGGCGCTTCGCGACCTACAAGCGCGCAGCATTGCTGCTGCGCGACCGGCCGCGCCTCGCGCGGCTGCTGAATGATCCGGAGCGACCGCTGCTTTTCCTGTTCGCCGGCAAGGCGCACCCGGCGGATGAGCCCGGCAAGGCAGTGCTGCGCGAGATCAAGCAGCTCATGCTGCTGCCGGAGTTCGTCGGCCGAATCGTATTTCTTGAAGACTATGATCTGCAGCTGGGGCGCTGGCTCGTCTCGGGCGTGGACGTCTGGCTCAATAATCCGATTGCGCCGCTCGAGGCGAGCGGCACCTCGGGCATTAAAGCGGCGGTGAACGGGCGGCTCAATTTGAGCGTGCTCGATGGTTGGTGGGCAGAGGCCTACACGCCGGACATCGGTTGGGGCATCCCGCCGGTTAATGCGCGCGACCCGGAACGTCGCGATGCGCTCGAGGCCGAGCTCATCTACGAGGCCTTCGAGCAGGAAATATTGCCCCTCTACTATGCGCGCAACTCGCACGAGCACTCCGCGGAGTGGGTGCGGCGCAGCAAGCGCTCCATGGCGAGCGTCATTCCGCGCTTCAATACGCGCCGTATGGTGTACGACTACCGCACCGGCGTGTACCACCCGGCGGCGCAACAATACGTAAAGCTTGCCGCCAATAATTTTGCGGGTGCGAAGGCGCTGGCCGAATGGAAGCAGCGCGCACGTCAAGCGTGGCCGCGCGTGGTGATGCGGCTCGTGAACGATGCGCCGCCCGATATGATGCGCGGCGTGCGCCTGAAGCTGCGCGTTGCGGTGCAACTCGATGCGCTGCAGCCATCCGACGTGCGCGTGGAGTTCATCGCACGGCGCCACCTGCCGGAGAGCTCTTCGGAGTTGCCGCCGCTCACCTCCTACGACAACGGCGTGCGCGATGGCCTATGGAGCGCAATGTTTTCACTCGCGCCGGAACGCGAGCCCGACGGTGCCGCGGTGTTCGTGCTCGATGCGCTGCCTGCCGAGTGCGGTCAGTTCGCAACCCAGATCCGCATCTATCCCTGGCATGAGCTTCTGACTCATCCGTTTGAGGTCGGACTCATGAAGGAACTCTAGCTTCACACCTGCAAAGCCCGCGCTGCAGAGCTTGCCGTATTGGTTATGGATGATGCACTCCACAAATTGGATGTTCGCACGCGCACCGTGGCCGCTGGACCATTGACTCCGCGTCGGTCAGCCGTGTAGACAGAAAGCTGCCAGAGCCAAGAACGTCAAAGCAGACCATGCCTCGAATTCCTGCGCGCACGTCCTCCGGTCGCTACGTCAGTCGCCTGACCGGCGGCACGCTCGCGGTGATCATGGCGGGCGGCCGCGGCGAGCGCCTGAGGGCGCTGACCGAGCATCGCTGCAAGCCCGCGACGCCCTTTGGCGGCAAGTTCCGCATCATCGATTTCGTGCTCTCGAACTGCGTCAACTCCGGCATTCGCCAGATTGCGATCCTTACGCAGTACAAGGCGCAGTCGTTGATCCAGCATGTCGAGCGCGGCTGGAGCTATCTGCGCGGCGAGTTCGGCGAGTTCATCGAAGTGATTCCCGCACAACAGCAGATCGGCGAGATGTGGTATCGCGGCACCGCCGATGCCGTCTACCAGAACATGGAGCACATCCTCTCGCATCCGACGAAGCACGTGCTGGTGCTCGCGGGCGATCACATCTACAAGATGGACTACGGTCCGATGATCGCGTACCACGTGGAAAAGGGCGCCGACATCACGGTGGGCGTTGTCGAGGTGCCGGCAAACCTGTCGCGCCAGTTCGGTGTTCTCACCGCCACCGAATGGAACCGTGTGACCCAGTTTGCCGAAAAGCCGGCGGTGCCCGACACCATGCCCGGCAAGCCCGAGTCGATTCTGGCGTCGATGGGCATCTACGTCTTCAATACCCGCCTGCTCGAGAAGCTTCTTGCCGAGGATGCGGCTGATCCGAACTCTGTGCACGACTTCGGCAAGAACATTCTGCCCAGGGCGATCGATGAGCTGCAGACCTTTGCCTATCCGTTCCAGGATGTGAAGACGCGCGCGCAAAGTTACTGGCGCGACGTCGGGACGATCGACGCCTATTACGAGGCCAACATCGAGCTCGTACACGTGCGGCCCGAGCTCAACATCTACGATGAGGACTGGCCGATCTGGACCTACCAGG
>Ga0302324_100010162_pt1 | contig 19531 bp, 25 predicted proteins | sample Palsa_T0_1_FD_201949 | JGI IMG/M metagenome (GOLD analysis project Ga0302324, IMG submission 201949) | Peat permafrost microbial communities from Stordalen Mire near Abisko, Sweden - Palsa_T0_1 | ecosystem: Environmental > Terrestrial > Soil > Palsa > Peat permafrost | place: Sweden: Abisko...
ACGGGCACTTTGCTGACGTAACCCTTCGCACTGCCCGCGTTGTGCGCACCCCCGGCGACGAGGTGATCCCAGAAACCGTCCACGGTGTGGGTTTGCCCGCTGTAGCTCCCGGAGCCGTACGTCACCGTGTGCGTTTGCGTCCACGCGCCGGTGCATGGAGCCGCGCTCGAACCGCACCCCGCCGTGTTGTTCTGCGTGAGCTCGGCGACCGAGGTCGCGGGCTCGAAGGTCCACCCCGCGTCTCCGCCCGCGTCGCTCGCGCTGTCGTACACTGCCACGTCGCTCGAGGAGGGTGCGTCCGCGACACCACCATCCGACACGGCCGATGCACCGGACGAGCAAGCTGCAAGCGCGAGGAAAAAGCTTAAACGCATATCGGGCAGCTGTGCAGGAGCCGTACCCGAGGCCATTGGCAAAGAATACGTCCCTTTCCAGGTGTCGGCCCGATCGATCCGATCCAAGAGGAGATCCCCGATGATCCAGAACACGGCCGAGTCCACGTCGCGAATGGTCCGACAGGCAGAATCCGTGGGATGATGAGCGGGATGCCGCGACGGATCGCATCGACAATCGGGCTAGCCGGGCTTGTCGGTTTGGCCGCGTGTCTCTTCCCATCGCTCGACGGGCTCGACGACCGCGACGCGGGGGAGGATGCGCCCTCCGCGGTCGACGTGGCACCGGACGTCGCGGTGGACGCGACGGATCCCAGCGGCGCGCACGGCGGCACGCACGTGCTACGCGCCGACTTCACAGGAACGACCACCCCCGGCTACAGCAACACGTGGGAGTGGGTCACGACGTCGCCGCAACAGAGCTACGAGCTCGCCGTGTGGATGCGCGGGGGATCCAACGTCCAGCTCCTCGTCAAGGATGGCAATTGGGGGACGAACGTCCTCACGCAAGAGTGCGACGCCACCCCCGTGTGGACGCAGTGCGTGACGCCGATGGTCCAGAGCGGGCAATCCACGCAGATGACGTTGATTGTCCAGGATGGCATCGCCCCGAGGCCTGCCGCGTTGCTTTTTCTCGACGACATGACTTTCAAGGACACCAGCGGCAACGACGTGGCGCTGCAGGGCGGCTTCGAGGACGCAGGTCCTTGGAACGTCGGCACGCCGCCGTTCTCAATCGTCGAATGCGACGGCGGCTGCCCATGAGCGCGGTGCGACCCCAGCAAGGCCATCGTCAATCCGCCCCCGTACCCTCAGCTCACGTTCTGCAGCGGAACCAACCCCGTCACCTGTCTCACACCCGGAGGCATCGCCTGTGTCGCGTCCGATGGTGCATGCGACAGCGGCGTCACGCCAGCGGCATGTGCCCAAACGGAACCGCGCCAGTTTGCACGATGAGCTCGCAGTGCGGCATGGGGACGTGCGGTCCGGCGGTGTTTGCAGGGACCACCGTGGATTTCGGCATCTGCACGCCATAGCGTCAGCGCGATCGTTGGGCTGAGCGCGTCGCCTGTGGCACAAACGCCTATCGGTGACAGTTTGCCACGCTTCGCGGTGCGCCTTCGACGAGTTCTCGCACACACCACGTATGGAACGACTGGTGCTTACTCGCGCTCCTCTCGGAGGAGAAAATCATGTTCAATGCGCGTCTAGGGGTGACCGTTGCGTTCTTACTCTCGCTCGCGTGTGCTGCCGCGTGCCGTGACAACGTACCGGTGAGCACAGCGACTCCGGGATCGTCGTCGCAGAACACATCCGTCGCGAATGATCCTCCAAGCCGGTTGAGCGCTGGCCAGATTCTGGAGGTGACACATACCGCGAACGCAGGCGAAATCGAGCAGGCGAAGCTCGCCCAGACGAAATCGAGCGACGCGCGTGTCAACAAGCTCGCCACCATGATGATCGCCGACCACACCACCGCCGACAACGCGGGAGCAGAGCTCGCGCGGACGGAAGGCCTGACGCTGCTGGACTCGACGACAAGCTCGGGCATCAAGACGGATGGAGGCCAGATCCTCGCGGACCTGACCGCCAAAAGCGGAGCCGCGTTCGACAAAGCGTATGTCGACGCGCAGGTGAAGGAACACACGGCGGTGCTCGGCATCGTCGACAATCAGCTCATTCCGGATGCAAAAGACGCCCAGGTGCGAGCGTTGATGCAGACGATCCGTTCGAAGGTCGCGGAGCACTTGGTGCACGCTCAGAAGGTGCAATCGGAGCTGTCGCAATAGAAGCCGCCGTGTATGAGCCGCTCTGTCGCATGGCTGATAGCGCGGCCTTCGGGACGGCCATCTTCGATTACACACCGGGCAATGGCCTCAACAACTGCGGTTACCTGCAGACCGCGCGCGAAGCGTCGAAGTTCGTCGACGTCTACGAATACGAATTCGCCGATCGTGACGCACCCGCCGTCACGGCGAATCCCGGATTCGAGATGCCGCAGAACACGATGAGTGGCTTGCGCGCCGGCTCGTGGCTCGATGGCGCGAAGTAGAGCGCGTTCAAGTGCTTCCCCTCGTACGGGACGGCAAGGCGCTCGTGGCCGACGCCGAGCGTGGCGAGCCCCTCGTAGAACGCCTTCTTGTTGCGCCGGAGCGACTCGAGCCGCTTCGGATCGTCAGACGGAAGAAAGAATTCTGCGCGGAGGTAATAGGAGTGCACGCGCAGGAGCGCTTCACCGCGGCTGTCCACGTCGCGTGTCGCGTTCGCGCGCGCGAGGTTGCGATCCCCGAGCGCGGTCCACGCCGCGTACCAACCCTGCGCGTCACCAGCGCGCACGTGCGTCGTCACCTCGAGCACCTCGGAGACATCCGCGCCGCCCGCAGCGACGTGGTTGAGCGCGCGAAGCGCTTGGTGGTGGTACGTCTGCTCCGCGTAGAGACGCCCGTAGCCTGGCTCGCCAGGACGAACCGCGGCGAGAACGAGGCATGCGACGACGATGACCGCGCCAAGCACGATCGCGCGACGACTTCGAAGCTTCATCCCCCCGAGGGTAGGGCTAACGGTCAGAGAAGGATGAGGTTCTGTCGGATCATCACGCCGACACCGATCATACTGTCGTTCACGACGATGACGACCGTGTCCGCGCGGGCACCAACCGCCGACGGGTGCGCCGCCGATCCCAGCAGCGGTGTGGTGAACGAGACCTCTGCGTTGCGGCCGGTCATCGTATCGTACGCGACGATCCGATGATGACCGGCAGCCACGTCGAACGCGGGTCCGCTGAACGTAGGGGAAGTCGTGTCGGTGATGATGACTCCGTCGTGGGCTACCGGCTCCGGCTTGCATCCGGCATCGATCGCCGCGACCTCGGCGCCATCGAGCGCCACGGTGATTCGATGTGCCAGCGGACATCCCTTTTCGAAGTCGGCGACCACGAACGTCTCGAGGTGCTGCGGTGCGATGGCCTCGACATGTTGCGCTCGCCCACCACACGCAGCGAGCACCGCGACCGCGAAGGTACGCGACATCATTCGTCTGTTACAGGGTGCAACCGGCGACGCTGTGGCCGAGGAGCTGCACGAGATCGCCGCACGTGATCTCGAGCGTGGCGCACGTGGTGTCCTGACACATCACCGTCCCTGGGGTCGTGTGTTTCAATCCAATCGCATGCCCGATCTCGTGCAGCGCGGTTTGGTGGAACGTCTCGGCGTCGAGCGACGTGCCGAGGTACACGTTCGATGACTGCCCCTCATATTGCGTGTACCCAATTGCGCCGCCGCCGAACTCCGACCTAATCGCCCCTACACTGTCGGCCTGAAAGGCGATCACGTCGCTGTCCGTCGAGGTGACCGTGCCCCAAGCGGAGACGCTCGCGACCACAGGATCGAACGTCACGTAGTTCCCGCTGCTCGCTTGCCACTCCGACGCAGCATCGCGAATGGCTTGGTACTGCGCGTCCGAAAAGCCGGACGCGATCGCGAGGTGATAGAAGTGAGATGGATTCGGTTCCCACCCGCCGCACGCCACGAAGGCCAATGCGGCGAGCGACATCCGTCGCAGCCCGCCACCCCGAGTCATGCCCCAATCCTAGCGCGCTACTTCGGCGTGAGCTTCAGGATTTCCCACGAATTCGTCCAAAAGACGCTCGTCCCGTCAACCGCAATGAAGGCCGCATCGCCACCCGTCGAGTACAATGTGGTCGCCGCCCCGCCCGTGATGGGCACCTTCGAGATGGTGGTTGCGTCGACCCAGTAGACGCTCACGCCGTCCGTCGCGAGCTCGAGCGGGCCGCTCAAGCCGGAGACGAGCACGACCGGAGGTCCGGAACCGTTGGCTGGAATCGAGAGGATCTCGTCCTCACCCTCGGTGAAGTACAAGTTGACCGAATCGGCGACGACCACGTCGATCGCTGACGTCATCGTCGCAATCGTCGAACGGACTCGAAGAACCGCTCCGGCTCCTCGTCGTGGATCATGTGCCCACCGGGCAGCACGACGCGCTCGGCGCCGGGAACGGCAAACTCGCGGAGCAGGTAAGCGTCTGGCTTGGCAAACGAGGACGCGAGGGTGAGGCTGCGCACGGCATCCGGATGATCGAGCGCCATGACTGGTCGGGCACGATGACGAAGTGGTCCGTGCGAAGCGTCGCGAGCTGCGCGATCGTGTAGTGACTTGAGCGCCATCTCGAGCGGTCTCGGCAGCTCGCGGCGTTCGATCTTCAGCGTCTTCCGGACGTCGTCGAAGTCAGGCCGCGAGTCGTTTGTAAAGAAAGCTTGCGCACGAAAGATTCAGCGCGATTGGATGCGCGACGATTTTGCGGCTCGGTCACCTTGCACCACATGTTTCACGATGGTACCGACCGCTCCCCATGCGCTTTGCTCATCTGTCATCCGTCTGTCTTGTCGCTGCCACCGTCCTCGGTGCGCCAACCCCCGCTCGAGCTGATGCCTTCGCGTCGGTGACGACGTTGGATCCCGGAGCCCGTGCACAGCTCGTCGCCTCGATTGCGGCAGCGCACGGACGCGATGCCGGTGCGTTCGAGTCGGTACGCACCGTCGTCGCTCGCGCTGACGCTCTCGACCACACCAAGCAGGGTCGCTTCTACCCAATGACCGCGCTCTTGCGAGGCGTCACCCGTGGCCATGCGGGCGCTGCGCTCGCGCTCCTCGAACCGATCGTCGAGCCCGAGCACTTCACGATGCCCGCGTCGTCCTCCGCGCGCATCGCCCTCCGGGCCGGGCTCATCGAAGCCGCGGGCGACAAGAAGGAGCCAGCAGTGGCGCCGGTGTTTCGCGCGATCCTGACGAGCGGCACGGAGTACTTCGAGGTCCGCGCTGCAGCCGAGGCGCTCGGTAAGCTCACGCTCGACACGGACGTCGCGACGCTCGCGCGCCTCGCCACGACCCAAGGGCCGAACCAAGACGCAGTGATCGCGGGTTTGGGCGATTGCCGCCGAATCGGTGCGGCTCGCGCGCTCGAAACCGTTGCCGGGCAGCACCCCACCGGAACGATGGCCGTGCACTTGCTGCGGTCGCTCGAGCTCATGGGCTCGGCGTGGACGCTCGCCATCGCCAACGCAGCTCCCGCGGGGGAGGTTCAGGCGATTCGCGAGACGACGGCACGGGCCTCGTTCGCGATGTTCACGTCGACCACCGAACCCTACGTGCGCACCGATGCGTCGAACGCGCTCATCGTCATCGCCGCACCCATCACCACACAATGGATCGCTTCCGCGCGCGGCTCCGCACCACCTGAACGGGTCGCGGACTTCGATGCCCTGGCGGCTCGCTTCGCACACAACCCGACGACGGTCAGCGGGAGGATGCCATGAGAAAGGCACTCCTCACCCTGACGCTTCTCATCATCCCCGCGTGCAGCGACAGCAGCAGCCAGCCGGACGCCGCCGGCCCCGTCGTCGACATCCTTGCTGACACCAACCGTAACGGCACGATCGACTGGAACGATCCCACGGAGGAAGCGAACAAGACCGTATGGAACGCGACCCAGGGCGCGATCTTCCTCGCCAACATCGATGACTCTGCGAGCGCGTGTGTCAGCACGACGAGCGGCGGCGATCTCCTCAGCGATATTCAGCTTCCCTTGTGCAACGACGCGGCCGACACCGTCGTCAACGGACCGGCGGATCTTCTCGATCTCGCTCCGCTCGGCGTACGCGCCTGGCCCGCCGCGCCGCCGGGTACGCTTGGGACGGTCTCCGTCGACGCTGCCTCTGCGCCCTTGATCCACCTCTTCATCCAGCGAAACGGCGCTCTGACCTTCTTTGATTGGCAGAACGGCGATCAGATTCAGACCGCCGAGCTTCAAGCTGGCAACGTCACGCTCGCGATCGAGGCCACCGACGTCGTTCGCGACCCAGCGGTGTGGAACGGCTACACGACGGTCACGCTATCCATCAACGTCGGTGACGGCGGCGCGACGCAGACCGACTCCGTGATCTTGCGCGTAGCACCCATCGTGACGCGCCATCAGCTCGCGCCCGAGGAGCAAATGTTCGTCACGGCGTACTCGGACGACGAAGGGTCCGTCGCGATGCGGTCGGCGCTCTACTCCGACATGGCGGGGACGGGTGAAGGCGACGGTGGAGTTCTCCCTGCGACGCCCTCGAACGTGACTGAGATCAACGGCGACGAGACGTTTGCCGACAACACCTATTACGACGACCAGTGGACGCAGGACTTCTTCGAGGTCGGCTACATGTCGATGCCGACTACCGGTGGCCAGCAGCACATCATCGATGTCTACCTCCGGTCGGCGAACATCTACACGCCGACGGACACGAACAATCCACTCCGTCCGGCGGGCAAGGTCGTCTTCGCGAAGTTCCGTGGGCCAGGTGCGGCTGGCGTCCAGCAGTTCAGCGTGTCGTTGGCCGATCCCGACTCGGACTCGCTCAATTCGTATGGCAATCTCGAGACGATTCCGCCGTACTCGCTGAACGGCACGAACTACCCACTCGGCCGCTTGTTTCGCGGCGACATCCCGTCGTGGCACCCCGATCCGTCATTCGAGAAGATGATGGAGGCGCAGCTCGTGCAGCCGCCGGTCTACATCGACACGTCTTGGCTGTTCGTAGGCCACGTCGACGAGACCACGAGCTTCCTCACGGCGAGCTCGCCGCGAGGCTGGGTGCTCCTGCTGAACGACCCTGCGCTCGCCATGACGATGCTCCAGGATCAGGTCACCGCGGGCAACGGCGACGTGCTCATGTTCGCCGGCGAAAGCTGGCTCGATGACAACAACAATCCGACGCCCGCGCAGATCTCCATCAGCGACGCCCTCGCCGACACGGACATCATCTCGACGAGCAATGCCGCCGTCGCGAGCGTCAACGCCGAGCTCCAAGTCATCCAGGCGGCGACGGGCCTGACCGACGCCGAAATCATCCACATCCCGTACCTCTATCAACCCGAGCAGGGCGGCTCGCTTGCATGGCAGGTGGGCACCGTGAACGGTCTCTATTACTCGCCGACCACGTTCGCTGCTCCCGATCCGCACGGCCCCGTCATCAACGGCGTCGACATCTTCAAGGCGCAGATGGAGATGGCGCTCGCGCCGGTCGGCATCAACGTCGTCTGGGTGGAGGACTGGGACCTCTACCATCGGCTTGCGGGCGAGGTGCACTGCGGGACGAACTCGAAGCGGGGTCTCGTTGCGAACGAGACGTGGTGGACGAGCGGCTACGACTGAGCGAAGCGGCGCTTCGCCGCTTGCCGTCGAGCAGGGTGCACGCCGAGCTCGAATCTAGCGTCCCGTCGGCTTGGACCTCCATGGCGAGGCGTGTCGCGCATCCCGAACAGTGTGACGATCGCCCCGTTCCGGACAGCATGCTCTCGGCGGCCTACTCCAAGGGCAACCAGAGGCCGCGCGGAGCCGCCGAAAGCTGAGAGTCTCCTCATAGAGATCACGCCCCGCCTGATCGGTCCAGGCGCGAAGTGGCGGCCTCTACTTCACGTTCTGGGATCGGTTGATGGCGACGACCCACCCGCGCTACGAGGCTACGTACGACGAGATCACGTCGAAATAATCAATAGCTCGTGCCGGTCGTTCCGTACGTCGCCACGCCAGCGTTCCACGCGGCGCGCGCTTGCGCGTAGCTGTCGGTGGGGAAAGACGTCGTGGGGTTCAAAAACCAGTTCGTTCCACCCGGCGTCGCGTCCGTTCCGTTCCAGTAGAGCATCATCTTGATCGATGGGTACCCGGCTGCGTACGCGATCGACTTGGCAATGATGGTGGCGCGCACCGTGTCGGTGAAGCCGTTCGTGCTCGATGCGTTTTCGACGCCATACTCCGTGATGAGCAGCGGCTTGTTCCATTTCTGAGCCCACGTGAACCAACGTTGGAAGTCCGCTTCGGTGTCGAGCGAGTGCTGTCCGCTGTAACCGGGATCGTAGGCATCGACCGCGAGGAAATCCGTATAGGCGTCACCGGGGTACCAGGGGTCCTCGCTCGCGGTCGACGCCATCCCCATGCCCCATTGGTACGCCATCGCGATGTAGCCGATTGTGATGTTGGCGTTTGCGGCCTTCGCCACCGTGTAGAACTTTTGGAACATGGCGACGAAGTCCGTCGCGCTCATGTCGTTCTCCGGCTCGTGCCACATCGTGAAGTAACTGCCGGCTGGAATCGACGCGGCGAGTGTGGTGATTTGCGCGTTGTACGTGCCGGCGGCGACGCCGGCGTGATCGTCGTTCGGTGGTTTGACGGAGAGAAACGATACGTTGCCGCTCGCCGGGTCTTGCCCACCCGCGCTCGTGGCGTAGTTGGCTGGGAAGCTCGTCTCGTCGTCGAACACGCGGTGAACGTTGATGCGCGAGCCGTCCATCCACTTGTTGGCGATGGCGCGGAAGTTCGCCGCGGTCGGCGTCTCGGCACCGGGCGCGATCGCCGTGTTGTCGTACATGCCGAAGATGATCGTCGGCGCGGCGGTGTCGGAAGCGTCGCCTGCTTCGGGCTCGGCATCGGCGAGCGGCGAAGTGTCGGACGCTGCATCGCTCGCGTCGGTCGATACGGTGGCGTCGTTACCGCCGTCTTGCGCGGCCTGCGTGGAAGAGCACCCGAGTGACGTCACGAGCGCAACGAAGAACAGACTTCGCATCACACCAATCGTAACAGACGGGTGCGCGCGGCGGGATACGTTGTGTGTATGCTGGGAAGCATGAGCGTTCGCTCCGACGCGGAGCTTCGCGAGCGGCTCGAGTCGATGACGCGCGCCGAGGGCTCGCCGATGACGCTCGACGGGCTCACGCGCGACTACAAGATCTTCCAGCGTCGCCGAGGCCACCGCCACTCGACCGACGATCTCCTGACCGCGTGGTACGCCGTCACGCACGCCCCCGATTCGCTGCGCTTCGCGATTCTCGAGCTAGGAGCAGGCATCGGCTCGATTGGCCTCGCGGTGGCTTGGTACTTCCGCGATGCTTCCTTGACCGCGATCGAAGTGCAGGACGCGAGCTTTCGGCTGCTTCAGCAGAACCTTTGGGCCAACGCGCTCGAGTTGCGTGCGCGTGCGATCCACGGCGACCTCCGTGACGTGACGAAGACTCTCCCCTTGGGCACGTTCGATCTCGTGCTTGGCTCGCCGCCGTACTTCGATGTGAACAGCGGAATCGTGTCGGCGGATCCTCAGCGCGCAGGTGCGCGCTTCGAGCTCCGCGGCGACGTCCGCGACTATTGCGAAGCGGCACGCCACGCGCTCGCGCCCGCAGGCGTCTTCGTCTTTTGCTTTCCCACCGTCTCGCGCGCTCGCGCCGAGAGCGCATGCGCCGCGGCGTCGCTCTCGATCGCGTCGTCCCGCGACGTCATCCCGAAGGAAGGCCTGTCGCCGCTCTTCTCACTCTTCGCGTGTCGTCACCGCACGGACGTCGCCACCGTCACCGAGCCCCCGTTCGTCGTCCGCGACGCGCACGGTGCGCATACCGCGGAGCTGACCCGAGCGCGCGCGACCTTTGGGATGGGCTAGGGGAACCGCTCGCGCAGCGTCGACCGGTGCCGGCATTCCGGCCGGACGGCCAGGTCGTTCGAGCGGATTGACGGCAGAATCGAGCGGCATGCTCGGTGCACCGTGCTGGATTGCGTCGCGTATCGCGACGAGCTTAAATAGGTGAGCCATGGACCACGCTACGAAAGCCGACCTTCACGCCGTCAAGACCGACATCGGCGGACGCCTGAACACGATGGACGGCCGGTTCGACAAGATCGACGGCCGGTTGGACAAGATCGACGGCCGGTTGGACAAGATCGACGGCCGGTTGGACAAGATCGACGGCCGATTGGTCATCCTCGAACGGATCGAGTCGAGCGTCCGTTTCATCGCCGAGAACATGACCGCCAAGGCGTCCACGACCGAAATGAAGGCTGACGAGCGACTGAGTGGTCGAGTCTCGCTGCTCGAGGACGTTGCGCGCCAGCACTCGGAAGACATCCGCTTGCTGCGAGCGGGCTCCAAATAAGGCCGCTTCGGCCGTCGGTGCTACGTCGGCACGTCGCAGACCTCGAAGTCTGCCTCCGCGATCACATACGGGACGTACCGAAAGTCCCGGATCGACGTCACCCGTCCATCCTCGACATCCATCAAGACGAAGTACGCCGGCTCCTTCGCCCCGTCCGGGTACGCCGCGAACGCGAGCTGACCCTCGAGGCGCACGACGCGCAGCGCGACGTTCTCCTTCTCGTAGCGCTCGAAGTAAAGGCCGACCTGCTTGCCTCGACGTTGCGACTTGGACACGACATCGAGCCGGCAATCTTCGCTGATGAGCGCGCGGACGCCGTCCCAGTCGCGCGCGTTGAAGAGGCTCGCATACCGGTCTAGGGCCGCACGGGTCGTCTTTGCGACGGGGGTCTCCTCGGGCTCTGTCATCAGGAGCTTTCCGCGCCCGCGAACGAGCGCCGCTTTCACGGCCATGACCGTCGTCCCCATCGTTTCGGCGGTCTCTTCGAGCGAGTGGCCGAGCACGTCCTTCAAGATGGTCGCGCTCCTTTGCGTCACCGGAAGGGTCAGAAAGCGCGCGAGCGCCGCGCGGACGACCGCGGGATCGGGCTTGTCATCGAAGCCCGCGACGTCCTCGATTTCGGCCGTCACGTCCGTGTACTTCTTGCCGTGGCTCTTCAAGAAGTCCATCGCCGTGTTGTGAGCGATGCGAAAGAGCCACGGCCTGAGCGGCGGCACGTCGGCAGAGAGGCTGAGCGCGTAGAACGCCTTCGCGAGCGTCTCTTGGACGATGTCTTCGCCTTCGATGACCGACCCCGTCAGCCGCGCGCAGTAACGATGAAGCTCGGGCCGCACGCCACCGACGATGCCGAGAAACTGCTCGCGAGCGCCGGCAAGATTAGGCGGTGTCTCGGTCACTTGGGAACCGGCGGCTTCGGTCACTTGCTCTTCGCGACGGCGCGCATGCGGTTGTTCTTCGGGTTGTGCTCGACCTCTGCGAGGCCGAGGGCTTCGAGGACGGGAGGAAGATACATCCCAAAGCGCCCGCGCAGACCCTTCTTCAGGCCGTACCAACCTTCACCGGGTTCGTGCTCGCGCGCCCCCACGCTTCGACCGTGCCGGTCGCGGCGGGCTTCTGCTCGTCCGCGCTTCCGAGCGGAACCCAATCGCCGCTTCGGACCAACATGGCGTGGAGATCTTCGATGGCACGGAGGTGATACCGGAGCTGCGTTTTCCCGACCTGCACCACGAGCGCCGGCGGATCCGCGGCCTCGTCTTTGTAGGCCTGATACTCCGCCGTGCCGGGTGGCGTCTTGAGCTCCCACGGCTTGATTGCGTTGCCGAGTCCTTTAACCTTCATGGTTGGCTCCCGTAGGACTCGAGCGGAGGCAGCTCTGTGAGCACGGGCTGTTCGACGCAACGCTCTCCGAGCTTGCTCTGAAACGCCGTGAACGCCGGCAGCGACGTGAGCGGGTTGTCGTTCACTGCCGCGACCGTCGCGATGTGGATGAACGTCACGCGGTCGGCGAGCCTGTACGTCGCATAACGAACCCCAGCCGGAGCTTGCGCCCGAAGCTCCGTGAAGACGGCGCGGATGAGCGTTTCGTTGGTATCGGCGTGAGCTTCCGCGGTCTTGTAGCGCACCATGATCGTTTTCATTGCATTGACCTCCCTACCGTAACGACTGAGCCCCTAAGAAGGATGCGGTCTACGGAACGTGGAGACCGACGAGCCAGAAGTGGTAGTCGTCCTCCGTGATCGGCGAATAGCAGGACGGCGACGGGTTCTCGCGGAAGCTCGTGATTCTGAGCACACCGTAGTCGCCGGACGTGGCGCTCGTTGGAACGGTCAGCGTCGCCGACCCGGTGTCCCCCGCGTTCATCGCGAAGCGCTTGTAGCAGTCGCCCGACGTGCCGATGCCGAGTGTGCTGGTCATCCCCGCGCCGACCAAGGCCGAGACGATGCCGACGAAGACTTGCGGACGCACGGCCGGACGTTACGGCAGTTGCAAGCGCCCGCCAACGCCCGGCTGTGTAAGCTTCGGGATTGGCATGACGCCATCGAAGACTTGTCCGTGTCATTCGGGGCTGCGCTACGTCGCGTGTTGCGGTCCGCTTCATCGCGGCACGCGGGCGGCCGCGACGCCAGAGGAGCTCATGCGGTCGCGTTACGCGGCGTTCGCGCGCGGCGAAGTCGACTACCTCGCCAACACGCTATGCGCGGAGCACCCGGACCGCACCGAGACCGCGGCGGTGGATTATCGCGCGGCACGGGCGGGCTTGCGGTATCTCGACCTCTCCATTCTGCACACGTCGATGGACGGCGACGTCGGCGAGGTGCTCTTCTACGCGCGCATCTTCGAGAGTGGGCAAGACCGTTCGTTCGTGGAGCTCTCTGGCTTCGTCCGCGAGGAGGGGAAGTGGAAGTACGCGAGCGGCGTCATGGTGCGCACCGAAGATCTCCCACCCGACCCGCGAACGATGACGCGCGACGACGTGCTCGGGAAATCAGAAGGAGGCTAGCGTGACGGAGCTCAGCGGAATCGAACCGAGCGAGGCGAAGAGCGGCACGCTCGTGCTCGTCTTTGGAAAGATCGTGTGGAACGTCGACAAGGATCTCCTGAACGCACTCCAGCAAGAGGACGTGCTCGAGCCGTTCGTGGTCGGAGGGCGCGCGCTCAACACGAAGATCGTCGCCCTTCACTGGAAGGTGCCGCGGACCGCAGCTGAAGCAGCATCGCAATCGACGGCGCTTCGAGGTCACAAGGAGATCCGCGAAGCCCACGGGCTCGCGTGCCCGGAGCTCACGGACGAGTTCTTGGGAGGCGACCACGACAAGGTCGTGACGTATCTCGATGGTGGAGAGCTCGTCGTCGCGATGGCGCGTGCGAATCCCGAGCGCCTCGCCGGCGTGATGACGTTCCTGCGGGCTCCGCAGCGGCAGGATTGGTTCATGAACCCGCTCTTCGACGTCGCCGCGAAGACGAACGATTCGAAACGAGCGGCGCTGATCTACGACGCGATCGTGTCGATGCCGGTTCCGCCGTCGAGCAATCGTCATCGGAAGACGTACGTGAGCGCCATCGGATGTGCCCTCGCCGCGTTTCGCAAGAACGGCGACATCGACGGTGTGACGCGGCTCGAGGAGAAGGCGCGCATGTTCGCGAAGGAGCTCGCGAGGCTTTGACCCGAATCGTTGGGATCGGCGTGCTGGCCGCGCTGGTTGCGTGCCGCGAAGAACCTCCACCTGCACCCGCGATGCAGGTGAACGCGGACGATGCTGCAAGCGAGGCTGGAGTGTCCGCTGCGCAAGCGCTGGACGCGGAGGTGGAAGCGGAAGCGCCACACGACATGCTGCTCGTCCCCGCGGGGACGTTCACGATGGGAGCGGACAGGGGTGGGGAAGAGGACGAACACCCGGCCCATCCAGTGACGTTGCCCGCGTTCCTCTTGGACCGCACGCCTGTGACGAATGCCGCGTATCGAACATGCATCGAGGCCAAGGCGTGCCGCATCAACGATCGCACGCTCGCGAGCCGCAAGGACGCTGGCAACGACGCGGACTTCTCGGGCCCAGAGCATCCCGTCATCGGCGTGAGCTGGGCCGACGCGAAAGCGTTCTGCACGTGGGCGGGCAAACGCCTCCCGCGTGAAGCGGAGTACGAGCGAGCGATGCGCGGCGACGATGGTCGCAAGTACGCGTGGGGCAACGAGCCGCCCACCGCGGAGCGCGTGACGTTCGGGCGGTCGCTCGGCTGGGGCTCATCGACGGACGATGTTGGAACGCACCCCGCGGGCCGAGGTCCGTACGGGCATGACGATCTCGCGGGCAATGTGTGGGAGTGGTGCGAAGACGCCTACGATCCCCAAGCGTATCGACGAGCCACAGCGTCGAGTGGTGTCGGTGGAGACTGCGCAGCGATTACCGAGACGCAAGACGAGCTCCGCGCTCACAACCTACAAGGCTTCACCGGCAGCAACCCCATTCCGAACGAGTGCGAGCGTGTGCTGCGTGGCGGCGCGTTCAACTACGATGCGCCGGGTTTGCGCGCGACCAATCGCGTCCACCACCCCGCTCGCTACCGCCTGCTCATGGCAGGGTTTCGCTGCGCGGAGTCTATTCCAGGCGCGTCACCGTGATCCCGTGCTCGAGGCCTTTGCGCTCGAGGACCGCCGCCAGCTCGGCCGTTCGCGCGACGACCGGCAGCTTCTCGTACTGCCCCGTCCAGAGCTCGAGGATCACCCCCTTGCGTGGGTCGACGATCATGCGGTGAATCTGCGCCCACGCCCAGCGGCGAACGCGCGGTAGGCCCATCGGCAAGACGTATCGGGCCTCGAGGCCGTCGCGCTGGACGATCACGCCGCGCATGTGCGACCGCACGAGCGTCGCGATGCCGCTCGCGAGGACGAGGAACGCGAGGACCGACGGTGGGATGCCGTTGCGATCCCGCTCGAGCACCCATGCCGTGAGGCTCGAGCTCGTCGACATGTGATGCGCCAGGACGACGATCGTCGTCACGCCGAGCGAGAACAGGAACCACAGGAACGATGGCAACCGCGCGAGCCACGTCGGGCCAAACGCGTAGCGCTCGTGAAGCTCGGTGGGGTAGGCCATCTCGAACCGCGCGACGGTTCCGTTGACCTCCGTAATGGATGGTCGGTCCCCCTCGTCGGCGAGGGCGGGAAGCACGTCGGGTTCGTTGGTGGGTTGTGCGTCCGTCATCATCACTCCGAGAGACACGCCGCAGGCATCCCCCTTGGATCACCGTAGCAGGGTCTTCGAGCGGTTCACGTGCTGCGGTTACGTTCGCGTACCGCTGCAATCTCGCTCTTCGTCGGGTTGATGACGAAGAGCCCGTGATCTGCGTCGACGAGCGCGACGTCGCCGTCCGAAGCCCAGCGGAAAAGACCGTGCACGTCCGTGATGGACGGGACGCCCATCAGCTCCAAGAGGGCTCGCGTCCGCGGTCCGCTCGAGCGCTCCGTCAAGGCGATGGCGACGGGGTGCGCACGTGACGAGACGAGCACGTCGAACACTGTGAGCGCATCACCGACGAGGACCGCCTTGGTGGGGAGCTCTGCGCGCTTGTCCGACGCGGCGAGCATGGTCAGCGCATCGCACAGGTCCTCGATGTCGCGCGCGCGCTCCTCCATGAAGGGATCCCGCGTGACGTGATGGGCGGCCCGCGTCACTTCGCGCGCCACGCCGCCCAAAGCTTGCGGGATCCCGACCGCGTCCGCAGCAAGCTCGAGCGCCCGCTCGCGAAACCGTGCGTCACCGAGGATCTCGATGTACGTCGAGAGGAACGCGGCTTGCGGACCAAGGTCGATGTCCTTCGCGCGACCGAGAAGTGCGCCGATGGCCTTTTCGGCGACGTCGAACGCGCCCCGCAGCATGCGCACGTCGGCATCGTTTCCGCGCGAGGCGTTGTCTGCGTGAAGGTGATGGCCTGATGGGCGCGACGAGGGACGCCTCAGCGCAGCCACCGCACCGAGCGCAAAGCCTGGCGTGACGGGCCTGCCGGTGAGCGTGACCTTGCGCGTCCCGCCACCCGCGCGCCTCGCGCTGCTCGGACCGTGGGACTTCTCGCGCTGCGCGTCGATGAGCTCGGCGGTGCGGATGCCAGCCGCTATCAGGGCACCGAGGAGCACGAGGATCTCGATGTCGTGGGCCTCGAACTCGTTCGAGGCGCGCTGCACGACGATCGCTCCGACCGGGCCAGACTTCCCGCGAAGTGGAACGGCGAGAAACACAGGGAATCGCGCCTCGTCGAGCTCGTCGAAGTGCTTGTATGAGGCGTGCCGCGCGGCGAGGTCCGCGACGACCGGTCGCATGTATTCGACGGCTTCGCCCGTGATGCCTTCCCCGATTGCGAGACGAACTTGCCCAATGGCCGCCCTGGCAAAACCCAGGTTCCCGCGCATGACGAGCTCGCCTTCGCCCTCGCCCTCGAGGAGGTAAACGGAGCAGACGTTGGCGTGAAGCATCGATGCGATGCGCCTCGGCGCTTCGTCGAGCAACGAAACGAGGGGCATCGGCCGCGACGCGAACGTCGCGAAGTCGAGCGTCGCTTCGAGCTTCTCGCTCTCGCGCCCGACGACGCGACCGCGGTTGTCGGATTCCTTCAAGCTGGTGATGATAGCAATCTGCGCTAGATTGCGCGCCATGTCGCACGTCTTTCCGTCCGAAGATTGGGCCGCCGCCTACAAGCAGGCCATCAATGACAACCCCAAGTACAAGGAAGCCGGGAAGGACTGGACACACGGCGCCGTCGCGATGGTCGTGAAAGCCGACCCCGCCCTCGGCATCACGGAGGACACGGCGCTCTGGCTCGACGTCGATCGGGGTGCCTGCAAAGAGTGCAAGCTCCTGCCGGCGACCGAGGTGGAGACGGCGCCGTTCATCATCGTCGCCGACTACGCCCGGTGGAAGTCCGTCATCAAGAAGGAGCTCGACCCCATCAAGGGCATGATGCAAAACAAGCTCAAGCTCACGAAGGGCCACATGCCCACGATCGTGAAGTACGTCCAGAGCTCTCGCGAGCTCGTCGAGACCACCTCGATGGTCGACACGAAGTTCCGCGACGAGTGACCGTTATTCGTTGCCGACCGAGACGAGCTCGACCTCGAAGACGAGCGTCGCGTTCGGGGGGATTTGCGGCGGTGCGCCCTTCTTCCCGTAGCCGAGATCGGGCGGAATCGTGAGGCGTCGCACGCCGCCGGGCTTCATCCCCACGATGCCGCGCTCGAACCCCTTGATGACCTGACTTGCGCCGAGGCGAAATTGCAGCGGTTTACCCCTAGGCCGCGAGCTGTCGAACACGGTGCCGTCAGGGAGTGTGCCCGTGTAGTCGATGCTCACGAGGTCACCCATCTTGGCCTCGTCGCCGTTGCCGAGCGTGAGGTCGACGATCTGCAGGTTGGCGCCGGCTGCGAGCGTGTTCGTCGGGCCGCCCGAGCTCGCCGTGTGCTCGTTACGCATGCAGCGCGACCCGTCCCACTTGGCGTTCGAGCCACAGATGGGATCGCCGCGGTCGCCCTCTGGGAGCTGGGCGAGCGGGATGCCGACGGGTCGCGGCGTCGCCGTCTGCGTCGGCTGGCAGGCCGCCACGAGGACGACGCAGAAACACCACGGCGGGATGCGCACGCGCGCACCCTAGCACCTAAATCACCGAGCGAATTGGTAACAGGCGGCTGCGCCGCCCTTCCCAGCAAGAGTCATCAACCGTGCCTAGGCACGGTCGATTGGCCGTTGACCAAACGATGCTCGAGCCGTGATGATGCGGCATGGCAAGTGACAATCTGCTGGTCCTCGTTGCCGACGACGAGCCGTCGATGCGCGAGATGGTTGCGGATCACTTGCGGCAAATCCGGAGCCCGAAGCTCGACGTCATCGAGGCGGAGAACGGGCAGCAAGCGCTCGACATCGCCCGTGACCGTTTGCCCGACCTCGTCGTGCTCGACGTGATGATGCCGGAGATGAGCGGCTGGGAAGTGTGCAAGCGCATTCGCGAGGACATCTCGCTCGCGCACACTGCCGTGCTCATGCTCACGGGCATCGGCGAGAGGGTCAACGAGCTGACGAGCCCGCTCTACGGCGCCGACGCGCACATCGACAAGCCCTTCGAGTTCGGCGATCTCGATGACAAGGTGCGTGAGACGCTCGCCGCCCGCGCCGCCCAACGCGCGGGTATCCCGCACACGAACGGCACGACCGCCGCAGCCAAGCCTGCGAAAGGTCCGGGCCCAGCGAAGGCGAAGAGCAAGGCCAAGGCGAAAGCCAAGCCGAAGCCGAAAGCCAAAGCAAAGCCGAAAGCCAAACCGAAAGCGAAGGCCAAGTCGAAGAAAGTGGCGAAGAAGCCGGCGAAGAAGTCGACGAAGCACGTGAAGGCGAAAAAGAAGAAGTGAAAGGCCTCGCGCCTTCGGAGCGACGGGACGACGCGCTGATGGAAGGGTGAGGCGCCTCCGTGATAGCGTCCGCGTCCGTGGCCGTGGTCATGGGGACGCCGCTCGATCCGCACTCGCCGCAGGCGCGCGCGATTGCCGATTTGTTCGACGACACGCTGATCGTCTGCGCGGTCATTTTTACCATCGTCGCGGTGCTCGTGACCTACGCGGTCTATCGGTTTCGTGACCGCGCGAGCCCCGCGCCCGTTCAGATCGAGGGCCACACACGCTTCGAGATCGCGTGGACGATCGCGCCTGCGCTCGTGCTCGTCGGCATCTTCTTCTTGACCGTGCGGGCCGTGAACGGCTCGGACCCGGTGGCCGACCGCGAGCCGGACCTGACCGTCATCGCACACCAGTGGTGGTGGGAGATCCGGTACAAATCAGGCGCCGTCACCGCGAACGAGATCCATATCCCGACGGGAAAACCGCTGCTCGTCTCGGTCAAGTCGGCGGATGTCATCCACGACTTCTGGGTTCCGGATCTCGCACGGAAGATCGACGCCGTGCCGGGGCGCACGTCGACCATCTGGATGCAGGCCGACGCTCCTGGCAACTACTTGGGTACGTGTGCCGAATACTGCGGCTCCCAGCACGCTTGGATGCGCATCCTCGTCGTCGCGCAATCCGAGCAGGAGTTCGGCGCGTGGGAGCATCAGACGCTCGAGCGGGCACCCGTGCCGAGCGCTGACGACGCGGCGCGCGGCGCGAAGCTCTTCACGCAAATGACGTGCGTGAAGTGCCATGCCATCGCCGGCAATGGTGAAGGCGGCCAGGCCGGGCCGGATCTCACCCACATTCAAAGCCGTTCGACGCTCGGCGCGGGTGTGATGCAGAACACCCCATCCGAGCTCGCGCGCTGGCTCAAGGATCCACAGGACGTCAAACCCGCGAGCCACATGCCCAACGTGCAGCTCAGTGACGCGCAAATTGCCGACTTCGTCGCCTACTTCGAGACGCTCCAATGACGACCGCGCCCATCCATGTCCAAGCCGAAGGCGAAGTGGACCACGTTCATAGCCACGCGACGGGCGCGTACGGGTGGTTTGCGACCGTTGACCACAAGCGAATCGGCATTCTGTACCTGTTGACCGCTCTCTTCTTCTTCGCGGTGGGGGGCGGCGAGGCGCTCTTGATGAGGCTTCAGCTCGCTCGCCCCGAGGCCAAGATCCTCGCACCCGACACGTACAACCAGATGTTCACAATGCACGGGACGACGATGATCTTCCTCGTCGTCATGCCCAC
>Ga0302324_100010163_pt1 | contig 19530 bp, 15 predicted proteins | sample Palsa_T0_1_FD_201949 | JGI IMG/M metagenome (GOLD analysis project Ga0302324, IMG submission 201949) | Peat permafrost microbial communities from Stordalen Mire near Abisko, Sweden - Palsa_T0_1 | ecosystem: Environmental > Terrestrial > Soil > Palsa > Peat permafrost | place: Sweden: Abisko...
GTGGGCAAGAGCGTGAGAATCTCTCAGCGACGCCTCGAATCGGATCCACTCCTCGAATCCTGGAGAAACTTCCAGGAACCAGCTATAATATTGAATATCGTATGCGCTGGCCGGAAGCCAATCTGGACTAAGATAGCGGAGCGCCACCTCACGCGTGACGGGTCCGGATGTCTTTTCGACCCGAGGGTGAAAAATCCACCAGTAGAATCCAATCACTGCCGCGGCCAGAAGAAGAATGAAAGAGGCAACGATGACTGCGACTTGTTTCATCGTGGTGTCCTGGTAAAGCGTTCGGAACAGAGAGGATAGGGGCGTCTCGCGGGGGCGTGTCCTTGCGTCTCAAACTCCCGCCGAAACCACGATTCCGGGCGTTCTCCGCAGAGCCGGCTCGTCTTGCATGGAGAGCTTCGCTCGAAATTTCAAATGCCGCCGCCGCGTCCATTCGACCAACGGATGCCAGACCGCATGGACGAGATTGTGCTTGATCAGCAGGCGCCAGAAACGGTTTGAGCGTTTGTAGAGATAGGACATCGCAAGATACGGAGCGACGGCTTGCCACTCCTCCGGGCGCCGCCGCCAAATGGATGCGTGGGAGAACAAACGCTGGTAAATCCATCCGTATCCCTGCGCCAGTTCCTCCGGCGTCATATGATTCGGGCGAAAGACGACGTGCGCGGTGTCGTAGCGACTCCAGTCCTTGTGCAGGAGGCGGCCCTCGCTTTCCATCTGCCGGAAAAGCGGCGTCCCCGGGTACGGCGTGAGGATGTGGAAGGTGGCGCACTCGAGGCGGTTCTCTTCGATCCATTCCGCGGTGGCCGCGAAGACGTCGCGGCGGTCGCCGTCGAAGCCGAGCACGAAACTCCCGTTCACCTGGATCCCGTGGTCGCGCAGGATGCGGATGCGCCGCGCGTAATCATCAGTCCTCGGGGTGCGCTTGCGGGCGCTCGCCAGGTTGGAATCCGAAAGGCTCTCGAAGCCGATGAATACGCCCGTGCATCCCGCGAGCGCCATTTCGCGAATGATCGACGGGTCATCGGTCACGTCGAGCGTTACGGCCGCGCTCCAGATTTTTTCAAGCGGGCGTATTCCCTTGCAGAGGGCGCGGAGATATTCCGGGCGCGAACCGAGATTGTTGTCGATGAAAACGGCGTACGGTTGTTTGTCCCGCGCGAACTCCGCGACAATCTGTGAGACATCGCGGACCTTGTAGGGCATTCGCAATCCCGCGGTGGAGAGGAAACAGAATCCGCATCGGTTGTGGCAGCCGCGCGTGGCGATGAGACTTGTGGTGGTGAGAAAACTCCGGCGCCGCACCAGATCGCGCCTTGGAGCGGGATCCTCGCGGTACTCATCCTCGTACATGACGCGATACACCGACTGGAGGGAACCGTCCTCTACATCCGAGAGAATGCGCGGCCAGAGCTGTACCCCGTCTCCAATGGCAAGCGCATCGGCGTGAGGGGCTGCTTCGTCCGGACAGGATAGGATATGAAGACCGCCGAGGATAACTTTGCTGCCGCGCAAGCGATACCAGCGGGCAAGCTCATAAGCCCGCTTTGCAAAGGTGAGATGCACGGTGATGCCCACCACCTCCGGCATCGGATCAAACGGAGGCCGTCCGTGAAGGAGGTTCTCGTCCCAGTATTCGACTTTCCAACTGGCTGGAGTGGCGGCTGCGAAACTCGTCAATGCGAGCGTCGGAGTGAGCACATGTTTGCCAAAACTCGCATGCGCGTCCTTGGGGTAGAATGGATTGATGAGCAGCGCGGTGCGGGGCGCCACCCCGCCGGCAACGCTCTTTGGATCGAGAACGGGGGCCATTGTCATTTCCAGCGGCAGCCTGCGAGAGCGGAGTTTGGCGCGGAATGGAGCCTCGGGATCGATGCGTGTTGTATTCATGGTTCTCGGGTGGTGTGGGATCGTTGCGCGGCAGGTTTCAAGTGAGGCCGGCTGAGACAGCCGCCTCTACATCCGTTGAGGATGGCTGACGCCCGGACTCGGAACTCCTTTTGGTGTAGAGGCGGCTGTCTCAGCCGGCCTCACTTTTTGTTCCGCGATCTCTTCGAGCCGCGCATGAACGGCCGCGACGGTTTCCTTGAGCGTCGAGGTTCCGGCGGTAAGGCCGGTAACGCGCGCGTCCCGGAACCACTCTTCCCGGAGTTCCTCCGGCGTGGTGATGTGGAAGACGCGGAGGCCCGCGCCGCCGGCGGACGCGGCGAGTTGCAACGTGTTATTGCTGTTGCGCCCTCCGACCACGACCAGCGTGTCACATTCGGCGATGAGTTTTCGCAGGGCATTCTGCCGGTTTTTCGTCGGCTGGCACACGGTATCCTTGAAACGGACTTCACTCTCGGGGCGCGCATGGCGGATTGCCTCGACGAGGGAAGCCACCTTGTCGAGCGGTTGCGTGGTCTGGGAGATCACGCCGTAACGTTCACGCTTCGGCAGCCGCGGAATGTCCTCTTCCTGCTCGATGACGAAGGCGCCGGGGAAATCGTCAACCAATCCTTCCACCTCCACGTGGCCCCGCTTGCCGATCACGACCGGAAAAAAGCCCAGTCCCGCCAGAATGTGGAGTTGCCGGTGAGCGTGCGCCACCAGCGGGCAGGTGCCATCCGCCACACGGAAGCCGCTCGCGCGCCATCGATCTCGCTTGCGATCGGACGCGCCGTGCGCCGTGATCATCACTTGCGGCGTGGGTGATGAGAGGTCGTCCAGCGCGCCTTCCAGCACGCCGTGCCGCGCGAGGCGCTCGCGGACCAAGGGATTGTGGACGAGCTCGCCGAGGATCGTGAGAGGCCCCGCTTTCGCGAGTTGTTCAGCCTCCGCGACGGCGTCACGGACGCCAAAGCAGAGGCCATAATGTTCCGCCAGTATGATTTTCATTTTGGGTTTGGTCGCATATATGCTTTGTGTGACAAAGTATCAGTGCAAAAAAATTACTGCCGCCCGGCCTTTACGATCTGTTCGAGCACCGAGAGATACTCCTGGAAAGATTTTCTCCCCTTTGCGGTCAGCGCGTAGCTGGTCTGCGGCCGGTGGAGGATTTCCTTCGTCGTGGAGAGATAGCCGTTTTCGTGAAGCGTGCGCAGATGGGTCACGAGGTTGCCGTCGCTCATGTGGAGTTCCGCCTTCAAATCCTGAAAGGTCCAGCTTGGGCGGGTGGCAAGCAGCGTCATGATGCCGAGGCGGCCTTTTTCATGGATGATTTTGTCGAGTTTATCGAAGTCGAACATCGATTCATCATGCGCCAAAGGTTTCGCCGCGCGTTCGGCGCGGCCAGGCGCACGCGGCATAGACCAGGTGGAAAAGGCCAAAGGTGCAGCCCATGATGAGGTGCGGGACAAAGGCCGGATAGAAGCCCTCATCAACTTCAACGAAACAATAATTCAAGACAAGCAGAACGGCCCCGGCACTGAAGAAAAGCCGCCCGAGCCAGCGAATCGACGCCGGGGCAAAGGGAGCGGCGGCAAGCAGGCTGACTCCATAACACAAAACCCACAAAGAGGCAGTGACCGACAGGCCTCCGCGACAGTCAATCAAGAGACACAAACCGCCTGCCGCCATTCCGGGGAACATAGCAGTCAGCACCAGCTTCATTCCTGGTGAGATGAAGGTGTCGCCCCGTTTTTTGGCATCGCGCCAAAGCAGAAAGCCGTTCGCGATCGCAGTGATGCCGAGAACAATCAACCACGGAAACAGGAAAAAAGCGTCCGCGGCATATTTTGGCTGGCCGGATAAGAATGTGCCGACAGCGGCAGTAACGATGGAGAGCAACCCGCCGAGCAGCGCTCCCGGAGCGGAAAGGGCGCGGTAAACCGTCGCCTTTTCCATGAGTGAACGAATGACGCGAAGGTTTTCTTCAGCTTCTTCGGTGTCATGGCGGGTCCGCATGGGAGTTACTTTGCATCACAAAGTAAAGGACGCAAGAAAAAAATGCAGAGTCCGAAGTTGCCTACCACGCGTGCTGGAGGACGCTGCCGGTTCGCTCCATGAACAGCCCGGTCTTTTTCATCGTGAGCGCGGATAGCGTTTTCGCGATGGCTCGCGCGGATTCCTCCGGGGTGAGTGGGGCGTTGGGGCCGCCCATGTCCGTTTTTACCCAGCCGGGAGAGAGCGCCACGACGCAGATTCCACGCGCCTTGTATTCCGCCGCTATCGCCCGCGTGACCATGTTGAGCGCCGCTTTGGATGCCGAGTAGGCGTAGTATCCGTTATCCTCCTTCTGCGCAATCGAGCCCGCCAGGGACGAAATATTGACGATCCGCGGATTCTCCCCTTTTTCGACAAGCGGGGCAAAGGCCCGCGTTACGCGCACCATGCCGAGGACGTTTGTTTCAAACGCCTCGCGAAACCAGCGCAGATCCATCTCGGCAAGCGTCTCGTTGCCTTCCTCGGGGAACACGGCGGCGTTGTTGACGAGCACGTCCAGCGCCTCCAATTTGGCCGCGACCTCCTGTTTCGCCTGATGGACCGATTCGTCGGAATCGACATCGAGCGCCACGATGTTCACGGAGCCCTTCGAGCCGCCCGCCAGTTCCCGCAATTCGTCCGCCTTCGCCGGATGACGCGCGCAGAGGACGAGCGTGTGGCCTTGGGAAGCCAGTTCCCGGGAGAGCGCCAGCCCGATGCCGCGGTTTGCGCCGGTTATGAGGATGCGCAGGCTCAAATCCATGTCCCGCTTGGAATGACCGCGTTCTTTGGAACGATCACGATGCCGTCGCGTATATAGTAATTGTCCCCATCCACGTTTTGCGGTTTTGCCTCCGGGGAGATGACCACGTTATCCCCGATCCGCGCGTTCTTGTCGATGATGGCATGGTCGATCGTGCAATTCCGGCCGATGCCCAGCTTTGTGGTGTGCGTTTCTCTGGCGGCCATATCGACTTCGTAAAAATCCGCGCCCATCAGGATGCTGTGGCGGATCGTGGTGCCGCTGTCGACATAGCTCCGGACGCCGATAACGCTCCGCTCGAGGTGGGCGTCGGAGATGATGCAGCCGTCGGAGATGACGACTTCCTTGAGGGAAGCGCCGTTCACCTTGCTGGCCGGCAGGAAGCGGGCATGGGTATAGACGGGCGCCTCGGTATCGAAAAAACTGTACGCGGGCACGCGATCGGTCAGGTTCAGGTTCGCGTCGAAAAAGGCGCGGATCGTTCCGATATCCTCCCAGTACCCCTGGAAGATGTAAGCCGAGACCTTGTAATCCGTGATCGCCTTCGGAATGACGTGTTTGCCGAAGTCCGCGAAATTATTGTCCAGCGCCTCGATCAGGACATCGCGGTTGAAGACGTAAATCCCCATGGAAGCCTGGTAGAGTTCTTCGGATGGGTTCCGGCCAAGCTCCCGGAGCAGCGCCGGCGGGATTTTCAGTTCGTCCAGCAGCGCGTCGGTTTTCGGCTTCTCCTCGAATCGGAAAATCCGGTGGTCCGGGTCGCTCTGCATGATGCCGAAATCGGGCGCGGCGCCGCGCACGACGGGGATCGTGGCGATGGTGATGTCCGCCTTCTTTTCCAGGTGCTGCGCCAGCAGGAGGCGGTAGTCCATCCGGTAAAGCTGGTCGCCGCTCAGGATGATGAAATACTCGTAGGGGCGCTGGAGGAAATCGCGCAGGTTCTGGCGCACGGCGTCCGCGGTTCCCTGGTACCAGGTTGATCCCTCGGGCGTCTGCTGCGCCGCGAGGATTTCGACGAAGCTGCGCGAAAACATGTCGAACTTGTAGCTGTTGCTGATGTGCCGGTGGAGCGACGTGCTGTTGAACTGAGTCAGCACGTAAATGTGGCGCAACTCGGAATTGATGCAGTTGCTCACCGGTATATCGACGAGCCGGTACTTGCCCGCGAGCGGCACCGCGGGTTTCGAGCGGTCCTTGGTCAGCGGAAACAGGCGTGTTCCCGCGCCGCCGCCCATGATGATGGCGAGGGTCTCGTTTTGGGGTGAACTGGCAGCTTTCATGGTGATGAGGGAGCTTGGTGAACGGCAGGGGGAACCCGGACTTTATCCATCTTGCCGCCGGGCGGAAACTTTGTCACATTGAAAAACTCGTATGTGTGGAATAATCGGCTACGTCGGCCAAGCCCAGGCCGTCCCCATCCTTCTCGACGGCCTCCGCCGCATGGAATACCGCGGCTATGACTCGGCGGGCATCGCCACCCTCCATAACGGCTCGGTGGAACTGAGAAAATGCGCCGGCCGGATCAACAACCTCGCCGAACTCATCCAGAAGGAGCCGCCCAAGGGCGTCGTTGGCATCAGCCATACCCGCTGGGCCACCCACGGCGGAGTGACCGACGCGAACGCGCACCCGCACCTCGACCAGAGCGGCAAACTGGCGCTCGCGCACAACGGCGTCATCGAAAATTACCAGACGCTCAAGGACGAACTGCTTCACGAGGGCCACGTCTTCCAATCGCAGACCGATACCGAAGTCCTTACCCATCTGATCGGAAAACATTACGACCTGGCGAAGGGCGAACCCTCCAAGGCGCGGCTTCTCGAGGCTTTGAGCACCGCTTTGAAACAGGTCATCGGCACCTATGGCATCGTCATGATCCACCAGGATCTCCCCGGCCTCGTGATCGGCGCGCGGCGGGGCAGCCCGCTCGTCCTGGGCGTGGGCCGGGGCGAGAATTTCCTCGCGAGCGATGTCAGCGCCGTCGTCGCCCACACGCGGGAAGCCGTTTACCTGAACGACTTCGACATCGTCTGCATCGACCGCGAACGGTTCGAGATCACCTCCCTGCTCGGCGGCGTCACCGGCTACGAAGTCAGCCAGGTCGAGTTCAGCGCCGAAGACGTCAGCAAAGGCGACTACCCGCACTACATGCTAAAGGAGATCTTCGAGCAGCCCGAGACCGTGCGCGACGCCATGCGGGGCCGGCTTTCCATGGAGGAAGCCACCGCGAAGCTCGGCGGCCTCGAGATGACCGCCAAGGAACTGCGCGGGATCGAGCGCGTCGTCCTCAGCGGCTGCGGCACCGCCTTTCACGCCGCCATGGTCGGTGAATACCTCATCGAAACCCTCGCCCATCTCCCCACGGAAGTCGAGTTCGCCAGTGAATTTCGTTACCGCAACATGCCGATGACGAAGGACACCCTGGTCTTCGTCATCAGCCAGAGCGGCGAGACCGCCGACACCCTGGCCGCGATGCGCGAGAGCCAGCGCAAAGGGCATCGCACCCTCGGCATTTGCAATAATGTCGCCAGCACCATCGCCCGCGAGAGCGACGGCGGCGTTTATATGCACGCCGGCCCGGAGATCGGCGTCGCCGCCACCAAGTCCTTTACCTCACAAGTCACGATACTGACCCTGCTCAGCCTGCTCCTTGGGCGCATCCGCCATCAATCCACCGTCGAAGGAATCCGGGTCATCGAGGAACTCGAGAAACTGCCCGAAAAGATCAGGCGCATCCTTGACATGAACGACCAGATCAAGGCCATCGCCGAGAAATATTCCCTCGCGCGCGGCATGATGTTCATGGGCCGCCAATTCAACTTCCCCATCGCCCTCGAAGGCGCGCTCAAGATGAAGGAAATCAGCTACATCCAGGCCGAGGGCCATCCCAGCGCCGAGTTGAAGCACGGGGTCATCGCGCTCATCAGCCCCGAGCTCCCCTCCGTCGTCATCGCGCCCGAGGACTCGGTCTTCGACAAGAACGTCAGCAACATGCAGGAAGTCAAAGCGAGACAGGGCCCCGTCATCGCCATCGGCACGGAAGGCTGCCGCAAGCTCGAGAAGATCGCCGACGACGTCATCTATGTCCCGAGCTGCCCCGACTACCTCTCGCCGATCCTGACTGTTATTCCGCTGCAACTGCTGGCCTATCATCTCGCGGTAAAACTCGGCTGCGACGTGGACAAGCCCCGCAACCTCGCCAAGAGCGTGACGGTGGAATAGCCTGTTGCATGATGCTGTGCTTCGTGGTCGTCTTCGTGGTTCTCTTTGGCATCGGAGTTGCCCTCGGCCTGGCTTGTGCCGCGTGCGCTGCTGTGCTTGTCGCCCTCGGCATCGTCTCCTCTTCGGCGGTGGTCGCGGTATGCTGCCGGCGCTTTTCCTCCGGGTTGCTCGCATTCCACTACCAGCTTTGCGCCGCCGTGGGGTTGCCGGCGGGCGTTTTCGTCCTTTGGCTTGGTTCGCTCGCCTTTAACCTTCACCTGGGCGCTCGTCCCATTCTCTCGCGTGGCTCGGCATCCGGCATCGCAGCCGGCCTATTGCTGGCCTTTGCTTTCGACCGCCTTGCTCGGCTGGCCTACAGCGTGACGGTCGGTAGTGCTCCGCGCCGACGTGCGGGACGCGCGTTTGCAAGCGGTGCAACGGCTCGTCTCCCGTTCTTATAGCTTGCATCCCCGCGGCCCGAAGGAGGACGATCTTCCAACCACCGGAACCATTATGGATAATATCCACATCGTCATTTACGGCGCGCTCTTGTTGGCTACTATCGCCGTGCTCTTCGCGCTGCCCAGGCTGCTCGGCATCGTTTACATCCCGCATACGCAAATCGGGGTCATCGAAAAACTCTGGAGCAGCAAGGGCTCGCTCAAACAAGGCCAGATCATCGCGCGCGGCGGCGAGGCGGGATTTCAAACCCGTATTCTTCGCGGCGGCGTCCATTTCGGGCTCTACTCCTGGCAATACAGGGTTCACAGGCAGCCGCTCGTCACCGTGGGCCAGGGTAAGATCGGTTACATTTATGCGAGGGACGGCGACCCGCTGCCGGCCACGCAGACGCTCGGCAAGAGGGTCGATTCCAACCATTTCCAGGATGCCCAGGCGTTCCTCAACAACGCCGGCCAGCGCGGCCGCCAGCGCGCGATCCTCCGCGAGGGCGTGTATGCCATCAACCTCGCGCTCTTCGTCATCATCACCGAGGACAAGGTTTTCTCCGGTCCGCTGCGCGATGACGAGGAGACCAAATACATCCAGTGGAAAACCCAGCTCGACGAGATGCGCGGTTTCCTTCCCGTTGTCATCGGTTCTTCCGGCGCGATGAGCCTCGAGCCCGAGGCCCGTCCGCCGAAGTCCTCGGGCCGGGCGCCCGCGGAAGCGGTGACCGCCGGCGTGCTGCCGGTGGATACGATCGGCGTTGTGAGCGTGCAGGACGGGCCGACCATCGGCTCGGGGGAAATCATCGCGCCGGAAGTCAAACCCCAGGAAGGCCAGCCGGATCACGATTATTTTCAGGATCCCGAGGCGTTCCTTGCGCTCGGCGGCAAACGCGGCAAACAATTGCAGGTGCTCACCGACGGCACGTTTTTCATCAACCGCTGGTTTGCGACGGTGGAAATCAAGTCCAAGACGCTGATTCCCATCGGCTATGTGGGGGTGATTGTTTCCTACCACGGTTCCGTCGGCGCCGACGTGAGCGGGGAAGCGTTCCGTTACGGAGAGCAGGTGGAGCAGGGCGAGCGCGGTGTTTGGCGGCACGCCCTGGCCCCCGGCAAATACGCGCTCAATCCCTACGCGGTCAAAATCGAGTTCGTGCCGACCATCAACTTCGTCCTGAAATGGATCACCGACGAGAGCGAAGAGCACAAGTATGACGAAAACCTCGAGAGCATCGCGCTGATAACCGCCGACGGCTACGAGCCGACCCTGCCGCTCTCCGTCGTGGTGCATATCGACTACCAGAGGGCGTCGAGCGTGGTCCAGCGTTTTGGCGACGTGAAGCGCCTCATCGACCAGACGCTCGATCCCATCCTCACGGCTTATTTCCGCGACGTGGCGCAGAGCAGCAGCATGCTGGATTTGCTCACCAAGCGCGAGGACATCCAGCGCGAGGCGACCGAAGCGCTCGGCGCGCGCTTCAAGGAATACGACATCAACTGCATCGCCGTCCTTATCGGACGCCCGGAATCCAAGACCGAACCCGGAAGGGACGACCCGATCGAACGCCTCTTCGATCAACTCCGCCAGCGCCGGCTCGCGGACGAACAGAAAGCGACGTTTGTAAAACAACAGGAAGCAGCGGAGAACCTCCGGCAATTCAAGCAGGCGGAAGCCGCGGCGGCGAAGCAGACCGAGCTGACCCAGTCGAAGATCGACATCGAAGTCGCCGCGAACAGGGGCGAAGCGCAGCTCGCGGAATCCCAGCGGCTTGCCAAGAGGCAGATCGCGCTCGCCCAGGGCGAGGCGACCTCGAAGGAACTCGTCGGCAAAGGCGAGGCGTCCCGCATCGCGCAGATCGGCCTGGCGGAAGCGGCCGTCACGCTTCAGAAGGTGAACGCTTATCGCGATCCCAGGCTCTTTGCGCTGAACCTTGTGTCGGAGCAATTCTCCCGGAGCACGCAGCCGCTCGTGCCGGAGCGTTTGTTCATGACGGGCGGCAACGGCGGGGAGGGCGGCCAGAGCAGCAGCCTTGTCGGGCAGCTCCTCAGCCTTCTCGTGAGCGAGAAGAGCAACATCGGGATCGCCGCCGAGGGCGTGGACACATCCGCGCTCCAAAGTTTCGCCGCCCAATACGCCGCGAAAGCCGCGGAGTCCAACGCCAAGGCGCCGCCCGGAAAAGACGCATGAATCGCCTCCCAAAAAATTTCGCGCCTTGACCGCGCGATGGAAATGAATGATCGTTCATTAAATGAACGGTTATTCAGATAAGGCTGATTCAGCCGGGAGCGGGAGGCGTGAGAAGAGGAGGCTCCAGCGCCGCCAGGGAATTCTGGATGCGGCGGAGCAAGTCTTCGCGGCTCACGGTTTTCATGAGGCGTCCATCGACAAGATCGCGGAAGCGGCCGAATACGCGCCGGGGACGATTTATCTCTATTTCAAGGACAAGGACGCCCTCTACACCTCGCTGGTCGCGAGCAAGATCACCCGCATGGTGGATTTCGTGGAGCGGGCGGCGGAAAAGGCGAAGGATCCCCTGGAGGGATTGCTGGCCGCCATCCGGGCGCAGTTTGAATTTCACGACGCGAACCGCGAGTTCTTCGAGGTTTTCATCCGGGACCGCAGGCCGCCCCCGCCCGGGAATGGCGCGGAATGGCGGAATATTGTCGCCACTATGGCGCGGCACAAGGCGGCGCTCGTCCGCCTGATCGCGCGGGCGCGGCGGCGGAAGGTTATTCGCAGCGGGAGCAGCGAGGATTTCGCGGGCGCGCTGCTGGGGATGATCATTCATATGACCCATGAATCGATGCACGGGCTGTCGCCGGCGCAGCCGCTGGCCCCGAAGGCGGACTTCGTATTCGACCTTTTTCTCAACGGAGCGCGGCGGGACGAATGAAAGCGCGGCTGCTCCTCGCGGCCCTTTGGAGCCTGGCGTTTCCGGCTTCAGGCGGCGGCGTGCTCACGCTCGAAGAGGCGTATGATCGCGCGCTTTCGAGCGACCAATCCATTCTCAAGGCATACTGGGAGACTCGCATCGACAACCTGGCGCCATACAGCGCGCTGACCCGGCTGGGGCCTTCGCTCACTGGCAATTTGAGCCAGGCCACGAGTCGAAGCACGACGACTTTCGCGGTCACGCAAACCACGCAGACCACGCAAATCTCAGCGGCATCGAGCACGGCCGCGACGACGGAAACGCTCCTCCCGGGAACGACGGTTACCAACACGGGCAGCGGCGGCCTCACCTTCCAGCAGACTCTTCTCGACCTCACGGCCATCCCCGCATACCGGGCCGGCAAACTCACGGCGGCGGCGGCAAAGCTCGACTACCAATACACGATCCGCACGGTTCTCTACGGGGTCGCGCAGGCGTATTACGAGGTGCTCAAGCAGCAGCGCGTGGCTTCCGTTTATAAGGAAGCGGTCCACCTCGCCGAGCAGCAGCTCGACCTCGCGCAAAAGAAAGCCAACGCGGGCGAGTCGTTGCGTTCCGATGTGATGAACGCAAGGTTTACCGTGGAAAGCGACCGGCAGGGCCTCATCGCGGCGGAAAATACGCTGGAATCCGACCGGGCCAAGCTTGCGAATGCCTTGAACCTGAAGATCGGAAGCGACTTTCAACTGGTCGAACCCCCGCAATATTCCGCCCCTGTTCCATCCTTTGAAGCGGCCCTTTCGGCGGCGCTTCGGAAGCGGGAAGATCTCCGTTCCAAAGAGCTGGCCATTGATGAAAACATCCAAAACCGCAAGGAGATCGTGGCCGAATATCTTCCCAAGCTCGTCGCGCAGGCCGATAGCGACTTCAACAGCGTTACCGGCAGTTCCGGTTCGCACACCGGCTCGTGGGATGCGACGATCTCGCTCGAGATGCCGTTTTTGTCTGGAGGCCAGCGCGAGATTGATCTGCGGCAGACGCGTTACCAGATAAACCAGGCGCGGCTCGACTACCAGACGCAGGCAAAAACCGTCGCGCAGGATGTGAAGGATGCGTGCCTGACCGTGAGCACTCTCAAAGCCTCGCTCGAGTCCCTGCGCGTGCAGACCGAAGCCGCGGAGCAGGCCTCCGGGGACACCCAGAATGAATACCGCGCCGGCTCCGCCACGAGCGTGGATGTGCTGACCGCGCTCAATAACCTGAACGCGGCCCTCCGCGACCTGGCGACAGCCACGTACGACTACCAGGTGGCCCTGCGCAACCTGGAGACGGTGGGCGGCATTTTCCAGGAAGAGCGAATCCAAAAATTAAAGTTCAAATGAAAACCGATTCCTTCCACCGGGCCCGGCGGCTGGCCGCTCTCCTTGGGCTGATGGCGCTTCTTTGCGGATGCTGGAAGCGAAACAGTGCGCCGGCCTTTGAGACCGCGCCGGTCAAGCGCGGCGATATCGTTCAGTTGGTCACCGCCACCGGACAACTCAGCGCGGTGGTAAGCGTGGATGTCGGCAGCCAGATCTCCGGGGCCGTGCAGAAGATTTATGTCGATTTCAACTCGATGGTAAAGAAGGACCAGGTTGTCGCGGAGATCGATCCCGCCATTTATCTGGCCGCGGTTCATCAGGCCGAGGGGGATCTGGCGAGCGCGAAGGCGGCCCGGGAACTTGACCGGCTGACGGCGAAGCGCAAACAGGACCTGGTTTCGCAACACGCCGCGACACAGGCCGACCTGGACAAGGCGGTCGCCGATCTCGGCCAGGCCGAGGCAAATGTCATCATAAAGCAAGCCGCTCTGGAAAGGGCGCAGGCTGATCTCGGGCACTGCCGCATTCTCGCGCCCGTGGACGGAATCGTGATCGCGCGCAAGGTGGACGTCGGGCAAACCGTGGCGGCGGAAATGACAACGCCGGTTCTGTTCACCATCGCGCAGGACATCACGAAGATGCACATCGACGCCGACGTGTCCGAAGCGGACATCGGGCAGGTGGCGCTCGGCCAGGGAGTGGATTTCACCGTGGATGCTTTTCCGGACGAAGTCTTTCACGGCACGGTCGCGCAAGTCCGCAAGTCGCCGACAACGGTGGACAATGTCGTCACTTACGACACGGTCATCGCCGTGGACAATCCCGAGCAGAAGCTCTTTCCGGGCATGACGGCGAATGTCTCGATACTCGTCGCGGAACGCAAACAGGTCCTGACGATTCCCAATGCAGCCCTGCGTTTCGCGCCGCCCGAGAAGACAAAGTACGAGAATACGCTCGCGCTCACCACCGTGCTCCCCCCGAGCCGGCGGCTGATTTATCAACCCTCCCGCGACGGAACCGCGCTCAAGGTGGTGGATGTCAGGATCGGCATCACGAACGGAGCGGACACGGAGGTGGCCGAAGGGCTCGCCGAGGGCGACCGCGTCGTGACGGCTGCCGCTCCGGGGAAATCCGAGGTGGACTTTGGCCGCCCGCCTCCATGATGAGCGCTCCCGTCATCCAACTCGATAACGTCGTCAAGACTTACCATTCCGGCGAGGTGGAAGTGCAGGCGGTGCGCGGCGTTTCGTTGGAAATCGCCCGCGGGGAATTTGTCGCGATCATGGGCGCGAGCGGGTCGGGCAAATCGACATTGATGAACATGCTCGGCTGTCTGGACCGGCCCAGCCAGGGGAGCTATTTGCTGGATGGGGCGGACGTCGCGAGCCTCAGCCGCAAGGAGCTGGCCGTACTGCGAAACCGCAAGCTCGGCTTCGTCTTTCAGAGCTTTAATCTGCTGCCGCGCACGACCGCGCTCGAAAACGTCGAACTCCCCATGTTTTACAGCCGCAAGCTCCTTGCGATGCGCACGCAGCGCAAGCGGGCGCTTGCCGCGCTCGAAAAGGTGGGCCTGGCCGACCGCGCGGCGCATTGGCCCAGCCAGCTCTCGGGCGGGCAGCAGCAGCGCGTGGCCCTGGCGCGCGCGCTGGTCAATGAGCCGGAGTTGCTGCTCGCCGATGAACCGACCGGCAATCTCGACAGCCGCACGAGCATCGAAATCCTGGGCGTGTTCCAGGCGCTCAATGACTCGGGCATCACCATCATCATGGTCACTCACGAACTCGATATCGCCGCTTACAGCAAACGCATCCTCATCATGCGGGACGGCCTTGTGCTCAGCGACACGCCGAACGGAAATCGCCGCCACGCCGAAAATGAACACGCCGAACTCGACCGCGTCGAGCGCGCCGCGCAACTGGCTTGACCGAAAATGCCGACCCTCTCCTTTTTACTCAGGCCGTTCCTCACGGGCGTGATCGCCCTGCGGGCTTTGGGCAGAAACAAACTGCGCTCCTCTCTCACGGCGCTCGGCATCATCATCGGCGTCGCCTCCGTGATCGTAATGGTCGCGGTCGGGAACGGCGCCCAGGCCCGGATTGAAGCCCGCGTGGCGTCGCTCGGCCAGGATCTGCTCATTATTTTCGCGGGCAACCGGCACTCTTCCGGCGTCAACGGCGGGACTGGCAGCGCCAGCAATCTCACCATCGGCGACGCGGCCGCCATCGCGCGCGAGATCCCCGACGTCGTCGCCATCAGCCCCGAGGTGAGCACTATCGAGCAAGCGATTGCAAACGGCCGCAACTGGTCCACGACCATCGCGGGCGAATCCCCGGATTATTTGAAAATTCGCGACTGGGCGCTCTCGGCGGGCGCGATGTTCGGCGAACGCGACGTGCGGGCCGCCGCGAAAACCGCGGTCATCGGATCCCTGACGGCCAATAAGCTTTTCGGTCCGATCAATCCCATCGGCCAGATCGTCAGGGTAAAAAATATCCCTTTCGTCATCATCGGAATTTTAGCCAGCAAAGGCGCGGGCATGGGGGATATGGATCAGGATGACAGAATCCTTGTGCCGTACACCACGGCGATGAAGCGCATCACGGGAGAAAAGCGCCTGCGATCCATCAGCCTTCAGGTTTCGTCCACGGATCGGATGGCCGTCGCGCAGGCGCAAATCACGGACCTGCTCCGCCAGCGCCACCGCGTCCCAACCGTGCGTGAGAACGACTTCCATATCATGAATCAGCAGGAAATCGCCGACATTGCGGGCTCGATTACCCGTATCATCACCCTCTTGCTCGGCTCGATTGCCGGCCTCTCCCTGGTCGTCGGCGGCATCGGGATCATGAACATCATGCTCGTCAGCGTCACCGAGCGCACCCGCGAGGTCGGCATCCGTGTGGCAATCGGCGCGCAAGCAGGAGACATCCTGCTTCAGTTTCTCATCGAGGCCGTCACACTCAGTCTCCTGGGAGGTTTTATCGGCGTTCTCGTGGGAATCGGCGCCTCGAAGCTCACCGCCATCTTCACCGGTTTTGACGCGATCGTCTCCGGCGGCTCCGTCGTGCTGGCGTTTGCCGTCAGCGCCGCCATCGGCATCTTCTTCGGCTTTTATCCCGCGCGAAAGGCCGCCTTGCTCGACCCAATCGAAGCCTTGCGCTACGAGTGACCGTGCAAATTCTCGAAGTGCGCAATCTTCGACGCGCAATTTAGCCTCGCGATTCGATTCATTAGTCAAATCAAAGGAGGTGATTCTATGTTGTCCTGGGCATTAACTTTTCTCGTGGTCGCGCTCATTGCCGGTGTGTTGGGGTTTACCGGCATCGCAGGAACGGCTGCGTCTATCGCGCATGTGTTGTTTGTGATATTCATCGTCCTGTTCCTGGTCTCGCTGATCTCGGGCTGGCGCCGGCCGCCGCTGGCTTAGGGGAGCCGCCGCTGGCTTAGTGGGGCGCCGCTGGCTTGGGCGGCGGGTTCGTTTTGTGGAGAGGCGCGGCGAACCGCGCCTCTCCATTCGAACTATCCAGCGGATAGCGCGCTCTGGAATTCTTCGCGCTTGCCGAAGTTTTCGGCAATGCCGGGGATGGAGTCGAACACGGGATCTTCCCCGGCGCCGTTCGTTTTGGGGGACGGCTCGTCGAGTTTTGAAAACTTCACCCCGACGAGTTTGCTTACGCCTTGCTCTTCCATCGTCACTCCGTAAAGGACGTCGGCTCTTGCGATGGTGCGCTTGTTGTGTGTGATGACGACGAATTGGCTCTGCGTTAGAAAGCGATCGAGGATTTTGATGAATCGATTGATGTTGGATTCATCGAGCGGCGCGTCCATTTCATCCAGAACGCAGAATGGACTGGGCTTGACCATGTAGATTGCAAAAAGCAGCGAAAGGGCGGTCATAGTTTTCTCACCGCCGGAGAGCAGCGAGATGGTTTGCAGTTGTTTGCCCGGCGGCCTTGCGACGATTTCGATTCCGCTCTCGAGGGCATCCGCCTCATCGGCCAGGAGAAGATTGGCTCTCCCTCCGCCAAAGAGTTCGGTGAACATCTCCTGGAAATTCACCCGGATTTTCTCGAAGGTCTCCGCGAACAGCTTTCTTGTCGTGCTGTTGATCTTCGCGATGACATCGAGCAGTTCCGCTTTGGAGGTCGTCAGGTCGTCGAATTGTTTTTCCAGGAAAATGTGCCGCTCCTCGAGTTCGTCGTATTCGTGGATGGCATCGACATTGATCGGCCCCATCGCATCGAGCTTCTGGTCCAACTCCTTGACGAATTCCTCGACGCGGCTCCAGTCGATCCGCTGCTCCTCGAATCCCGCCTCGGCGGGAACCTCCTGCGAAAGTGGGGCGGCCGGCACAGCCGCCTCTACAACGGGATCGGTATCCGGTTTGCGCGCGCGCTTTTGCTGTTCGCGCACCGCGCACAACAAAGCGTAAGTGTCCGGCGAAAATTCGCGAAGATCGACCTGGTGGCGCCGGGCAATGTGCTCGCACAAGTTCTCGAGCCGCAACTGGGTCTGGGTGGCCTTGACTTCGTGCCGGCCGCGCTGGTCATGACAATCGCTCAACTGCCGGCGCAGGATCCGAAGAGTGTTGTCGAGTTCCTCCGCCGCCGCCAGGATTGCCGCGCGTTCCCGCATCCATCGGGCCACGGCTTCCTCGGCATCGCCCGCTTTTGCCCCGGCCAGTTCGCATTCGGCGAGGGCCTGGCCCGCCTCCTCTTCCAAAGCCGAAATCTTTTCCCGATAATTCTCCATGTCCTCGCGGCGTTGTGCGATGAGATCTTTCAACTCCTCGACCCGCGCGGCCATTGGCAGGCGCTGGCTGTCCAGACTGTCGTGGCGCTGCTGTTCGGTTGCGACCTTTATGCGGAGTTCGTTCAACTCCCTGCCGGCCTCCTCTTCGTTCCGCCGCAATGTCTGGACGCGCTCCTGCAATTCGGTCTGCCGGCCGCCGAGGCTCCCGAGTTGTGTCTGCGCCTCCGCGAACCGGGCTTCGAGATCGGCCAGGTTCCCGACGGCCTCGACACGCCGCTTTTCGGTCGATTCGTTTTCCCAGCGCAAGTTGTCTCCCTTGGCGGATGTCTCGCGCACTTCACGCTCCAGGAGGGACAACTGGCCGCGCAAACTCGAGACGCCGAGTTGAAGCTGCTGGTTCTCCTCGCGCGCTTCCCGCGTCCTGGACTGCGCGGCTTCGAGCTGTTCGAAGATTTCTTCCCGCCGGGCGCGTGAATCCTTGATCACCGTCCGGAGCGCGTCGGTTTCCTTTTGCAGCGCCGCGATTTGCACGTTGCGCTGGAGAACGGAACTGACCGCTTCCCCCGCTTGTCCGCCTTGAAGAATGCCGGCCGCGAAGACGATTTCGCCCGCCAGTGTCACAAAGGTCACATCGCCGTGCCGGCGCTTCAATTCGAGCGCTTTCCCGAGGTCGGAAACGATGGCGACTCCGTCCAGCAGGCGGGAGAGGAGAGGGAGAAAATTTTTCGCCGCGCCGACCTTGTCGCGCGCCCACGCGATTGCCCCCTCGGGGATCGGAATGTTTTGGACGCGCGTCTCGCCCATGAACTCGCGCAGCGCGAGCGAGGCGCGGCCAAGCTTCTTCGCCGCCAGCGTTTTGATCATCGATTCGGCGACGGCGGTATCCTTCAGAACGATGGCTTGCAAATTCAGGCCGAGGGCCGCCTCGATGGCCGGGATGTATTCCTGTTCGACCTCGATGCAGGATGCCAGCGCGCCCGCAATGGCGGGTTTGAAGAAGGACGGGTTGTCCAATCCCTTTAGCACCGCCTGTGTGCCGCCGGTGAAGCCTTCGCCTTCCTCGTTCAATTGGCGAAGCACTTCCAACCGGGACGCTCTTTCCGCCAGGGTCCGCTCCTCGCCGGCCAGCCGCTGGTCGCAACGGTGCAACTCTTCCTGGACGCCGCGCGCCAGCGCTTCGGCTTCCCGCAGACGCTCCCCGCCTCGATGGAGCTGCCCCAGGCTCTCGTCAAGTTGCAGGGAAAGCTCCTTTTCCTGCTCCTGGTGATGTTCCAACGCCGCGGCCGCCTGCTGGATTTCGCTCTTCAATATGCCGAGCTTGGCCTCGCTGCCGTCCCGGATATTGACGGCGCCCTGAAGCTCGCCGCGCAGGGAATGGAGTTCCCTCTCGATCCCCGAGATCGAATCGAGCAACCCTTGCAAGGATTTCTCGACATCCGCGCGCTGCTTCATCAAGTCATTGGCGGCGATCCGTTTCTTTTCCAGCCGGTCCCGCTCGAATCCGAGATCCTTCACGATTTCCCGCAATTCCACGTCCGCGTCCGCCATCCGCGTCTCCTGGATCGCCAGCTTTTCTTCGGCCCCCGAGGCGTCCTGGAGGCAGCGCTCGACCAGCGAATGGAATTCCACGATCCGTTCGCGATCGAACGCGGCGCGGTCCGCGGCATGAGCGATCTGTCTCTTGAGATCCTGCACGACCTGCCGCGCCGATGCGAGGCGCTCGTCGGTCTCCTCGAGACGCCGCCGTTCGGCCTGGATGCGGGTTTCCAGCCCGTCGATGCCCGCTTGCTGGGCTTCCTGCGAGGCGTTGATGCGCTCGATCTCCGCCTGGCTCTCCTGGAGCGCGGCCTCGAGAACTTCAAACTGGCGGCGGCCCAAATTCGTCTCCAGCGTTCTCAAATCGGCCATCAATGCCTGGTAGCGCCGCGCCTTTCCGGCCTGGCGCTGGAGGGAGCCGATCTGTCGTTTCACTTCCTTGATGATGTCAGTGAGCCGGAGCAGATTGGCCTCGGTGTATTCCAGCTTTCGCAGCGCTTCTTTTCTCTGCGCCTTGAATTTGGTGATCCCGGCTGCCTCCTCGAAAATGGCGCGCCTATCCTCGGGCCGGGAACTGAGGATGAGGTCCAGCTTGCCTTGCTCCATGATCGAGTAGGCGCTGCGCCCGATGCCGGTATCCATGAACAGTTGCTGGATGTCCCGCAGCCGGCAGCCGGTCTTGT
>Ga0302324_100010165_pt1 | contig 19528 bp, 18 predicted proteins | sample Palsa_T0_1_FD_201949 | JGI IMG/M metagenome (GOLD analysis project Ga0302324, IMG submission 201949) | Peat permafrost microbial communities from Stordalen Mire near Abisko, Sweden - Palsa_T0_1 | ecosystem: Environmental > Terrestrial > Soil > Palsa > Peat permafrost | place: Sweden: Abisko...
GGCGCAGCAGGTTCAGCATCTCCGCCACCAGGCTGTTCAGTTGCACGATGGTCGGCAAGGTAACTTGTTTGCGGATGAAATCCAGAATCTGGGCGGTCACCGCCGCCCCGCGCGCGGCCGCCCGGCGGATCTCCTCCAGTTCGGAACGGCCTGGATCGCTGGGACCCATGCGGTTTAACAGCAGGTCGCTGTAGCCGGAGATCAGCGTGACCATGTTGGCGAAATCGTGGGCCACCCCGGCGGCCAGCCTGCCCAACGCCTCCATCTTGTACGACTGGGCGCCCGCATCTGCGTCGGGCGCGACGTCCGCGTCCTTGTGGGCCAGCAGTACGCCTTCGATCGCCGCCTGGCGATACGGAGTCGCCACCAGGCGCATGCGCATCTCGCGGTCCGGCAAGCGGCAGGAAAACTCCACGCTGAAAGTGTCCGCGTGTCCGGCTCCTACTGCCCGGATCCCCGCGCACACAGCCTCGGCGCGCGCGGCATTCCCGCCACAAATTCCCATGAGCAGATCATCGGCATCGACCGAGCGGATCACCCCATCGGCATCTATCGCGAACAGCACCGGCAGGGAGCCTTGCGGCGCGGCGCCCAGTGGATGCCAGGGAACGGATTCGGCGATCGAGAGGCTAGCCATCCACAAGTGGTGAAGCAATCGTGCTGCCAAGTACGGTTGCTCGTACCAATCCCGTACAAGTCACTGAATCCAGGACACGACTAAGGGCGATTATAAGGCGATTATAATAGGTTAACTGGCCTGGCAGGTAAGAATTGCCTACTTCTTCTTTCGCAGATAGATCTTTCCGTTGAAGGTAGTGAACTGCATTTCCGGACCGCCGCCATTGATCGACCCGTAAGTGACCTTATCGAATTGCACGCGGAAGCGGCCGTCCTTGCCATGTGTCTCCGAGACCTTGGGGCTGGCCGGATTGGCTTCCGGATGAACGTCGAAATCGCTGTAGATCTCGCCGTTGTCGGACTTCAGCTTGACGCGGGCCTTGACGTCCGCCGGCAACGTTACGTCCACATCGCCATTCATGGTGCTGAAGGACATCGACCTGCCCGGAGTCACCTGGTCGAGGGTCACCACCACGTCCTCGTTGAGCGAATGCGCCACTACCGAGCCCGAGATGTTCAGTAGCTTCACTCCGCCGTTCAAATCGTCCGCGTCCACCTCGCCGCTCACCCGCTCCACTTTGATATCGCCATCGTTGAGGCACTTCAGTTTCAGGGAAGTATTGAACGGCACCTGGATGTTGAGGTCTACCGTGCGATTCATCGAACTCACTCCAATATTGACTTCGTTGTCCTGCTCCTCGACGCTGAGCCCGCTGCCCCGGCTGTCCAGACGGCGCATGCCTTCAGCCTTACGGTCGGGCTTCGATTCGTGCGCTCCTTCGTGGCGGGGGCGGGCTTCCACGATCACCTCCTTGCCGTTATAGCCGGTCACCGTGATGCCGCCGTTCATCAGGGAGGCATGCACTACCGCCGGCCGTGACGGATCCGTCAGCGGAACATTCACATGGTCCGGTGTCTCCTGGGCGAAGCCCGTAAGGCTCGCCGCCGTCAAAAATGCAGTTACAAATACAGATAGGCTGATTGGTGCTCGCATGATTATTGTCCTCGATTCAGAATTCGAATATTGCCGTTGAATGCGTCGAAACTAAGCTCCGGCCCGCCATGGCCCACACGCACCCCGGACCAGTCACTGCTCTTGTAGATAAACTTACCGTCGTGCCGTTCGGCGGCCGCGGCCGGCAGGGGCAAGTAGGTGACCGGATAGTCCGTGTATACCCCGCCGTTGAACGTCTTGAAGCGCACGTCCGCGTTAAGGTCGGGCTGGAAGCTGACCCGGACTTCGCCGTTCAGCGAACCGAAGGAACTCCTGCCGCGCGGGTTTTCGCGGAAGGTGATCTTCACCTTGCCATTCAGCGCATAGACCTTGCCCGAGCCTGACAGCTCCGTCATCTCGACGCCGCCGTTGATGTTGTCCACCTTGTAATCGCCCGCTATGCCTGCCACCTTGATCTCGCCGTCATTGATGGTCTTCAGATCTATCGCCGTATCTTGCGGCACCTGCAGCTCGAAGTCGTACTTCACTTCATACCCCGGGTCCCGGTCGATGTGAATACCACCGTCGCGGCAGCGGAACGGCCCGTCCACATAGAAGCGCACGGTGTTGGCGTCCTGCGAGATATCCAGCTTGACGTCGCGCCGCGCCTGCCCGGCCGTCTCAGGCGAATCGGCGCGCAAACGCATCTGCGCAACCAACTGGACTTCGTTGCCCGCATAGCCCGTAACGTGGATCGATCCGTTCATGTTATCCACGATGACCTTCTTCGGCCCGGCGCCCGCCAGTGGATAGGTTTTCCGGATGGTCTCATTCTGCTCTATCTCGGCTGCCGCCATCGTCAGCGGCAGGCACGCGAAGAGCAACCCAAATACAATTGGAAATCGATTCTGCATTGCGCGTCTCCTCTTACTGCGGTTACTGCGGCCTTACTGCGGCATTACTGCAATTGGGATAACCCCCAAAGGGCTTTTTCCTTCACATTCTTATCCGCGGCAGGGTTTCGCTCCAAAGCTGCCAGCGAAGGAACCGCGGTCTTATCCCGCGTATCTACGATGAAATCGATCAAGGCAAGCTGCACCATGGGCGACTCCTGCTTGCGCAGCGACTGATCGAGCGTCCCTTTGACCGAAGGGTTCCCCGCGAACTTGCGCAGCGCGTCCACCGCAGCCAGGCGCACATTCACGTTCGGGTCGTAATTCACGGCATGCAGCAAAGCCGCCAGCACCTGCGTATCGGACTGGTCCACGCGGGAGGAGTAGTCCACGCCGCGCAGCCGCTCGCTGGCCGATTGTTGCTCGAGCAGCGACAGCGTGACCAACTGCCGCATGTGGTGTACCTCGTCCTGCAAGCCCGCCAGGTCGTTCCGCGCGCGGTCGCGCTGGCCCAGCCATTGACCCGCGCCCAAGCCCGCCACCAGCAGGGCTGCCGACCAGGCCCACCCCTGCCAGCCCCAATCGAAAAACCGGCGCTTCCCCGGCCCGGGCGTAGCGGCCGTAGCGGCCTTGAGCCCCTGCTGGTAAGCTTCGAGCGATTGATAGAAGCGCGGCCCCACTTGCGCGCTGGGCTGCTCCTGTTCCAGCAGTCCGAGCATCTCCCAGGTTTGCGACAGGGCCTCGGTTTCCTGCTTGCAGGCGGCGCACTGGGCAAAATGCTCGTCCAGCTCCTCAGCCTCGGCGCGGCCCAGGGCGCCCGCCAGATAATCGGCGATATGTTCCTTTACCTGATCGCACTTCATGATGCTTTCTCTCCAGCTAGTTCAAAAAAGATCAGACTGAGCGCCTTGATGGCGCGATACACGCGCACCTTGACGGTTCCAACGTCGCACGCCAGGATGTCCGCGATCTGCTCGTACTTAAGGTTTTGAAACCGGCTGAGCACCAGCACCTCGCGCTTTTCCACGGGCAGGGCCGCCAACGCGCGGCGCAGCAACCCCAGATCCTGACGGCGGCGCAGGATCTCGCTCGGATCAGGTTCCGCGCTGGCCGGCTCTCGCGCGCTCTCGTCGTGGCCCTGCTCGAACAACGGTGTATCTCCCTTGCGCTTCTGCACCCCGTCGAGGTGCGCGTTGCGCCCCACCTGGTACATCCAGGACGTGAAGGGGTTGCCATCCCGATATGTGTGCCGGTATTTCAACATGCGAAAGTACACGTCCTGCACAAGGTCTTCACTAAACTCGCGATTGCCCGTGAGCCGCAGAAAGTAACGGAACAGCGCGCGATGATGGCGCTCGAACAGCACCGCCATCTTCGTCAAATCGCCATCCCGGACCTTCTGCATCAGAACATTGTCGGCCCGCGTTTCCGGCATTCACTCAATAATACCGAGGCGCGTGGAAAAGGTTACAGGGTTAGTGGGGCAGGCTCCAGCCTGCGCGGGACTCGTAGTCCCGCTCCCCGCTTGTGCCACACTGAAAGCAGCACTTGCGCATCCTCCTCGTTTCCACTTACGAACTGGGCCGTCAGCCATTCGGGCTGGCATCGCCCGCGGCGTGGCTGCGCAATGCCGGCGCGGAGGTCGCCTGCCTTGACCTGGCACGCCAGCCGCTCGACGACGATACTCTGCGGGCGGCCGGCGCCGTAGCCTTCTATCTGCCGATGCACACCGCCACGCGCCTGGCCATCCCGGTGATCCGGCGCACGCGCGCAATCAACCCCGCCGCGCACCTGTGCGCCTATGGGTTGTACGCGCCGGTGAACGCCGAACTGCTGCGCAAACTGGGCGTGGGGACGGTGGCCGGCGGCGAGTTCGAAGAAGCTCTATTGTCCCTGGTGCGTCCCGGCCCGGCGCCCTTGATCTCACTGGCCCGGCAACAGTTCCTGACTCCGGACCGCAGCGGTTTGCCGCCGCTCGCGCAGTACGCGCAGCTTGCACTGCCCGGCGGAGCGCGCCGCACCGTCGGCTATACGGAAGCCAGCCGCGGTTGCAAGCACTTGTGCCGGCACTGTCCGGTGGTGCCGGTCTACCAGGGGCACTTCCGCATCGTGCAGCGCGAGATCGTCCTGGCGGATATTCGCAGCCAGGTGGCGGCGGGGGCGCAGCACATCACGTTTGGCGATCCCGATTTCTTCAACGGCATCGGGCACGCCGTCGCCCTGGTGCGGGCGCTGCATAGCGAATTTCCGCGACTTACTTATGATGCGACCATCAAAGTCGAACACCTGTTGCAGCATAGCGGGCATTTGCCGCTGCTGCGCGAGACAGGCTGTGCGTTTGTGGTGTCGGCGGTCGAGTCTGTGGACGATTACGTCTTGCAACACATCTTGGACAAAGGCCACACGCGCGCCGATTTCGTGCGCGTCGCCCGCATGTTTCGCGAGTTGGACCTGGTGCTGGCGCCGACCTTCGTCCCCTTCCACCCGTGGATGACGCTCGAAGGCTACGCGGACTTACTGGCGGCGATTGCCGATCTGGATCTGATTGAGCACGTCTCGCCCGTGCAGCTCTCGATCCGTTTGCTGGTCCCGGCGGCGTCGCGGCTGCTGGAATTACCGGAAGCGCGCGCAGCCATCGGCGCATTCGATGAGGAGGCGCTGAGTTACCGCTGGGTGCATCCCGATGCCCGAGTCGATAAGCTGCAGCGCGACCTGGAAGCGGCTATTGCGCGCGCGGTGACCGCCAAGGAAGATCGCCGTACGATTTTCCACCGTGCCTGGGAAATGACGCACGAGGCCATGGCGATGCGGCCGCCCCGCTTGCCGGATGTGCCGCCCGGCCGCCCGCGAGTGACTATCCCATATCTGACGGAGCCTTGGTATTGTTGAGCGGAACCAATTGAGGAGCAGTTAGCTCCTATTTAACTCTCTGCTTCTTCTTGAAAATGCAGTGGCAACCGTGCACACTCCGGTGTGCAGCCTTGATTGTGACGAAAAATAAAGCCGGCGAAATTCAGACCTTCCTGTGAGCGTGCGGTCATGGCTGATGGATAACGGCTATGAGTACTTAACTGAGACCGGGACGCCCGCGACGGGGACTGTGGTTGGCAACTCTCCCGTGGTAGCATAGCTCTGCCTTTGGGGAGGCGACGATGAAGCTTACTTGGAGACGTGGGGTGCTCTTCACAGCGTTCTTTTTGGCATCAGCGGTGTTGGCAAGCGCGGCCAACCCCACGACGTCCACTTTCTTTGCACGGCGGGCCTATCCGGGGCTCCTTACCTACTGGTTGCAGGTCGCCGATACCAACGGCGATGGTATCCCAGATCTCGTGGTAAGCGGGGCGAACATTGAGGTGGAACTCGGCAACGGCAATGGGACATTTCGCGTCGGCCCCACTTCCAATCTCGCTGGCGGTGAGACTGGCCAGTTCATTCTTCAGGATCTAAATGGCGATGGCATTGTCGACATCGCATATACGGCTGAAAACCGCAGTGGAGAGGGCATTGGTATTTCGCTGGGCAACGGCAACGGAACCTTTCAATCCGGCGCATTCTACAATGTTCCCGACACGGGGCTGCGCTACTTGGTAGTTGGAGACTTTAATGGAGATGGCATTTTGGATGTGGCTGCCTCGGGTACCTCTGGCCTGTGGCTTTTGACCGGCCAAGGCGGTGGCCTGCTCAACCCCGCGACACTTGTCGCATCGTTACCGACTGAGGTGGGTCCGATAGCTGCGGCGGACTTCAACCAGGATGGCAATCTCGATCTCGTTGTGGGGCAGGATGGCGGCGGTACGGACGCCTCTGGAGCGGGATTTGCGGTGTTGCTAGGCAACGGCAACGGAACTTTCCATCAGCCGCAGATTTTCGCCGCGCCGAAGGCAGTGTCCTCGATCGCAGCCGGCAGCCTGACCAAGGGCGGCTATCCGAGCGTCGTCGTTTCAACCAAAGCTTCCAACGACGTGTTCATTTACACCGGCAACGCCGCCGGCACCTTCTCGGGACCTTCGTATGCCGATCTTCCGGGCTATGAGGGCGTTGCCATCGGCGACGTTAATGGCGACGGTATTCCTGATCTAGTCTCGACCCAAGGTTACATCGCGCTGGGCAAGGGAAACGGCAAATTCGATGCGCCATATCAGTACACCATCAACGAGGTGCAGCAGCCGAGGAACGTTGTCCTGGCCGACCTGCGAAATGATGGTCTGACGGATATTTTAACCAGCGGCTATTATGCCGTTTCTGTGCTGCTAAGCGAGGGAAAGGGCGCATACGAGGATGGCATCTGGACCAGCGTCAGCGGGGGCACGAGCTGTGGCGTGGCAGCCGATTTCAACGGCGATGGCAGGCCGGACTTGGCAGTCATCACTTCAACGGGCGTTTCTATCCTCCTCGGCACCGGGAAAGCGGCTTCTCCGTTCACCCCGGGGTCGACCATCGCCATCAACGGGGCGGCCTGCCTGGTTACGGGCGATTTGAACGGGGACGGCATACCGGACCTGCTGGTGGCGGTGAACGGCTCGCCCAACGCCTTGGTGTCGTATCTGGGCAATGGGAATGGGACATTTACGTTAACCAGCACCACCCCAACACCTAATTCGGGCGGCGCGGTGGTGCTGGGGATTTCAACAAAGACGGCAAGTTGGATTTCGCCACCTCGGGCAATCTGTTGGCGCTGGGCAACGGCGACGGCACTTTCCAGGGCCCGAGTGATATCGTAGCTAGCTCTCCCTCGACCGGATTCTCTGGTATTGCAGCCGGAGATATCAATAACGACGGCTGGCCAGATTTGGTAATGACGAACAACGCCGTTCCGTACAACGATGTGTTTGTTTTGCTCAACAACCAGCAAGGCGGCTTTACTCAAATGCCAACAGACTTCGGGGCGCTCACAACCGCGCCAATCCTGGTTGACGTGAATGGGGACGGGAACCTTGACCTCGTGGTGCAGGATACAGCTAGTGGTGGCGCCTCGATTTATTTGGGAAATCGCACGGGAACATTTGAATACAGCCAACTCCTGGGCAGCCCGCTAGGTATCGTCGGTAGCATTTTAGCGGCGGACGTGAACGGCGACGGGATTCCGGATGTTTGCGTATCGGGAGGTGACACACTTGCGATCTACCTCGGCGAGGGCGACGCTAAATACGCGACACCGTTCGATATCGGCACCGGTCCGTCGCCCTCTAACTTACTGGTGGAGAATCTTCACGGCCAATCTGCTTCAGCCGGACTGCCGGATATCGTCGAGCCGGACGGCTCGGGCGGCGTTATAGTGCTGCTGAATCTGACTAAATAATGCATGCCAGACCGGGCTTTGGGCTCGCCCGCGGGCTATCCGAACGCTCCGCGGCCGATTGTAGCCGCATGGCGTCGATTTTGAAGCGGGTGGCGGCAGGGCGCTCGGGTCCGGGGCTGCCCCGGACGGCTTATAATCGAACGTGACGCGGTGAGGGAGCCGCTGAGGAGGCGTGTACAGTCACGCCACGACGAGTAGATGGCTCCTCACGTGGGTTGTCGCGGCCCTATGTACAATCACATGTACAGTCGTTCCGCCGGAACAGCGGTATCAGCGTTTGAGATAATCAGTAAGTTACACATAGCAAATATGCCGCCGTTAAACGGTCAGCTTCTGTCCGAAACCTATGCACCCCGAATCAATCCGCGAAGCCCGCAAGCGCCAGGACCGCACCGAAGAACTGGCCGAAAAGGGTTGGTATCACAGCTTCGAGCTGCCCGATGGCACTTCGATCGACGGCGTGAATCCGCTGCCGCGGCTGCGCGCGCGCTTCGCGCGCTTTCCCATTCCCGGCGATCTGCACGGCAAGCGCGTGCTGGATATCGGCGCATGGGACGGCTGGTTCAGTTTCGAGGCGGAGCGCCGCGGCGCCGATGTGACATCCGTCGATTGCGTGGAAGCGCCGCACTTTGTCGAGTTACATCGCAAGCTTGCTTCCAAGGCCGATTACCGGATCCTCGAGATCTACGAATTACCGGACGCCGGCTTGGGGAGATTCGACATCGTTTTCCTGCTCGGCGTTCTGTATCACTTGCGGCATCCGCTGCTGGCGCTGGAAATTGTGTGCAGTGTGACGACTGACCTGGCCATCGTCGAGTCATTCGTTACCGATGGAGACACCTGGCGGGAACATACTGACGATATCCCGACTCTGGAGTTTTATGAAGGCTACGAGTTAGCCAACCAATTCGATAACTGGGTTGGTCCCAGCGTGGCGTGCCTGTTGGCGATGTGCCGCAGCGCCGGATTTGCCCGCGTGGAATTGCTGCACAGTGAGCCTTACAACGCGATGGTGGCTTGCTACCGCCGATGGGAGCCGCCCCCGGCGCAGCCTGCCGCCCCGCCGCCCGAGCTCGGCTTCGCCAGGAACCATGTCAACTACGGTGTCAATTTTTCAAGCCGCAAGGAACAGTACATCTCGTGTTGGTTCCGCAGCACCCGCGACACCATTGCCAAGGAAGACCTATGCCTGGAGGTGGACGAGTTCGGCTTCGCTGCCTACTACGCCGGGCGCCGCGAGGACGGCTGGTGGGTCGCGAACTTTCCCTTGCCGCGCGGCTTGTCACCCGGATGGCATGCAGTGCGGCTACGGTTCGCGGACACTGACTTCAGCAATGCTGTGCGGATCGCCGTGGACCTTCCCTTAGAAGTCAGCCGGATTGTCTGCCACGGCGTCCGCGATGCAATCAACGGGCAGAGTGGCGAGGTCACTGTCACAGAGGTTGGTTATGCAAGCTGCTGGGTGGCCGGTCTTCCCGAGAATGCCGACCGCCACAATGTCCGGGTGTTTCTGGGCGACATGCCGCTAAGCGTGTACTGGGTTGGCGCGCCAGATGGGGTGGGCCATAGCCAGATCAATGCGGAGGTGCCGGGGAGCGTCCCGAAGTGCGAGCACGCGCTGCGCATCGAGTGCGGCGGAGTCAGTTCGGAGCCATGGACCGTTCGGGTTGTTTGACGAACGGATTCAGCCGTGGGGCAGGCCATCGTTGTGGGTGGCCTGCCGAGTTCGGGCAACTGCACTATCGCACGGGCCGAATCATCGTGTTCACCAGGAACGGATCGTCGAACGCGGTCCAGTCGCCCGGCTTCTTCTCTTTCACCGGCAGCAGGCGCGCAGTCAACGGCTTTGTCCATTTGAAGGCCAGCGAGGCCACATCGCCCAGGATGCGCGCAATCTGCGGCACAGTCACATCGGCCGCCATTGGTATTGTATCCAGGCCGGTGCCGCAGACCGCCGAGTAAGCCAGCAGGGCATCCAGGTCATACGCGCCTTCGCTCCAACGCCGCGCGAGCAGGCTGTCTTCCATAACGGGCAGCATCAGGCCGGAGAACCCGATGCGCTTCACCGCCAGTGACTGCACGGCTTTGGTGATCACTGCCGCCGCCGTCATGGTGCCGCTCGATCCGAAGCTGACGCCAGCGTGCGCGCCTAACTCGTGCGTGAGCCGCTCCGCCGCCTGGGGCGCTTTGCCGCCAGTCTGCGCGAAAACCCGATCCACGACGTTGGCTGCTTCGGTGGCGATCGCGAAGCGCCATCCATCGCCCAGGTGATACGAGCCCGGGTAGAACGGCGCGTAGGGCGCCAGCATGGCCGTGGCGGCGATGAAATTGGCGGCGCTGCCCGGGCTGTTTTCCGCCACGAACTTTACCAGACCGGCGGCGGCCTGGACGCATTTCCATTGAATGCCGTCTTCGCCGGCGATCGCCAGGCTGGCCTTCAGGCTCTTCGTCGCCGCGAGGATCTCGCCGAGCGTCTGGGCTTGTGCCGGATCGTTGTTTACTGCTATAGGGGCGAGAATATCCGGATCGTCTCAGCTCGCACGGCCGGACGGCCCGAGCGCGAACAGGATGAGGCACAACGATGAAGCATACATGCGATTTCAGCAAAGGCAGGCGCGGCCGAGTCGTTGCCGAGCCGCCTCCGGAACCAGAAAAAGTGAGAATCACCATCCGGCTGGATGAAGACTTGATCGACTATTTCGGCGCAATCGCCGACCGGTCCGGCGGCAAGGTGGGATACCAGACCTTAATCAATTCAGCTCTACGCGAATATGTCGAGGGGAAACTCCAAAGTGGGAAGAGGCTCTGCGGCGCATCATCCGCGAGGAAATCAGTAACAACAGCGCCGCGTAGTTTGTTAGTGGTTAGCGGTTTTCTTGCCGCCCAATGCGGTGCTCGTGGTCACGGGCGAGCGCGGCCAGTTTGTCGATGTTGGCGGCCTGCTTCTCGATGTTGCCGGTTTGCGTTTCCACGATGCCCAGGATGCGGCTGAAGCGCTCGTTGTACTTTGCGTCGCGTTCCGCCTCCTTTGCGTCCCGTTCGGCGGCGGCGGCGCGCATTTCCCTAATATCGTGGGTGAGCAGTTCGATGCTCTGGGCAAGGGCCTCGTGGCGTTCCGTGAGGCGTTCCAGCCGTTCGTCGATGGTCATGCTTCCTCCAGTATAGATCTGCAGACCGCTCCCTCACGGTCGCGGATCGGAAGGTCGAACATGCTAAGGAGCGGTGTTTTGGCTCCGCCGCGCCATATCTTCCAGACACCGCACCACCAGCGCCGTCCACCCCGTCTGATGGCTCGCGCCTAACCCGCGTCCGTTGTCGGCATGGAAGAATTCGTAGAACAGCGTCAGATCGCGCCAGTTCGGATCTTGCGCATAGTGTGCGCAGCACTGCCACGGCGCGCGCCCGTCCTCTCCGGGCAGAAAGATGCGCGCCAGCCGTGCCATGATCTCCGCCGCCACTTCCTTCAGGTTCATCATGCGCCCCGAGCCGGTGGGGCATTCCACGCGTAAGTGGTCGCCATAAAAGTAGTGATACCGCTCCAGCGCCTCCACCATAAGATAGTTCACCGGAAACCAAATCGGCCCGCGCCAGTTGGAATTGCCGCCGAATGTGCCGCTGGTGGATTCGGCCGGCTCGTAGTCCACCCGCTGGTCGCAGCCGTCGATTTGCAAAGTGTAAGGATGCTCCTGGTGGAATTTGGAAAGCGAACGTATGCCGTATGGCGAGAGGAATTCGTTCTCGTCCAGCAGGTACTTCAACACGCGCAGCAGGCGCCCCAGCGACGGGATCGCCAGCAGCCTGTGCGTCTGTCCGTCGGCGTCGTCCTGCTCCATGTAAGAAATCTGCTCGCACAAATCCTTGCGGTTCTCCAGGAACCAGTCCATCCGCTTGCGAAAGCCAGGCAGGTGGGCGATGTCGTCGTAGTCGAGCACCACCACGGCAAACAGCGGCACCAGTCCCACCACCGAACGCACGCGCAACGGAAACGTGGTGCCGTCTATGCGGAGCTGATCGTAATAGAAGCCGTCCGTCTCGTCCCACAGCCCGTTGCCGCCCAGTGAATTCATGGCGCTGGCAATGGCCACGAAGTGCTCGAAAAACTTGGAGGCTACATCTTCGTATTCGGGATCCTCGCGCGCCAGTTCCAGCGCCATCGACAGCATGGTCAGGCAATAGGCCGCCATCCACGCGGTGCCGTCGGCCTGTTCCAGTTTCAGATTGCCGGGCAGCGGCCTTGAGCGGTCGAACACGCCGATGTTATCCAGGCCCAGAAACCCGCCGGAGAAGATGTTCTGCCCTTCCACGTCCTTGCGGTTCACCCACCAGGTGAAGTTGATGAGCAGCTTCTGGAACACCCGGCCCAGGAAGACGCGGTCCCGTCCGCCGCGCGGGCCGGTCATTTTATATACGCGCCAGCACGCCCAGGCATGCACCGGCGGGTTCACGTCGCCAAAGGCAAACTCGTAGGCGGGAATCTGCCCGTTGGGATGCATATACCACTCCCGCAACATCAGCACCAGCTGCTCCTTGGCGAAATTCGGGTCCAGCTTGGCGAACGGAATCATGTGGAAGGCCAGGTCCCACGCGGCGTACCACGGGTATTCCCAGTTGTCCGGCATCGAGACCACATCGCGATTGTAAAGATGCTTCCAATCGCGGTTGCGCCCGTTCTCGCGCCCCGCCGGCGGCGCCGGTTGCGCGGGGTCGCCCTCCAGCCACTGCGCCACGCCGTAGTGAAAGAACTGCTTGGTCCACAGCAGGCCGCCATAGGCCTGCCGCGCGATGCGCCGCGACGCATCGGTATAGCCGTCGTCGAGCCACGTCGCGTAGAACTCATCGGCCTCGCCCAGCCGCTGTTGGAACGTCTGATCCGCATCGAGCGTTGCACTGGAGCCATCCGCCGCCAGCCGCAAGTGGATCGTGGCGCTAGCGCCGGGCTCCAGGTCGAGGCGATACAACGCGGCCGCCTTGGTGCCTTCGCCCTGCGGGTTTACGCTGTCCTTGCGGCCCTCGATCACGTAAGCGTGGAACGCATCCTTGACGTACGGTCCCGCGCTCTTCACGCCGAACATTCGCTCATAATCGGTTTCGTTTTCGGTGAACAGAAGCTCGCTTGCGCCGGGAGCCTCCATCCGGTACTTTCCAAGCGAAGCGTGTTCCGCAATTAACTCCGTATCACCCGCCCGGCTGATCCGGCCCTTCGGCCAATAGCCCTCGCCCTCGCGCCCCCACGACCACGTATTCCGGAACCACAGCGTGGGCAGCAGCGCCAGAGCCGCCCGCTCCGGGCCGCGATTCACCGCGCTGATACGGATGGTGAGATCGTCGGGCCCCGCCTTGGCATATTCGACGAAGATGTCGAAGTAGCGTTGCTCGTCAAAAATGCCGGTGTCTTCCAGTTCGAACTCCGGCTGCTCGCGGCCGCGGCGGCGGTTCTCCTCCACCAGCTCCGCATACGGAAAGGCCGCCTGTGGATACTTATAGAGCGCTTTCATGTAGGAGTGCGTGGGCGTGGACTCCAGGTAGTAGTAACACTCCTTCACGTCTTCACCATGGTTGCCTTCATGGTTGGTCAGCCCGAAGAGCCGCTCCTTCAGGATGGGGTCGCGTCCGTTCCACAGCGCCAGCGCGAAGCACAGGCGGCATTCGCGGTCGCAGATCCCCAGCAGTCCGTCTTCGCCCCAGCGATAGGCGCGGCTGCGCGCGTGATCGTGCGGAAGGTATTCCCAACAGGCGCCGCCGGCGGAGTAATCCTCGCGCACGGTGCCCCATTGGCGTTCGGAAAGATACGGCCCCCAGCGCTTCCAGTTTTTTTCGCGGCGCTCGTCTTCAGCGAGGCGCGCCAGTTCGGCGATCACGCCCGGCCCGCCTGCGCTATGGCGATTACATTCTTGATCCCGCCCGCTTTGCCCATCACCGGATCGTGAAAGGCTTCCATAGGATACCGGCCTGTAATCATGGCGCGTAGCGCTTGCGGCCAGCGCGCGGCGAACACGCCGATATCGCGCACCGCATTGTCGAAGGCTTGCCGGCCCGCATTCACCACGCCCAGCACGACCTGGTTCTTCAGTACCAGGTTGTACATGATGCGCTCGGTGTCGAACACCACCGGCGCCTGATCGCGCGGCACGCCGGTGAAAACGTAAATGCCGTTCGAACCCAGATGCTTCAACACCTCGAACGCGAACTGCGGTGCGCCCGCGGCTTCGTAGATCAGGTCGATGTTGCCCACTTGTTCGGCCATTTGCTCGATGTTGGTCCGCTCGGAAGAAATATACCGCGCGCCGACCGCCTCCGCTACGTCCGCTTTGGCATTCGGCTTGGGCGATCGTGAGTAGACGTACGTTTCGTAGCCCGCATCCACCAGCACCATGGCCCCCAGCAGCCCGACCGGCCCCGACCCCAGCACCACCGCGCGCTGCCGGCCGCCGTCCCAGTGCAGTCGCTCCTGGATTTCGCGCACCTCGATCAGCGCCTTCTCCGCAATGGTCAGCGGTTCCACCAGCACCGCCACGTCCCGCAGCTCGCGCGCGACCGGGTGCAGGTTATGCCGCTCTTCGACAACGAACTCAGTCATGAAGCCGTCCAGTTCCTTGATGCCATGCTCGCGGTAATTGCCGGTCGTGCAGAAGTCGCAATGGCCGGCGCGGCAGGCGGCGCAATTCGCGTCAGTACACGGCAGCCGCACAGTGCTCACCACCAGGTCGCCCGTGCGCAGATCCGCGACGCCCGGCCCGGCCTCCACCACTTCCCCCAGCGATTCGTGGCCCAGCACGAAGCGATCCGATCCGGGAGGCGGCGTGCCGTACGCAAAGGCGCAGATGTCCTTGTCGGTGCCGCACACTCCAACTTCCAACATGCGCAACTTCACCTGCGTGGCCGTGCCGATGCGAGGCTCGGCGATCTCCACGATGTCGACTGCGTGCCCGGCGGGATAAACGGCGACGGCTTTCATGCTTTGAATACAACCGATCTCTGCATTGTATCCAACCCCGGGTCTGCCCGGTCGAGTGCAGCCGGCATCCATATATCACCGCCCCAAAATGCAAAGCGCGGCGGCATGATGCCGACCAGCCTGGTGGGCTTGTCGTTGAGAATGAAAGTCTTTCCGAGAATGCCGCGATCCAGTCCAAACCGCTTCACCCAGACCTTATAACTAAAGGACGAAGACGGGCGCGGCGCCCGGATGTGCGTCGCTGGGTAGAAGCCCGCGGCCAAACAGAGGCTTCACTCCGAGGAAGTCGAAAGTATTGCCGGTGACCAGATCCGTGCCGAGCGGCTCCCGCGCCGCCGCGCTGCCCATGAGCACCGTTTTCTCCCACACGCCCATGGTCCGGTCGAAGACGTGATTGTGCTCCTGGAAGTCCACTAACTCCGGTACGGAAAACCAGTTACGCCCTTGCTCCGGGCCGCTGCCGCTGTCGTGAATGCGAATGCCAAAGAGGCGGCTGCTGTCGATATAGGGAAAAGGATCGAGCAGGACGTTGTAGATGACGCTGAAGATGGCGGTGACGGAGCCAATTCCAAGTGCGAGAGCCAGCACTGCGGTGAGAAAGAATCCGCGATCCTTGAGGATGGTGCGAAGACCGAACCGTATGTCTTGCCAAAGCCAGTACATGCTGGCGGGGTTCGGCACGTCAGTAGCCGTTTGCCGATCGCTACAAGCCGCTGAATTGGCTGCGCTTAGCTTTCGTCTCCCGAGCGCGTTCCGTTCGCTTTCGGGATTCGTCGACTTGAATATGGACAGTCGCGAAACCGCTCGGATAGGCGCGAATTAGGCGCGAGTCAGGCGCGCACAATCCCCTGGCGGATCGCATAGCGGACGAGGCTGGCGGTTTCGTGCACCCCCAGCTTCTCCATGATGCGGCTGCGATGCGAATCGGCGGTCTTGTAGCTGATGCCCAGCAGGACGGCGATTTTCTTGGTGGAATGGCCCTCGGCCACCAGCGCTAACACTTGCACTTCGCGCGCCGTCAGCGGGCTGACTGCCGTGGCGGGCCCTGGCGCGGGAATTTCCACGCAGGAGCCCATATAGCCGAGGAATCCTCCGTCTCTGTCGAACCGCGCCGTGCCCGCATCCCGAACCCAGCAGTATTGGCCGTCGGCCCGCTGCAGGCGGTACTCCATGTGGAACGGCCGGTGCGCGTCGAACGCCCGCCGGTAGGTATCCAGGCAGCGCTGCCGATCGTCCGGATACACGCCTTCGAGCCAGCCGTTGCCCATCTCCTGCTCCATCGTCCGGCCCCTGAATTCGAGCCACGGCCGATTGAAGAAGGTGCACAGCCCGTCGCGGCCCGCCGACCAAAGCATGAAGGGCGCCTGGTCGACCAGCAATCGGAAATGCTCGTCTTCAGGTTCTGAGTAGTCTGGGGTCGCATAGATTGATTCCATGGGCTTAATGAAATCTTAACGCGGTTTTATGGATCGTCAAATAATGGTAGTACTATTCCCTAGGGTGAATCCCGGTAGCAACGTGGAACCATTTAACCCGTTGAGGGGCTTGCTCGTATATGCCGCTGAGTGTTACCATAAGTCATACAACTGTGCGCGCCCTGCCTGCATTCACCCAAACTGTCCGTCGAATCTCGCCACGATCAGGAAAATAAAGGAGTAACGCTAAACTAATGGCTTCCACCAACTATTCCCAAGGCGCTCAAGTCGAGCACGACAAATTCGGCTTGGGAACTGTGCTCACCAGCAATGAGGAGCGTATTGTGATCAAATTTGACGATCACGGCGAAAAGAAGTTTGTGACCCCCATGGTAATGGGACAGTTGAAGAAGAGCGACCGGCAACCGCCGGCCGAGAAACGCGCCTCCCGCGCACGCAAGCCCAAGGCCGCACCGGCACCCGCGCCCGTACACTAGTGACGCTAAAGGATTTCATTTGAACGCCCGAGCAAAACGTCTATTTGAAGAAGCCCGCAAGAAGAACCCCGATCTCAAGATGCCGTCGGAGACCGCTCCCGCCACCGAGCTATCCGATGAAGATCTGGCGCTGATTAAGCAGGGAGTTGGCGACAAGAGCAGCCGGGCCGGCGGTCAGGGCGCCGCGGACGGTGGAGCGGGGGATGGCCCGCGCGAGCAAATCGGCTCGGTGGTCACCTACTTTGAAGCCAAAGGTTTTGGCTTTTTGCGTCCCGACGACGGGGGACGCGACGTGTTCTTCCATGTCTCGCGCCTGGCCGAAGGCGACCCCACTACTCTAAAACCCGGTACCCGGTTGCTTTACGAGCTCGGTATGGACCGGACCGGAAAACTGGCCGCCAGCAGCGTGCGTATTGCCCCTCCGGCCGAGTGACGCAGTCACCACTGCGGCTCAATATTTTCTATTTGGGTTTGTTCGGTTCAAAAGACCCTTACCCTTTCGGGCGCCGGGGAGGTTGCTTCAGGGGTCTTTTATTTAGAGGTTAGTCTCGCTTTGGTGGGAGTTGCCTCCCCGGCTTAATTCCAATATTAGAATATCTCGTTCAGAAAAGCAATAGTTTTCTGTAATTTTTGGTAGAGCGCCGCAGCAGCGTGATTAATAGTACATATAAACTACGGAATCACGTAGCATCCGCCTTGGCTTGCTTCTGCGCCTTTCACTTCCACGCCTGCCCAATCCTCCAGCACCTTGATCGTCGCGCAGATGTCTTCGTCGCCGTGTCCCTTGGCGATGGACGCCTGAAACATCTGCCGGGTGAGGGCGGTTAGAGGTAATGGAACGCCTAGCTCATTGGCCGAGTCGAGCATCAAGCCAATGTCCTTGTGCATCCACTTCACGGAAAAGGCCGCCGGATCGAAGGCACGGCGCAGAACCAGCGGGGCCTTGGCGGAGACCAGCCCGGATTTGGCGGCGCTGTTGTTGAGGATGTCCAGCATCATGTCGAGGTCCACACCGGCCTTGGCGGCCAGCACCATACCCTCGTTGAAGCCCTGCAGAAGATTTGAAAGGATCAGATTCTGCGATAGCTTGGCGTGCAGGCCCATTCCCGGACCGCCACAATGGTAGAAGCGCTTCCCCATCACTTCCAGGAACGGGCGTACGCTTTCCAAGACCTGGCTGTCGCCGCCAATCATGAAAGTCAGGGTGCCCCCCTCCGCGCCGGCTTTGGAGCCGGTACACGGCGCATCCAGAAAGTCCACGCCTTTAGCGGCCAGCGCCTGGCCAATCTGCCGGCTGACCGTGGGCGCGATGGTGCTGGCATCGGCCACTACCGTACCGCGGCGCGCGCCTTCGACGATGCCGTCCTTACCCAGGATCGCCTCCCGCGACATGGCGGTGTCGCCGACAATCAAGAAAATGACGTCCGCGTTTTCCGCGACTTCCTTCGGTGTGGCGCAGAAGCGGCCCTTCTCTGCCGCGGCCAGCTCACGGGCCTTCGCCGGGCTGTGCGTCCAGAGCGCCACCTCGTGGCCCGCCCGAAGCAGATTCCGGGCCATCGGATAGCCCATGATTCCAAGTCCTAGAAATCCTAATTTAGCCATGTCCGAATTGTAAGCCGAGTGCGGCATGTGCGACAATTTGCGTTCAATGAAACCCGCCGTATTGGTCACCAAACGCATATTTCCCGAGGCCATCGCCTTTCTGAAAGAGCACGCGGAGCTGGACTACGCCGAGTCGGACGACGGATTGGGCGCGGAAGAACTCGCCGTGCGGATCCGCGGCAAACAAGCCGTGGTGAGCCAGCTCATGGACAAGTTTACGCCCGAAGTCCTGGCCCGCCTGGATGGCATCAAGGTGATCGCCAACGTGGCGGTGGGCTACGACAACATCGACGTGCCGGCGGCCACCAGCCACGGCATCCTGGTGACGCACACTCCCGACGTGCTCACCGATACCACGGCCGATTTCGCGTTTGCGCTGCTGATGGCCGCCGCGCGGCGTGTGGTGGAGGGCCACCATTACGTGCATTCCGGGCAATGGACGAAGTGGCGCGTGGATCTGCTCGTGGGACAGGACATACATCACCGCACGCTGGGGATTTTCGGCATGGGGCGCATCGGGCAGGCGGTGGCGCGGCGGGCGAAGGGCTTCTCGATGCGCATCATTTACCACGACTCCCGGCGCGCGCCGGAGGCGGTTGAGAAAGAGCTGGGGCTGGAGCTGGTCAGTGCCGTACAGTTGCTCCGGGAGGCGGATTTTGTAAGCCTGCACGTGCCGCTGATGGCGGAGACGCGGCACCTGATCGGCGCGCGCGAGCTGCACATGATGAAGCCGACGGCTATTCTGGTGAACACCTCACGCGGTCCCGTGGTGGACGAGCCCGCGCTGGCCGTGGCTCTTCAGCAGCGCATAATCGCCGGGGCCGGTATCGACGTGTATGAGAACGAGCCGCGCGTGAATCCGTTGCTGTTGACGCTGGAGAACGTGGTGCTGACGCCCCACATTGCCAGCGCCTCGGTGGATACGCGGCGCAAGATGTCCATGATGGCGGCCGAGAATGCGGTGGCGGCGATCGAGGGGCGGCGTCCGCCGAATTTGCTCAATCCGGAGGCGTGGGTTGCGGAAAAAGGCAACAAGCCCGGATAGTGTTCACTTTGGTGGGGCAGACCATCGCCTTTCGTGGTCTGCCGCCTTCGCCTGGATATCTGTGCGCGTCTCGGTGCGTCTGCGGTTACTTCCCCGCCGCCGCGCCGTTGCCTTCGGCGAAGTAGGCTTCCTTCTCGATCTTAAGCTTCAGACCGGTGGTGACTTCATCCATCCACTGCTTGAAGCGGGCCTGCTTCAGCTCGTTGACGACCGTTTCCTGGACCTCGGCAAGAGGCTGCGCGGTGACTTCCTGGGCGCGGAACAGATAGA
>Ga0302324_100010170_pt1 | contig 19523 bp, 30 predicted proteins | sample Palsa_T0_1_FD_201949 | JGI IMG/M metagenome (GOLD analysis project Ga0302324, IMG submission 201949) | Peat permafrost microbial communities from Stordalen Mire near Abisko, Sweden - Palsa_T0_1 | ecosystem: Environmental > Terrestrial > Soil > Palsa > Peat permafrost | place: Sweden: Abisko...
TTGCCCGCGACGAAAGCTGCGCCTTTGAAATCGACTCCGAACCAAGCGCCGAATTCCTTGGCATCCGACAGTGCGCGCCAGACTCGGGATCGCGGCGCCTTCAGCAGAATTTTTCGTTCGATGCGGTTCGTTGATGTGCTCATATGCAACCCCCTGGATGCATATTAGGCAACCCCGCCCACATATGCAACTTAAATGCTGCATATCATTCCGGCATGCTCGCCGCAGACCAACGATGCCCCCGAACCGATCTGTAAGGATGTGTCCGGTATGGACATTTTTGAAAATGGTCGGGGCGACAGGATTCGAACCTGCGACCTTCTGGTCCCAAACCACGCGGTCATTCGCTCTCAATCGATTGATATTTATAGATTTACCCGCTCTGCAATTGTGGGGAATCCATGCGGGATATTGGCGCGTAAGCCATTGTTTGGAATGGGGACATCCAAGTGATTCTCCACGCCTTTTTGCCACGCCCGCGAGACGGGAGACATAACGCATGTTGAGCCGTGACGCAAATCACATATCGCCGCCCACCAAGGAAAGCCCGCGCCCACGCATCGGTCAAGAAACGCAAAGCAGCAGAACCCCGAGCGGCAGCCCGGCTACGATCAACAATCACACGGACGTGACCAGCACGCCCAAGGAGTTAGGACAATGACACGCGCACAATTCAAAACCCGAGATACCTGCATCAGCTGCGGATCGGGAGACCTTCAGCGGCTATCGGATGGGCGATTCGACCAGGGGCCGCTGCGCGAATTCCTCTTGAGGGACCCCTGGGGCGAGAGCCCAGTACCCTACCTCGCTGGGAAACTCTGGCGCTACGTGAAGTGCGGTACGTGCGACACAGCGTTTCACGCGAATGTCCTCACTCCCGAATGGAACGATATCAACTTCTCGCGCTGGATGAGCGCCGAGGCGATCGCAGAGTTTGAGCGCACGCACGGCGGTCCCGATAGGCTGTTCTACCGGGCCATGCATTACACCAAGCATGTGCTGCAGCTTGCGTCGTTGATCGAGGCGCGCCCGCTGCGCGTACTGGACTTTGGATGCGGGAACGGCGAATTTTTGGCGATCTGCCATCAATTCGGATTCGAGGCTGTGGGCGTCGATCGAAGTACGGCGAGGCGGGATAAGGCTGGCGTGAACGTGTTTGCGTCTGCCGACGAACTGGACGGCCGTCCATTCAATGCAATCACGCTATTTGAGGTCTTGGAGCACCTGGACGACCCAAGCGGAATACTCAAGATGCTGCGCGGTCACCTGGCGCCAGGCGGCATTCTGATCCTTGAGACTCCGGACTGCTCGGGGGTCGAGCGGATCGAAACCATGCATGACTATGGGTGCATCCACCCACTGCAGCACATCAATGGGTTTACGCCCGAGACACTGCGCGGTTTCGCTGAGCGATTGGGATTTGAGGAGATCGGCAAGCCCGTCAGTCACGTGACGACGAGCCCGGTGAAGGTCGCAAAAACGGAAGCGCGGCGCGTGCTTGGGCCCTTGTTGAGCCTGACGACACAGCAATATTTTCGGCTGACGGGATGACTTGGCGGGAACCGCGCGCAGTGCGCTTGCAGTTGATCTGGCGGGATAGGTGTGGCGGGATAGATTCCGGGGCTTCCCTGCCCCGGACGTTGTGCCTTAGGCTTTTGCGGCGGTCTCGGCCAAGCTTGCAGTCGGGTCGGTAGGAGCGGCCGGAGCTGCGGTCGGCGGCGCGAAGGTCGTGATGCCGCCCTGAACGGTGGCATCCAATGCCTGTACCGAACTCAGCAGGCCCGACAGATCCGGCGCAGCGGCGCCTTGAAGCGCGGTGATTTGAGCTTGCAGGCCCGACACCTGGGTCGATACATCGGTGAGCAGCGTGGTGACATCGGCAGCGGTCTGGGTGATCTTGGCTTGAACATCGGCAACGGTTACGGTCATAGCATCTACCTTTTCGTGTAATGAGTGAAGTGAAAGAAAAATCGCGCTGAGAATGTGTTGCGTCACGCTGGCACCAGCACTCCGGAGCGGGCTCGAACATACCCGCGGCTCGCGACGATGCTGCCGCCGAGGGCCATATCTATGAGGGCTGCGGCGCCGGGAGCGATCTTGTAGGTGGGACTCGTGAGCCGCGGGCAAATGCCGGCGCCCTCTTGTGCCCAAATTCCGAGCTCCGAACAGAACCAGGCTGATTCGCTGCGCCAGTTGCGGTCGCTGTACGAGCCGTCGACGAAGTCGAGAATGCCGATCCGGTCATAGGGCTTCTTGACCTGGCTAAGCAGCAACCTCTCCCAGTCGGCGGCTTGCCCGACGGTGCAGGGAATTTCCACATCGATCCAGCGCGGCACGCTATCGAGGTAGTTTCCCGGACGCACCCATACGCCCGCCGGCTGGCCCCCGCATGGCGATAGCTGAGCATCGACTATGCTGCCATCCGAGAGGAAGTTCGCCATGTGGGAGAACGCGAGACCGCCATCCCACTCGATGAGTCGAGAATAGAAACTGTTGTTCGCACAGAAGCGGACTTTGATTTTTGAATTGAGCGGCATTACTCCCCCGCGTGAGTGGAATCCCAAACGCCCTGGGATTGAGCTGGCGCCAGCGCGGCGCGCACGACGGCCTCATGTTCGGCCGGCAGCGGGTCCGCGAGCTTGATCGTGCCCGCGGCGATGCGTTCCTCGAGATCCTTTTTGATCGTGAGGAACGCAACGCCAGCGCCGCCCATAGCCGCCAGGATCTGGCAGAGCTCTAGGAACAGCGCAACGGTCATGGCTTAGGCTGCCTTGGAAGCGTCAGCCGACAGCTTCACCTGAAGCGCCGCAAGCTCAGCCGCGAGAGAACCCGCAATGGCTGCCTGTTCGGACTGCACGAACGCGGGAAGCGCCGTAGCGGCATTGCTCACCAACGCGAACTGCAACTGACCGGCCGCGGCGACGATTGCTACCTGCCCTTGCGGGGTATCGGCAGCCGGCGCTGCCTCGACGGCCTGCAGGAACGCGATAGCGGGTGGGATCACGGCTTTGCCGATGGCACCCTTTGCGGCGGCGATGAGTCCGTCGAAAAACTGGCTGGGAGTGAGAGTGGTCATTTGATAATTTCCTTGGGTTGAGTAGATGCCGGCTGTGCCGGCGGAACAAAAGGGACGTGATTTGCCTCTGCGACCGGAGGCGGTAAAACATCGGACTTCGGCTTGCCGCGATACGCGATCAGTAGCAGCATGACGCCGGTTGAAATTCGGTGGACCCATGCGGGGGTGAAGCCGAGCGCGGCCAGCGTGTCCGGCGTCAGGTACGGCAGCACGTTGCCGATGGCGCCAATGAGGAGGCCGAGCCAATTGCTGACCGAGGTCAGTTCGCGCTTGAGGGCTTCACTCATGGCTGCGCCACCCGGTCGGCAGCGACCGCTGCTTCCCACTGAGTTTCCAGGGACGGCAGGCCATCTGAGTGCAGAGCCTTGTCTATGACAGATATTGTCTTTGCTTTATTTGCCTTCTCTGCTTCTCGGTCGATAGCTTGCTGGCGCCATATCCATGCGGCCACGAGCTGCGCACAAGAGCCGTATCCTGGCTCGTAATGCTTGGGATCGGTCTCATGAGAAACCCATTCGGTGTCATAAAGCAGGTGGACGCCGCACGCGCTAACCCCGGCAGATAAATCATCGCCGCCTCTCGCGGAGGCTATTGGATTAATGGCATAGTATCCGGCGCCTTTGAAGTCGATAATATCCTCGGCGTGCGCACTCATGCCGATCAGAAAAATAGACAGCGCGAGAATCAGTAATTTCATGTCAGCAGCACTCCCGGTAGTGGCACGTCCGCGAACACTTCGCGGATGTAGTTCTGTGTCTGGGTCGGCATGTCGGCGAGGACATACTTGTCCGCGTCCTTCGCATACTCGTGATGGACGTTGCCGCCGCCCCAGTTGTAAGCCGCAACAGCAACCTGCCAATCTTTGAAGCGTTCATAGTTGGCGACGAGCAGTTGCGCCGCGCTCTGGATGTCGCACACCGCGCTCTCGCCCGCGTGCGGGTAATACATGGGGTTCAGCTGCATCAGTCCGACGCAGCCGGCGGATGACTTGATCGCGCCCGATATCACGTCAGGTCGAAAGCTCGACTCCTGAAACGCGATGCGCGCGAGCAAGGCGGTCGGAATTTTGTACTGGACCTCGGCCTCATTGAGCGCATGCATATACACCTGCGCTTGCCCTGCATTCTTCCATGCGTCGCTCATTGCTGTTTTCTCCTGAACCACGCGGCAAACCGCTTTGCCGTATCGGTCTCAACGATTCGGATTGCGGTCCATATGATCGTCAGTGCGGCTGCGATGTGCGGCAGCCAGCCGGCGAAGGTTGCGATCAAGGTGGCCACCGAATAAAAATCAACTAGGTGCTTCACGGGGTGGTCGCTCATGAAGCGCGCCTCACGCGAAGGTCCGTCACGAACATGTCAGCCGTCCCGGTGCATTGCATGCCGATCGCCATGAACGCATTACCGTTTCCCGGTGGCACGGCCACGGGGCCTTCGACGAACGTCCACACTCCTGAGCCGATAGACGTAGCATCGGCGATAGGTATAAACGAGGGTGTACCGCCCATTAGATCAACACCAACCTGCGTATTGCCAGATGCGCCGGCCGCTATTTGCGCCCACCCAGATACCCAATACGTTTCGCCAGGTCGGACTTGGACCGCTGCGCCACCCGCACTACTCGCGATGGCGCCACCGGTCGAGTGAAGGTGTATAGAGTTGGCGTTAAACCCCGGGGGGCCCGCAAGCGACGTATCTTGCGTCATCGTCGTGCCAGACGCAGACGTGGCCAGATTCCACCCGGTTAGGCCGCTCGTGTACCCGAATCGGTCGAAGATGCTATCGGCAATGAGGCTATCGACCGGGGTATTTATGTTGTAGATATTAGGATCGGTGCCCGTGATGTGCAGGCGATGGTTCTTGTAGACGGAGATTCCACCGGTCACCAGCCGCACGTTGTGGGACGCTAGCCCCCAAGGCCATTCCTCGCTACGAGTGTTGCTTAGGATCGTTGTAAACGAAGGGTTTGCGGCGCTCGCATTGATCATCGGTTGCTCTGCAGTGGCGCCTACCCCGGGCTCACGAAGAAGCGTCATGTCGCTGATCTTGAGGTCCCCGGTAACACCCGCCGCAACCACAAAGGCGGAGGTATTTTGTTGCGTGTTTAGGTACTGGCCGCCAATAACCTGAACGCCATCCCCGACAATCTGAGCAGATGCCGCGCCCTCCCACTCCATGCCGACAAGAGTGCATCCAGCTAAATCACAGCCGAATCCAGCGACGGAACTGGAAAATATAATCTCTCCACCCTGCGCGAATAGATCCCCGACTTCGTTCTCTAGCGCACGCGCGGTAGCCGCCAGTGCAGGCGCTCCTGTCCACCCCGAGTTGTCGCGAAAGAAAATCGGATTCGAGAAGTGAATGAACCCTTCGACGGAATTCTGAAAGAACGGGTTGGACACCGAGGTCGTCTGCCAGCCGTAGACCTTGTTCTCGCTCTGAATCGTCGAGGTCGCCGCATTCCCCGGAAGTTGCCCATACACCATACCGCGCACCGCATTGGTGTGATAGCAGCCGAAGATGTTGTTGAACTGGGTGCCGGCGTTATTGCTCCACCAGCTCGCGGTGACGTAGTTCGGGTTTGGCGTGGGCTGACCAGGTATTCCAGTGAGTTCGACCCAGTAGTCGTAAAAGTTGCAGAAATTGCACTGAATCACCACGGCCGCCGATGTCGCCGACTGAGAAATACCGCGAATTCGGGAGCCGTTGAAGCGCGCCACCTGATTGTTCTGCGCAAACGTCACCGTGGTCACGCCGTAAATGTCGCCCGGATATCCGCTGTAGCTCGGCGACGTGTTGATTGCGTTTTGGACGGCCGCCGTGTCGTTATTGATGCCGTTTCCCACTGCTCCCCATCGGCGTGGGCTGCCGGGAGGGTAGATCAGATTCGGCGGCGTTCCCACTGCGGCTTCTGCCGTGGTGACCGGGTACACCGGCAGATAGAGCGTGTTCGCAACCGCGGGCGTGAGGTATAGCGTATTCGCCACCGCCTCTGTCAGCGCGTCAAGCGCGGTCGCCGTGATGAATGGCGCGCCGGGAGCAACCGATATGCTGGCGGCCGTGATCTGTGCCTGACCGAAAGCGACCGTGACGACGTAGAGCGGCACGAAACCGGCGTCAACCGCTGGCGTCGTCTGAGTGCCGGTCGCCGCCTGAGCGCCTGCCTTCACCTGAATGACGAACTGATCCTGACGGATGGTCGGCTGCGAGAGGCCGTTATTCTCAGGCCCTTGAAACGGCTGAGTGGGATTCGCCGAGTTGAAGTACGGAACGACCGCCGGGTCGACATCCTCTTCTTGGAACTTGCCCTCGATCAGATAGTTGATCGAAAACCCTGGCGAGATCGGCGGCGGGCATGCGAGCGTGAGTGTGGCGGACAGGATGCCCTGCTTGAGTATCACCTCTCCATTGGACGGTAGCGAACCATACGTCGCCGTATCGACCGCCAGCGGCGTGTAGATCGCGCCAGTGCCGATGACGACCGAAGTCGACGCGGGCGTGGTCGGCGTGCACGCGGTGCCCCCTACGGACGTGCCACCGCCCAGCATGTCGAATGCGAGGCGGCCGACGCCGATATACGCATTGACGTTGGTATTGAGTAGGTCTGCGCTGCGCACGATCTGCGCGGGATTGACGATGGTTCTATCCACTGAGTCTCCGAAAAAGAAAAACCCGCTCGAGGCGGGTTCATTGGATTGGGTTATTCAGCAGCGGCTAATCGAGAATTTGCACCCAGACAATCGTCGCGCCCATGCGAACGCCTTCCACCGCGGCATAGATGTCTGCATCGGCAATCCCGAACTGCGGGCTGCCGGCGAGCGGCCGGAAAGCAGTCACAAAGGACTGGTACGGAAAATCGGTGGCGCCGTAGGGGCCTGCCGTGTCATACGCGCAATTGCCGGAGTCATAGGAGCCGACATCTGCCGCCCTGCCCGGCTCGATCATGATCGGAGTGCGCCCCGTGATCTTGGCCAGCACGCCTATGATCGCGTCGCGCGTATTCTGCTGCGCGAACAGATTCGCCTGGATGTTGGCGAGAAAACTCGGATCGCTCTGGTTCGGCCCGCGCGGCAGCTTATTTCCGAAGAAGTCGAACGAGACCAGGTCGAGAAACCCATCTGTCGAGCTTGCAATGCGCGTCTGCCGCTTCAGGTATGTGAACAGCGAGAAGACGGCTGCGAACGCATTGGCAACGCCGCTCAGCAGCGCGTCACGGATCGGCACCATGCCCACAGCGAACCAGCTGGGGGGCTGTAGTTGCTGCAGGCGGTTCAGGATATCGGCCTGAGAGCCGACAGGTGCTAGCGATGCGCTGGCGGAGGTCGAGTCCGATGCTGCGCCGGAAAGGTTTTCTTCGGAGGGCACGTTACAGCACCGCCGTAGTGCCGGCTTTGATTATTTGCTGCGCAGTCGGCACGATGTCGGCATTTCCGCCGTTGACGGTGAAAAGCGCCAGCGGCACGTTGGTGACATTGGCTACGCCGAGGGCGATGCTCGACAGCACCGCATAATTGAGCGGCGCCCCGATTTTCAGAGTATTGATGAATGTGTCGAGCGCGGCCTGTACTGCGGCGACGGCCGTCGCGTGTATGGCGGCGGTGGCTGCCGGCGAGGCGCCGGGGGTGGTCACGATCGTCATGCCCACATTTGCCGCGACGATGGTCGGCGGAAAAACGCCATAGGTGATCGAATCGCCGCGCACTTTCTCGACCGCCGCTGCTACCGCCGTGATGAAGCTCGATGGAGGGCTGCCGGTACCGTTGTCGGCGATGATGAAAAAGAACCCAGGGTGCGGCGAGCCGTCCAGGTTGACGTTTTCGGTGTAAGTGAAATCGACGTTTTCGCCGAGGGCCTCGATGGCCCCCTGTATTGCGGCCGGCGTCGCGCTCCTGAGCGACTGCAGCAAGCTCGGAAACCCCGCCTTTACTTGCGCGTCCGTCTGCGGGTCGGCGCCGTTGTCGAAGGCCGCCGCATTCGTCACGGTGTCAACGCCGGGAATAGCCGTGGCAATCGTGTTGATCGCGCCCTCGATCACATTGCCCGCGGAGCCGGCCACAAGCGCTTGCGCCGTCGCCGTTATGCTCGCCGTCCCGGCCGGGATAATGTAGGCATTCTGATCCGCGTTATAAGCGTCCTGCGTCGTGTCGGGAATCACCTGGTACTGGATCGCCGCGGTGCCGGGGTCGGCCTGCGTCTGCACGACAGTACCGCCGCTGAATATAGGCAGCCCTTCGGGGGTCGTGCCAGCCTGTGTCGCGGCCGCAATCGTCGCGACCGCAGTCGGCGTGAAGCGCGCGAAGGTGACGGGGCCTGATGCCCCGGTGCCGTCCTCGCGTGCGAAACCGAAATCCGCGATAAAGCTATCAACGTCTGGCCCGAACGACGTTGCAAGCCGCGTGAGCGATGCGGCCTGCAATATCTCAGCCTGCAGCCATAGCGCGAGCAGGCAAAATGAATCCACGAACGACCGCAGAACCGATCCCACGGTAAGGTCTATCAGCGCCGCCGCAGCGCCCTGGATAGCGGCGACCGCATTGGACACGAAGCCCTGGAACGTATTCGTGCTTACTGCCAAGTTAGCTATTCCCTAGGGTGAATGCGAGTGTGGTCGGCGCGTCGCTCGGTATGTCGGTGTAACTCGCGTTCACCGTGAGCCCACTAAAGTTCGGCGATTGCGTGACGGAGACCGCCGGCGGCGGGGTCTGAGCTACGCTGTCCTCAAGCAGCATTTGCGAGGATGCCACCGCGGACACCTTCCGCGGGTTCGCTGGTTTCCCGATGAACTGCGGAAGCCCGGCGCCGTAGTTCGGCTGCCCTACATACGAGCCGGGGTTTGTATTGAATCGCCGCAAAATGCGTTGCTGGCTGCGCTGCAGCCCGCTCACCAGCAAGAGGTCGCCGGTTGAGGACAAAGCAACATCGCCCCCCCATACGTGCGAAACATCATTCAAAGCTGCCATGAGTTTTCCTTACGGAAGCGGCGGGCTCGTCGGGCTGCCCGGCGATGCGCTGGTGTGCGCGTGCTCTACGAGACTGATGCCGGCCGGCCCCGCCTGCACGTCCACGGTAGCGGTGAGCGTTTGGTTCACCTGCACGTCTTTCTCAAAGGTCGCATCATCGGTGAAGGTGGTAGCGCCTTGAATCGTGATAGTCCCATCGCCGTTCATCGCGATTGTCGCGCCGTGCCCGTCGGTGATCGCAATCTTGCCGTCATTCGTCATCTTGAGAGACTGCAATAGCTTGTGTACGAGCCAAAACTCTCCACTCGGCACGGGCAGCGGCTGATTGTTCTGGTTGAACGTCCGTGTGGCGACGACCCCTGAATTGATATCGCCGTTGGTGTAGAGCACATCGACCGTGTCGCCGATATTAGGCGGTGCGAATAGGCCCCAGCCGTTACCGATCCATGCCGAAGACAGCGGAATCCACCCGGTCAGCGCATCGTCGGGCTGCAGCGTCACCCGCACCCGCATGGTATTTGGGTCGAAGTTGGCGACCGATCCCATATCGCTCGTCTTGTACGACGCGAGAATCCGCTGCACCTGTTGGCGCACGGCGTTCATGATCTTCTGCATCATGAGTCGGGGCTCTCGGTCGGGCTGGTGTTCTGTGCGTCCACCGTCATTCGATAGCCGCCCTCGTTGTCTATGTCGCGGGTGACCTTGCGCGGGAAGTACAGTTGATCCCACGACGTGCCGGTGCCCTCAACCTGGACCGGCGTGGAGACGGTAAGCAAGTTGTCCGCCGGCAGGTTCGCCGACATGTTCATTTCGTGTGAAATGATCGTGTCGTAAGTCTTCTGCGCGAAGGCCGCGACCTGGGCCGGGGTCAGGTTAGCCCCAATCGTGAAGAAATACTGCTGCACCGCCCCGAACGGGGATGCTTTGCCCGCGGCAATTCCCTGCGGCGTCGTAGGATATGACTGCACGACAGCTTTTCCCGTGTTTCGGTTCGGGCTGCGCGCCGTGACCGATATTCCCTTCGACACCGTGAGCGTGCGCGAGAATTTCAGTTTGACGGTGTTGGCGATCGGTGAGCCGTTCGTCGAACTCGGCGGCGTCCACTGGATCACATACGGATTGCTCGCGCCGGTCGGCCGCGGGTCCGGTTCAAAAAAGAGCGAGTTGCCTTGCACGAAAACGACAAAGCCTTCCTCACGCGCCAGGAACGAAAGCAAGTCCCACTCGCTGCGGTTCGACGCGATCTGCACTTGGTCGTTCTGAAAGAACGTACCAACAAGCGTGGTAGTCGGCGTGATGTTCGAGGTATCGAGCCCATGGCTCTGCGCGAGCATGGTGGCAATCTGGCTCGAAGTCTGATTCTGGAAAGTCTGCGTAATGCGGTTGTCGATGAAAACCGCCGTCAGGTCCCGGCCCGCAAGCCTAAGCGCTCGAGTATCCGGTTCGTAATCGATCGTATCGACGCGGCCCAAGATCAGGCTATCGAGTTCCGATGCCTGCGGGTTGTTTGGATCTTGCGGCAGCCCCGCGTAGATCTGCGCGAAAATCTCGGTCTGGTTCGAGAAGAAATTAGCGTCGAACCCCGGCGGCAATGCCGATACCGCGTAATCGATCCAAAACGTGTCTGCCTCATAGTACGAATTGTTCGTCACGGAGGCTTTGGTCCAACCGGAGACCGCTGCCAGCGAGCCGAACGGGCCAAGCTGCACGATGCCGCGGGGCTGCCGCCCATCGGACAGGGCGGGCAGCGGATTGAGCGCGGTAACCGCCTGAGCGGCTACCGTGATCGCCGGCAACTGATCGACGGGCGTATTCACGAACTCAGAATCCCGCCATTCGATACGGGCGTCGGCGGGATGACCAAGGTCTCAATGCCCTGCACGAAGGGGTCAGTGAGGTCGTTCGCCTGAGCGATGGCTGTCCAGTCGCTCGCGTCTCCGTACTCATCCTGCGCGATCTGGAACAGGTTGCCGCCTGCGGTGGTCAAGGTGTTGGGCGAGGAATTGACCTGATCCAGATTCGCAAGCAGACGCCCCAGGACGTTTTGCAACTGCATCAGGGTGAATAGCTGCATGGTGTTGGCGGTTGCGGCTATTAACGCGTTTGCGGAAGTCTGCGGAGGTATTCCGGGGGTCACTCCGCCGAAAGTCGTCGGTGTTCCAATCGCCGCGGTGACTTGCTCGATGAGAACGGCCACCCGCGCAAGCACGTTTTCGACCGCCGTCTGGATCGGCCCGATGACGCTGGGCGGCGAGGTCGAGATAGACATCAGGCCGCCTCGATCATGGAACTCATTGTCGTCATCTGGCTATTCAGCTCTGGGTCATCGATTGCGGCCGCCAATGACTGTGCCATCGCATTGTCAGCATTGACCGCGTCATCGAGCGACGGCGTTGCCGAGGTCGTGACCGGCTGCACGTTGTTCGAGATGACCTCGAGCGTGATCCGGTACGGAATCTGATAGAAGCGCTCAAAGACAGGCTTGAACTGCCTAACGACGACCTGGTAGCTAAAGCTCGACCAGGCGAGCGTTTGCGGGACGCCGTTGACCATCGCGTCAACCGCTTTCGCTCGTATTTCTGCGTCCGGGCCAAAGAACCAGCCAGACCATTCGATGGGGTCGTAATCCACGCCCATACCATCGACGGTTCGCTTTCCACCGGTCAGCTTTTGTACGGCGAGCTGCTGATTCGTGCCCCAGGGAATGCGCTCAGGCATTTCTACCCCGGTGAATTCGATGTCACCGAGGGTAAGGGTCGTACCGTCTCCGCTCATGGGCTTAATCCGCCTGCCTGAAAGGGCGCCTGCGTCGGGTCGAACAAGCTGGTGCCGGTCTGCGAGCCGTTGGCCTCGTTGCCGCCATGCTCGAATACGACGCTCGCGATCTGGCGCCCGTCCAGGATGACAGGCGCCGGATTGATCGTGATTCCCCGACCCTGGCCTGGAGCCTCGGATCGCTTATCTAGCGGGTTTCCGAAAACAGACGGTGCGCTCCAGTCGAAACGACCGCCCTCCCAGTGTCCACTTCCGGGCACGCTTGGGTCTTCAACCCAGCGCCGGAGGCCGCTATTCCCTAGCCTTTGCTGAAAGTTGGCTTCGGCGTCTTTCCCGCCGACAAGGGACTCTGGGGCGCTGAAGGTGCGCAAGAAGTTCGCGCCGCCCTTCAATATCCCAGTGAAGAACGGCAGGATGGTCGTGCCAAACTGCGTCTTGAATTCGGTCCATGCGGCCTCGAATTCCTTTTCCTGGCCGCTCAGGGAATCTGGTAGCCCCTTCGTCGCCGCGTCGATGCCAAGGGTCTTTTGGAACGCCGCTACAGCGCGCTCGATGGTCGCGAGCTGCTTTTCCCACTCGTTCGCGAGCGCTCCGCCGGTTCTCCCGTAGATCAGCGCGTTCTGTCGAATGATGCCGGCCGCGTCCAAGTTCATCTTGGCGTAGACGGGACGTATCACCTGCTCATAGAACCCTTCCGGGTTCTCAGACAGCAGCTTGGCTTTATCGGCGCTCAGCGGGCCGTTCGGGTCCAAGAACTTGGCGATGCCGCCTTTGCTGTTGAGTTGGACCTTAGACGGGTCCCAGATCCCATTTTTTAGAAACTCATCAATGACGGGTACCGGCAATCCCTTGATGATGCCTTGCAGTCGACCGAACTGAGTCGCCAGGGCTGTGCCTGCCGAACTGCCGCCCAACGTCGAGATGCTGGGCTCAATGCGCGCCAGACCTTCACCGGTCAAATTGATGACGGACGACCCGCCCCGCTTCTCGAACTGCTGCAGCTGCTGCCAATCGACGGTATCGCCCGATCCGACCTTGAGCCGGTAGCCGATATCCGCCAGGCGATTGAATTCCGCCTGACTCTTCAGTCCGCCGGCAGACTCCACGAAGCGCAGCATGGCGAGGTTCGAAGAAGCGGAGCGCGCGGCCGATTCGTCATCCAGAGACGAGTCGAGAGCGTTCAGTTTCGACAGGATCGGTGCGGCGAGCTTGGCGCCCGCCAGCGCATCGGAGCCGTTGAGACCGGCTTCACGAAAGACGCCCTGAGCCTCGCGGAAATTTCTCAGGTTCTCTATTTGCGTCGATCCGTAGACGCGCTGTGCAGCGGCGAACTTAAACGCCTCATTGTTCTGAGCCTCTGAGAGGCCAAACAATTTGAAGCGCTGGCGCTCTGTGTCCAGCTCCTTCGCGGACTCGAACAGCGACTTGCCGGCGTAGATTGCGGCAGCGGTCACCGCTAGCGGAACAAACGCATCGCCTGCGGCAACGCCGACGGTGCCGATACCGACGCCACCAGCACCCAAATGGACGTTTCCGCCGTGGAATCCACCCCGCCCGCCGTGACCAAAGCCACCGCCGCCCCCACCACCACCACCTATGCCGGGTAAGCGCGGAACGCCGCCGCCTATGGCGCCGCCCAGGCGATGAATCGCCGCAAGTCGTGTCTCGTAGGCCCCGGCAGCGACCGCGGCTCGCTCGAACGCCCTATTTGTGGTGTTCGTGGCGCGCGCCAGGCTTCGCAACCCATCCGCGCCCAGCGAAATCTTATCAAGAGACTTCTGCAGGGATATGACCAGGACATCGAGTTTCTCAAAGTCCTTGCCCAGCAGCGCCAGTTCGGGCGCGATCAGGTTATGTAACTTGAGAGTGACCCCGATTGCGTAGGCTTCAAACATAGGAGCTATAATCCCGGCGATGCGATTAAAGACACGAATTCATGAATGGCTTGCTGATCGCATCCCGTGGGTTCAATACCCGCATGGGTCGCATATGGTCTACGAGCGGCGGTGGCCCCGGTATCGAGACCTCAGCGGAAAGCAGCGCGCGTGGGTCTGGTTCGCCGCGTTCTGGGGAGCGGTGATCGCGCTCTCGGTCTACGGCAACTTGATCAACTGACGCGGCCTTACCCAGCCGACCCCGCTCACCCAGGCGACTACGGTGCTCGCCGCCTTCTCGCCGATATCCTGCTTGCTGTCGTAAGCAGCAGGCCCTATCACGGGGCGCGGCGGACGATGCTCATCGCCCAGTTCCTGGTATAGCGCCACCTCGTCCGTGCTGCCGACCACAGCCTCATTGCCGCGCGTCTGTTCTTCGTAGGAGTCACGAAGAACGCCTTCGCGCAGCAGCGGTTGGTAGTGATCGCCGCCATTGCCGACATAGCCAAGGCGCTCCTTCTCATCCTTCGTGGAGTCCGCAAGCTCGGCCCATCCGTTGAATGGTCCGCTCGCCGGCTGGTAGTCGCCAATCTTCGCCTGGGCGCGCGCCAAGATTAACTTGGCGGATTCCTCTGTGATGTGGTGCGTCACTTCCTCGCCCTCAAGCGCGAGCCGCCCCAGGTGCCTTGCGAACGCGCCAAAGCTTGAGAACTCCATCAGGTTTCCTTTTTGAAGCTCATCGAGCCCCAGTCGAACTGGCGCCCCTCCATTTCGCTGAAGATGATGAAGTAAGCTCCCCGGCTCACATCGTCCAATTGAAAGGCGAGATCGAAATCGAGCCCGTTTTTCACCAGAAACAGGGCCTCTCTAATGGGCGCCGAGGTGGCTATTTTTTTAGGGCTTCTCTCTCCTCTTCGGCGTCAGGCTTTTTACCGAAATGCTCTTCGAGGCATTCGCTGACCGCCGTCAGACCGTCATCTCCAATTCGCTGAATCAGCGCCTCGAGCTGCATCTTGTTGGTTGGTGGTGTGATTGGGTCGTCATCGATCCCCGTGATGTAAATCAGCGGCGTCACCATGCGGCGGTAAGTATCGATATCCGCGGATTTTCCCATCACTTCGATGATGCGGTACTGCGCAAGCAGCGGCGGCTTTCGCAGAGTAAATACGCGGCCCCTGGCGTCCTTCTTCGTGAATTCCTGCGCGGCCTGCGCGATGATCTGGGCCGTCGGCGTATCGTGAATCATCAATGCTGGCTGGTTCATGGGTTAGGCTACTACCTCGCGTCGAGAAGAAACAAAATTGACGCTCTGCTTCACGGACTTGTCGCCAGCGAAGTCACCCGCGTCGGCGTAGGACAATTTCACCTTGGTGAATTTGAAAACGGAGATTGATCCGTCCGGCTCGTTGATGATTTCCCTGATGAAAACGTTCTTGTCCCGTATGCCATTGAAGTAGTTTGACTCTTTAAGCGCGAAGTACAGATCGAGCTGCGGGCCCGCGCGTTCGAGATCGAAGCTGCCGCTCCACCCGTAGAAGAACTGCAAGTGATCGGTATCGCTGTTGATCGTCACGATTCTCTGAATCGAATCGTCCTGCTTGCGCTTCCAATTGATGATCGTGTCGAGAATTATCGGCCCGCTGGGGCCTATGATGGTGAGATTTACGTCTCGACCTATATTGTATTGGCCCTCTGGCATGTGCTGACTCCTGAAATGAGAAAGCCGCTACGAGAGCGGCTTCGAGGTGGGTTACGGCTGCGGGATGACGTTGGTGACTTGTACCGGCTGCGCGACACCGCCCTGAAGATTTATGACCAGGAACGCGATGACTCCCAGCAACTGGACTTGGACGTTGATCGCGAGCGTTGCGAGCGCAGCGCCCACGTTGACGGCCGCGCCGAGACTCACGCTGTAAGGCGTGGTCCCCGCGCTGTTTCCGATGACTCCCTCATCGTCTAGGGTGTCCAACAACTCGTCGATCACGCCGAGCGCCGTGGCTTGCACAGTGGGGTCATCCAGCTGGCCGGCGAACTGCCCCATGCCGGTGTTCAGCGTCAGCGCGAGGAAGTTGATGACGCGCGTGTACGAATCCGAGTTGATCAGTGGGTTCGAGCTGGTGTTGACCCCGAACTGGTTGCTGAAATACGCACCGCCCGGCGACGGGTTCGCGACCACGTCGATTCCGGCGCCGATCAGCTCTTGCAGGTCCGCGAATGCGTACTGCTGCTGCATGACCGATTTTTGCGTGCCTGCGTAGCCGTTCAGCCGCGCATTCAGAGTGGGGTTCTGCGGAGACAGCGCGACCAGCTTGCCGGCGACCGAGTGTTGCGGGCTCACGAAGCGATTCACATTGTTGGCGGCGTCCACCCAATATTCCCAGTCGCCGAACTGCAGCTTCATCGCATAGCTATCGACCCCGGTCGATGCCTTGGTCGACACCGCATTCGAGATCGTGTCGCCCGACGGCGTTGCGCCGATCATGTAGGCGCCGTTCGCGAGACCGTAGACAATCTGCGTCGGGAAGCTCGTCTCGTCGGTCAAATCCGCCAGGTCAATGACGCTCGCGCCGCTGTTCTGGAGTGCGAACATGCCACTGTAGGGGCGAACGTTCGAACCGATCATCACGGAGCTCGTGATGTTTTCCGCTCCATCGGTGCCGCCCGCGAGCGTGTATTGCGCGGAAGCCGGCGCAGCCGTACCCCCGCCCGCAGTCGCTACGATGATCTGAGACGGGCCGCGAATCGAGGTGTTGCCGTTGTTGATGGCAGAGGCAATCGCCTGCCATAACGCGTTAGCGGTCAATCCAAAGCCGATGTTGTTGTAATTCTCCGGCTGGAGTCCCGGACCCGTCACGGTAGCCTGGAAAGTCCCGACTTTCGAACCCGGCGCGATAGTGACGACGATATCGTCTCCAAAAGAACCCGTGTACCTGGACGTGAGCGTCAGGCAGTTGCTCTGCACGCTCGCCGCCGCCGCCGTGTCAGTGCCGTCTGTGACGCGCACGCACGCGAAGTTGTTGGCGCCCTGCTGCACAGCCACGCTGATGGCGGTCTGGAGATCGAACAAGCGAGGCTGGATCGGCCCGAAAATTGCCGAGACGCCACCGACGACGACGGGGCTATCGACCGGCCCCCAGGTGGCCGTTCCAACCACACCCATAATGTCGGTAGGGACGCCGTTGATGAACGTCGGCGTTGGCGGGACGATGTTGACGTATACGCCTGGCACCGTGAGCGCCGCGAGATTCAATGCGCCGGCCTGACTTAACATTGTTGCTACTCCAGAAATGAAAAACCCCGCTCAGTGGCGGGGTTGGGGGTTAGTTTGTGCGCTGGCTTCAGTTCAGCGTGCCAGGGCCGACATGGGCAGTGACCGCGGCGTCAGCCGGCGCGGGATCGCTGGGCGCGGTAGCTGCGGCAATCAGTCTTTTGACGACGCGGTGCTTGCGCTCGTCGGCCAAAATATTCGTGACCATAGCTTGGTCCGTGATGTGCTCGCCCTTCTTGTACTTGGCGAATTCGTGAACGACGACGAGGTAGTACATGGGAACTCCTACGAAAAATCGGTGGCAACGGGCGTGAACGGCGGCACGCCGTCGACGGAGGCGGAAACATTGATTTCGACGGCGACGATCTGCGGGACCGTCACGAGCTGCATAGTCGGGTAATCGACCGCATACATCAGGTCGCGCTTATACAGCGTGCTTTTCTCGAACTGATCGGTCTCAGGGCTGCCGCGATACTCGAACTTCCCGCGGGTGCCGTCCGACATGGAGACGAACGGCGTGACGGCTAGGACTGGATCTAAAACCCCGGCAATGGCGTCTCGCTTCTCCGGCTTGTCTGACCACACCGTGATTCGAAAGACACGCTGCGTGTTGCGGATCTTTCGGCCGCTGGTGCCCGTGATTCCGACGCGCACCGGACCAAGCACCGCGTCATCCGGCAGAACGATAGCCACACCGTTCGAGACTGTGCCCGGAACGACCGCGGCGATCAGCTCAGCGAGCGCAGCTGCGATTGTGAACAGCGTGTCCGCCGGCTGCGTCTGATACACGTACGGCACGCGGTTTACGAACACCGCAAGGTTGTGCGCGTTCGAAGCCGGCGGAGCGCTGCCGCCCACAGTAACCGTCTGTCCCGACGCGGTGAGCGTGAGTGTCGGTGTGTTGATCGACAGCTTGCGGTACTTCGACAGGTAGCGCGTCGTGTTGCGCTCCATATCGGTCGGGTAGACCGAGACGGTGCAGATCCCGTTCGCGAGATCGGCGTCAACCTGCTTCTTGAGCGGCCACCCTGGGAATATACGCACGGCGGGCCCGGCGACGGACGGCTGCGCGGGAGCCGTCGGCGGCGTCGGGTACAGAATGCCGGCGCAGAGCGTCACGAGACTATTCTGGACGTCCGATAAATCACTCACGAATTACAGCGCTTGCAAATCGGAATGCTGCCGCGACTCTCCCACAACCAACCCTTTTCGCTATGCAGTCCGCATTTCACTGGCCCTTCGCTGTGCGACTTGCCGAACTGTATATGCAGCACGCGGCCTTTCGGGGATCGAACGTAGAAAAAGCGACGAATCTTGGTGCTCATGTGTGCGTCTCGTTGACTTCCAACCGCCAGCCAAGGTCAGTCAACTCCGCGGAGCCGACAGCAAACCCGCGGCCAATGTCATCCTCGATCAGGTCAGCCGACTGGATCAGAAGCGGTACCGAAATGGGCAGCAGGATCTTCCATCCCGCGTCTCGCACGTCTGAGGGCAGACCCACCGACGGAATCGGCTTTCCGCCCTGAAGAATGGAGCAGGGCCACAGAGAATCCGGCGTGCCAAGCACGTCCACCGGATCGATTGCGCTGTACGGCAGCTCGCCCACAGCAGTCTGCGGTGGCGTGCGCTGGAGGCGAATACGCCGATTGCACTCAATCACCACAACCGGCAGGAGCTGCTGCTGCGCGGCCACGTACCAAATCTTGTCGTCGGAGAGTCGCACCAGGTAGTCGCCGGGGCGCGTGTGGCGCCCGTCCATGTCGGCGAACCACACCGCTTTACCGTACAGCTGCGGCTTCGTGTAGCCGGGGTTCGCCGCGTTGAATGCGACCGGTAGCGACGCTACCTGATTCGTCAGCGGCGCTGTCGGGTTCTGCGGCCGATAAACAGCACAAGGTCCTCCAATGTGGGCCGCTCCGCGGCCCAAGCCCTTGTAGATCAGGGCATTCAGGCGTGCGCCGTCCATCAGACGACCAGGCTTGTGGAGCCGTTTCCGAGGCCTGGGCCCGGAGGAATTCCCATGAACGCGCAGAGGTCGCGGCGCCATTGGTTGAACAACGCTCTACGATCAGCCACTTCGTTCTTGTTATGCGCCCATGATCCGGCTTTATCCGTGTCCAGGTTCGCGCCGGAAGCCGGAATGGCCTGCTCGAGAGCCGTGAGATTCGAGAGGTATACGGTCGTGACGACCGCGGCTTCCTCGACCAGCATGTTCTGCATGCGGTATTCGAGCGTGCCGTACGACTGGAAAAACCGATAGCTCTGGAAGCTCGACGGCACGGCGCCGAATTGCGGATAGCCGCAAAACCGGCGGATATCGACCTTCTGCGCCGTCGTGAACGGCGTAGCCGCGTCGGTAGCCTGGGCCTCCGGGAACTCTGGCGGGTTGCTCGACATCAGTCGTAGCTGACGGAGACGGTCTGACCAGCGCCAGGCACGATGACAAGCCCGGCGAGAATCGGGAAATCGACTAGGATCGGGCCGACCACGTTCGGTATGGACGCGATCTGATTGGCTGCGGCGGCGCCAGCAACCGTCGCGCTGTCGTTCACCGTTCCAGCGGCGGTCCCC
>Ga0302324_100010173_pt1 | contig 19520 bp, 12 predicted proteins | sample Palsa_T0_1_FD_201949 | JGI IMG/M metagenome (GOLD analysis project Ga0302324, IMG submission 201949) | Peat permafrost microbial communities from Stordalen Mire near Abisko, Sweden - Palsa_T0_1 | ecosystem: Environmental > Terrestrial > Soil > Palsa > Peat permafrost | place: Sweden: Abisko...
ACTTCATTGACGCCGGAGAAAAATTGCGAGTTGAGGATGCCGACGAGCAGGCCGTACAAATAAAAATCGTACCACTCAAATACCGTGCCTAACGATGAGGCACCAATGACCAACCAATTGCTCTGCGCCGTTGCCGCCCTATTCGGCAGTCCCGCATCTGCGGACGTCGTAGCCATGTCTCACTCCCCTGCTTTATTATGCTAATGCTTGAGCTGACCTGCCGTGATAACCGCCCGCAGCTGGGTCAGCTTGGCCTTGATCGCTTTAGTGTTCTCCGGTCCCATTCGAATCAATAATTTTTGTCCGGCCGGTCGCGACTCGAGAGCGGGATCGGCATAGATGTACATGACATTCGGCCGCACCAGTTCAATGGGCCCTTTGGGTTCCGGTGTCGCCAACAGATTGTCGATGACTTCCACCAGTCTGTCGTTGAAATAGCCGTTGGGATAACCGAGGTTTTGGTAAGACTGCTGGAAGAGCGGATAGTAGTGAATGTACAGCGCGCCCAATTGCTTCGCGTCGAGTTGATTGATCACGGCGACCATTGGCTTGTAGCGATCGAAATTGCGCTGATCGAGGGTGGCATGCAATTCATCGCCATTGGCGAGAAACGCACCGGCCACCGGGTTGGCGGGCCGCTTCTCCACCGCAACCTTTTGCCGCGGCAGGTTGTCGATGGTCACCACCATCTTGCGAATCAGATCCTGCGGCACGAGAAAATCCTTAACGGCAGCCGCGCCGCTGAGCTGGCCGAGAGCGTCTCGCAAGGGCGCATCGCTGTCGGCCAATTCCGGCAATGGCGCCGCAGATGCCGCATTGCCGGCGCCTTCCGGCAAGGGATGGGCAATGCCCGGCTCCGACGTCGCGGGTGCAAGCGCGGCGGGCGCGCTCGGTGCAGCGGGCAACGGTTGATTGCGGCTGCGTAGGTAGTACACGCCGGTCGCCGCGAGCACGACTACCAAGGCGGCTACGCCAATGACGGGTTTATTGATCATATGCTTCGGGCCCTAGCTCGCGTTCAACATGCGCAGCTGCAACTCGTGGCGGCGATAATCGATGATTAGCGTGTCGAGCAGCCCCAGGGTATCCATGCCGATCAGAATCGCCGGCTCACTCGTCAACCGCCATTGCTTGAAAATATAGAGATCGCCGAATGTGACGCCCGGATCATGAATGGTAATGGCGCCCAGCCCGATGGCCGGCATGTCCATCAGTTCGCCCCGCTGTATGTCCTTGGTGGCGCCGATGATCGTGTCGATTTTTGAACGCGGCTGCGCCCCCACGCGCGACAGCGCTTCCTTCAGTGCGAGATTCGCAATCGTCACCTGACCACCTGTGTCGATGATGGCCTTGCAGCGCACCTGGCCGACAAAGGCATCCACGACCACCAGCGTACCGCGTAGCGAGTGGAATGGCACACTGATAAACCCGGGACCGGAGCGTTCGTTCTTCGAATAGGCGATGTTGATGCGATCATGGCGAAAATCGATGAAGATTCGCTTGCCCAGCAGGCCCTCGGAACCGAGAACTCCCTCCGCGCCGCCGAGTGCGTCGGGAACAATCGGCAGAATCGCCTGATCGACCGCAATATCGCCGACACTCAAAGTGTCCACCCGAATGGTCGGCACGGTGGCAAAACCCGTGACGCCGCGCAGAATAACCGGCGGCGAACGATCCGTCGGGATGCCGAGCGCCAAAGCGACCAAGGCGGTGATCGCGCTATGGCTTGCGCCCGTATCGAGCACCAGGCGGAAGGGTCCCCGTCCATTGATCATCACCGGCGCCCAAATGCGGCCAATCTGATCCCGGCGCGTCGGCGAGACGTAGCGCGGCTCGGGCGCTTCGACCATGATTTCCGTCAGTTCATCGATGGGATCCGCGACGGGAGCGGTGGGTGGGGAGACTTCAGGAGCGGTAGCCCCGGTCCAAACCGGCCAAGCGGCCAACGCGCCGACTAGGATGGACGCCCCAAACCAATGCATTCGGCTTGGGGATTGCGAAAAAAAAGCGCGTATTGTCTCTTTCAAGTGCCCGCCTCAACGCTGCAACGTCGTTACGTGTCGATCGTCTGCCCCGAAAAATCGCCGCAATCTCAATACAGGCAGCATAGCACCGCGCTTCCTGCGCACCAAAATTCTATGTCAAATTGCTCCCGTGTCGACCTCCGCCCGGGCTGAAGCGTTGAGATCAGCGCCGACGTCGAGCGGCGGCAGCCGGCCAAATTTTCCGAGGCGAAAATCATTCATCGCCGTTTCGATCTCAGCCTGAGTGTTCATGACGAATGGTCCGTAGCCCGCGATCGGTTCGGGAATAGGAACACCGCTTAGAACCAGGATGGTACTGTCAGCCGCGGCGGACACGCGGATCTCGCGGCCACCGCGTTCCAAGAGCACGAGCTCGGCATCTGAAGCCTCGCGCGACCCGTTTGCGGTGATGGCACCGCGCAGCACCGCAATCGCCGCGCCATGGTCTTCGGGCAATGACAGCGTGATTTCTTTTCCAGATCGCAGCCGTACATCCCAAACGTTGAGCTCGCTGAAGGTGGCCGCGGGACCCTGCTGCCGGGAATAACTGCCCGCTATGACACGCACGCTGCCGGCGCCGTCGGGCAGCGTTATCTGCGGTATCTGAGTGCTGAGAATGCTTTGATATCGAGGCGGCGCCATCTTGTGCTTCGCAGGTAGGTTGACCCAAAGCTGGGCCATCTCCAAAGCGCCGCCGCGCCGCATGAAAGCAGGCGAGTGAAACTCATCATGCAAGATCCCCGCGGCCGCCGTCATCCACTGCACGTCGCCTGGACCGATCACACCGCTGTTGCCCACGGAATCTCGATGCGCGACTTCGCCCTGATAGACGATGGTCACAGTCTCGAAACCCCGATGCGGATGCTCGCCCACCCCGCGCGGGCGCGCTGCCGGCGAAAACACCGTCGGCGCGGCGTAGTCGAGCAACAGAAACGGACTGATATGGCGTCCCAGTTGGTCGTAGCTAAACAGGCTTCGCACCGGGAAGCCGTCGCCCACCCAATGAGCCTTCGGACCCGGATAAACACCCAAAACAGCTTTATTCACAGATGTCCCTTAACATTCCGCATGAGTGACGTAGATAAGGTCAAAAAGCCGCTTTTCCAGAGGCGCCGGAGCCGGGTTGTGCGATCATGGCGGCGCGAGGTGCTTTGTGAAAACCTATCAAAATGTAGCGGAACTAAAAGCACTGGTCGGCTCCCCGATCGGGGTCAGCGACTGGGTCACAGTCGATCAGGCGCGCATCGATCAATTTGCCGCAGTCACCGGCGATGATCAATGGATTCACGTCGACCCGGTGCGCGCCGCGGCGGGCATGTTCGGCACGACGGTGGCGCATGGATTTTTGACCCTGAGCCTGCTGCCGCTCTTCATTCGCAGCTCGCACAAGGTCAACGGCGCACGTATGTCGGTTAACTACGGCCTGAATCGTGTGCGCTTTCCGGCACCGGTGCCCGTCAACAGCCGGCTGCGCGCACATTTCAAGCTGCTGGCATTCGAGCCCATTGAAGGCGGCGTGCAGCTGATCACCGAGGTGAGCGTTGAACGCGACGGACAGACTAAGCCCGTGTGCGTGGCCGAGAGCGTCGGCAGACTCTATTCCTAACTCGGCGAGCCTTCCGCAAGCGCTCTGACATGGGCGACGGCGCTGCGGCCGAGCGCCGACAAATTGTAGCCGCCCTCCAGCATGGAGACGATGCGCCCCTCCGCGTGCCGCGTGGCCACCTGTTTCAGTTCATGCGTCATCCACGCGTAGTCGGCTTCGATCAGCGCCATACCGCCCAGCAGGTCATCCTTGTGCGCATCGAATCCGGCGGAAATAAAAATCATCTGCGGCTTGAAACTCTCGAGGGCAGGCAGCCAATGCGCTTCCACCGCTTTCTTCGCCGCAGCCCCGCCACTGCCCGCAGCCAGGGGAATATTGATCATGTTCGGCGCGGGATTGGAGGTGCCGCTGTATGGATAAAACGGATGCTGAAAAAAACTCGCCATCAGCACGCGCGTGTGCCAGTGCGCGGGACTGAACATGTCCTCGGTACCGTTGCCGTGATGCACATCGAAATCGATGACGGCGACGCGCTCGAGACCTTTCTTCTCCAAAGCGTAGGCCGCGGCCACGCCGACGTTGTTGAAAATACAGAAGCCCATCGAGCGAATCTGTGTGGCGTGGTGGCCGCAGGGACGGACGGCGCAAAATGCGTTGTCTGACCGCCCCGCCATCAGCTCATCCACCGCCAGCACGCCGGCGCCGGCAGCTCGTTGCGCGGCGGCGAGACTGTGCGGGTTCATCGCCGTGTCAGGATCGAGCTGCACGTAGCCCTCGGTGGGCGCATTTTCAAAGATCGCGTCCACATAGCCGGCGCGATGCACCCGCTTTAAATCCTCGGCGCGCGCCAACGGGGCTTCGAGGCATCGCAACTCATCCAGCAGTCCGGATGAGCGCATTTCCGTGTTGACCGCGTTTAATCGATCGGGGCATTCCGGATGCCCGGCGCCCATCTCGTGGCGCAGGCAATCCGCATGGGTGATATAGGCCGTTGTCATCGATCGATACTACCCTTTAAGTGAGCTTTGCGAGTTCGCTATAGAGTCCGGAAGCACGGGCTCGTTCCTTGATCAGGGCCAACACGGCGTCGATCACCGGTGTGCGTACTGAGGTGAGCCGGCCGAGCTCTTGGACCACACCCACCAGCGCGTCTATTTCCAGACTCCGGCCCCGCTCCAAGTCTTGCAGCATCGACATCCTATGATCTCTCGCCGATCCGGCACCCGTAAGGCGCCGATCCATCATATCCGCCGGAATATGCACGCCGAGCGCTTCGTTGACGGCCTGGGTTTCCTGCATCATGGTCTTGCACAGGGCCCGCAAATCCGGATCGCTGGTCATGGTACCTAAGGTTGCGCCGGTGAGCGCGCTGATGGGATTGAAGCAAACGTTGCCCCAGAGTTTCAACCAAATATTCCAGCGGATATTGTCGCGTACCGGCGCATCGAAGCTTGCCGCCGTCAACACTCGGCTCAATTCCTGCACTCGAGCCGAGTGGCTGCCGTCGGGTTCGCCGATGATGAAGCGGTTGAACTGGTAGTGCGCGATGACGCCAGGAGCGATGACTTCGCACGCCGGCTCGACCACGCAGCCGATGGCGCGCTGCGGTCCAATGAGGTTCCATTGGCGGCCTTCCGGGTCGACGGACTTCAAATGGCGGCCCTCGAAGGGTCCGCCGGTTTTATAGAAGTACCACCACGGGATGCCATTCATCGCGGTCACAACGGAGGTGTCGGGCCCGAGCAGCGGCGCAAAAGCGGCCGCACTGTCAAAGGCCTGATGCGCCTTGAGGGCGCATATCACGATGTCCTGGCGGCCGAATGCACCGGCATCGGAATCGGCTGCCACTTTGGCAATTTTCTCTTCGCCACGAATTTTGAGCGCCAGTCCGTGCTTTCGAATGGCGTCAAGATGCGCGCCGCGCGCGACGACGCACACCTCTTGGCCGGAAAGCGCCAGTTGCACCGCCAGGTAGCCGCCGATCGCGCCCGCCCCGAAAATGCAAACCTTCATGAAAGCCTAATTGCCCGATCCTGACAAAGCCACTGGCTTCTGGGCGCCCGCTCGCACTGCGTGGTGAATGGCCGCGGCGATCTCGTGCTGTGTGCAAGGCTTCGCCAGCCGTTGCATCCCTAAGGTAGAAGGATCGACGGGCAATTCCGCGTAACCCGTTGCCAGGATGATCGGCAAACCCGGAAATCTCGCGTGAATGAATTCGGCGAGCTGCAGTCCGGTCATCGCCGGCATCGCATGGTCGGTCAACACGACATCAACCTTGAGACCCGAGCCCAGCATCTGCAGCGCTTCGGCGCCCGAGTGTGCTTCGACTGCCGTGTGGCCGAGATCCAAAATCATCGCGGCCGTTCCAGTCATGACCAGAGTGTCGTCATCGACGATGAGCACTGTACAGGGCTCAGTTGTTGCCCGGAACGGAGCGGTCGAATCCGGCGAGCGCACCAGTGCCGCGGCGGCGGTCGTAGCCTTCGGCAGCCATAATTCAACCACGGTGCCGGCGTTGGGCTCACTATGAATTCGCAGCAGACCCCCCGACTGCGCAGCCAGGCCCTGCACCATGGACAAGCCGAGTCCGGTACCTTTGCCGGGGCCCTTGGTGGTAAAGAATGGCTCCGTCGCTTTGGCGAGCGTCACCCGATCCATGCCAACACCCGTGTCGATGATGGTGATTCGGATGTATTCGCCTGCAGGCAAGGATGGACTGCCGGCGCCGCGACCGCGCACGCTCGTATTGCCTAACCGGCAATTCGCCGAATCCTGCTGCGGCACGCTATCGGCTCGAGCGGTGATTTTTACGCAGCCGCCATCCGGCATCGCGTCGCGCGCATTCAGGGCCACGTTGAGCAACGCCAATTCAAGCTGATTGGCATCCACCAGGATGGGCGGCAAGTCACGCGGAAAATCGCTGCTGAATGTGATGCCGTGGCCCACCGCGCGCTTGAGAAGCTCTTCCATGCCGTTAACCAGCTCCGCAAAGTCCACCGCCTGCGGTTTGAGATCCTGACGGCGTGAAAATGCCAATAAGCGCTGAGTCAAGGCCTTACCCCGGTCCGCGCCTTGAATGGCGTTCTGCAACAACCGCTGGATCTGCGGATCCTCCGGCAGTTTCTTTTCCAACAAACTCAGACTTCCCAACACGGCCATCAGCAAATTATTGAAGTCATGGGCGACACCGCCGGTCAAGCGGCCGATCGTGTCCATCTTTTGCGCCTCGAACAACTGCGCCAGCGCCAGCTCGCGCTCGCGGGTGCGTGCTTCGATTCGCAGTTCCAATTCTTCGTTGAATTTGCGCAACTCCGCGGTGCGCTCCTCGACGCGCTGCTCGAGATCCGCGTTGAACCGCTCGAGTTGGCGGGTCTTGCGGTATAGGTCGACGAATACTCTGACCTTTGCACGCAGCAATTCCGGGACCACCGGAACCGGAACGTAGTCAACGCCGCCCAGCTTGTAGCCGCGCAGTTGATCGAGGTGCGCCAGCATGACCGCCGATACGAAGATGATGGCCGTGTTCTGAAAGCGCGGGTGTTCGCGAATCATGCTGGCCAGTTCGAATCCATCCAGTTCCGGCATGCACACATCGATGAGGATCAGCGCCACTTCGTTCTTCAGCAGGCATTCGAAGGCTTCGCGCGCCGAGCCGGCCTTGAGCAGATTCTCGCCCATCTCGGCGAGCACGACCTCGTGGCTCAGCAGCTTAGCTTGGCTGTCGTCGACCAACAAAATATTGACTTTGTCAGGAGCGCTCATGCAGTACTTCAGCGATGCAGCCACATCCGCAGTGCCGACATCAGCTGCTGAATGTTCACCGGCTTCGCCAGATAGTCGGATGCGCCCGCTTCGAGACATTTCTCGCGGTCGCCTTTCATGGCTTTGGCCGTCAGCGCGAGAATCGGCAGCCGCCGATAGGTGGGATCCGAACGAATTGCCTGAATGGTTTCATAGCCATCCATGCCAGGCATCATGATGTCCATCAGCACGATGGCGACGTCGGAGCGCGCGCCCAGCACGGCGATCGCCTCGCTGCCGGTCGTTGCAGTGAGCACCTCCATGCCGCGCCGTTCGAGCACGCTGCTCAAGGCGAAGATATTGCGCGCGTCATCGTCGACCAGAAGTACCGTTCGTCGAATCAGATCTTCATCCGAGCTGTGCAAGCGCTCGAGCATGCGTTGCTTGCCTTGCGGCAGGTCGGCGACCACCCGATGCAAGAACAGCGCGGTCTCGTCCAGCAGGCGTTCGGGCGATTCCACGCCCTTCACCACGACGCTGCGCGCCATGGTATGCAGCTTCGCGTCCTCGTCGGGCGAGAGCTCGCGTCCGGTGAATACCACTACCGGGATGTCGCACAGCGATGCATCGTCGCGAATCCGCTCCAGCACCTCGAATCCCGACATGTCGGGCAGCTTCAGGTCCAGGACCACGCAATCGATGCTGTTGTCGCGCAGCTGCAGCAGCGCACTCGCGCCGGTATCGGCCGTCATGATTTCTATGTCATCGGAACCCAACAGCTCCGTGACGCCCTGTCGCTCGGCCTCGTTGTCTTCGACCAGCAATAGGCGCTTGCGGCGCGACTTGGCGTAGCCCTTGATGCGGGCAAAGGCGTTCTCCAAGCCTTCCGTAGTGGTCGGCTTCTGCACGAAAGAAAACGCGCCGCGCGCCAAACCGTGATGGCGGTCTTCGTCCAAGGTGACGATCTGCACCGGAATGTGCCGGGTGGTCGGATCCTGCTTGAGCTGGCTCAATACCGTCCAGCCAAGCATGTCAGGCAGGAAAATATCGAGCGATATGGCGGTCGGATGATGGGCGCGCGCCAGCGCGAGCGCATCCGCGCCCAGATGCGCGACCAACACCTTGAAGCCCTCATCCTTCGCCAGTTCAACCATGATGCGCGAATAATGCGGATCGTCCTCGACAATCAGTACGACGCTGTCGTTCGGCGCGAGGTTGGCCCGATCATCGATGATTTGCTCGATTGGCCGCTCGACCAGGCGCGTCTGCGCCGGTATGCCATGGCTGGCCGGTTGCGCGCTGTCCGCGGCCGCAGGCGCTCGCAACGAAGCGCCGCCAAGATACGTGAGCGGCAGGTACAGCGTAAAAGTGCTGCCTGCGCCGGGCGTGCTGCGCAGTTGAATTTCTCCACCCAACAGATTGGCGAGTTCGCGGCTGATCGCCAAACCTAGACCGGTGCCGCCGTATTTGCGGCTGGTGCCGGCGTCGGCCTGCTGAAAGGCTTCGAATATGATGCGCTGCTTTTCCGGCGGAATGCCGATGCCGGTATCCGAGACCTCGAAGGCCACCACCGAGGGCGCGTGCTTCAAGACCGGATGATCCGCATTCCAGCCGCTGGTGACTGGCGAGACGCTCAGCTTCACGCCGCCTTCGGCGGTGAACTTGAAGGCGTTCGACAGGAGATTCTTGAGCACCTGCTGCAGACGCTTCGAGTCCGTGATGATGCTGCGCTCCAAATCGGACGAAATGGCGATCTCGAACTGCAGCTTGCGATTGTCCGCCTCGTGCCGGAATGGACGCCCGATCATGTCGAGCAGATTGCTGAAGTAAACCTCTTCCGCGTCCACCGACACGGTACCCGATTCGATCTTCGACAAGTCGAGGATGTCGCTGATCAAGTTCAAGAGATCTGTGCCGGCGCCGTGAATGGTGCGCGCGAACTCGACTTGCTTGCCGCTCAGGTTCCCTTCCGGATTCTCGGTGAGTTGCTGGCCGAGGATGAGAATGCTGTTGAGCGGCGTACGCAACTCATGCGACATATTCGCCAGGAACTCTGACTTGTACTTGGAGGTGAGCGCCAGCTCAGTGGCCTTTTCTTCCACGGCGCGCCTTGCTTGCTCGATCTCCTGGTTCTTCGCTTCCACTTCGACGTTGCGGTCGGCGAGCTGCTGCGCCTTTTGCTCCAGCTTCTCGTTGGTCTGCTGCAATTCGCGTTGCTGGGTCTGCAGCTCCGTGGCGAGCTGCTGCGACTGTTTGAGCAGCCCTTCGGTCTGCATCGTCGCCTCGATCGAGTTCAGCACGATGCCGATCGATGTGGTCAGCTGCTCCAGGAAGGACATCTGCAGATCCGTGAACGCACCCAGCGATGCCAGTTCAATCACGGCCTTGACCTGGCCTTCGAATGATACTGGCAGCACGATCGCATTGCGCGGCGGCGCGCGGAACAAACCGGAACTGATGGGAACGACGCTGGACGGCATCTCCGTTATCAACATGCGTCGCGCGTCGCGCGCGCACTGGCCGATCAACCCTTCGCCCAGCTCCAGATGGGCCGAATAGCCGTTCGACACGTCATCCGCGTACGCGGATAGCAGCTTCAGCGCCGCATCCGCGCCGCCCGTCTGCACTTGATAGATCACGCCATGATGCGCGCCGACCAAGGGCGCGAGTTCCGACAGCAGCATGCGGCCCACCGTGGTCAGATCGCGCTGGCCCTGCAGCATGTTGGTGAAGCGCGCCAAATTGGTCTTGAGCCAGTCTTGCTCGGTGTTGCGATCTGTGGTCAGACGCAAATTGCCGATCATCGTATTGATGTTGTCCTTGAGTTCCGCCACTTCGCCGCGCGCTTCGACCTGCACCGAGCGCGTGAGGTCGCCCTTGGTGACCGCGGTCGCTACTTCGGCGATGGCGCGTACTTGGGTGGTGAGATTCGCGGCCAGCAAATTCACGTTGCCGGTCAGGTCCTTCCAGGTTCCCGCCGCGCCGGGCACGTTTGCTTGACCCCCTAATCTGCCTTCGACACCGACCTCGCGGGCCACGGTCGTGACCTGGTCGGCGAAGGTGGCCAGGGTGTTGGTCATGTTGTTGATGGTTTCGGCCAATGCCGCCACTTCACCTTTGGAGGCAACGGTGAGATTTTGTTTCAGGTCGCCGTTGGCCACCGCGGTCACGACTTTTACGATGCCGCGCACCTGCTCGGTCAGATTCGCCGCCATGACATTGACCGTGTCGGTCAGATCCTTCCACGTGCCGGCCACGCCCGGCACCTGCGCTTGGCCGCCGAGACGCCCTTCGGTGCCGACTTCGCGCGCCACGCGCGTCACCTCGCCGGCAAATCCATTGAGCTGATCCACCATCGTATTAATGGTGTTCTTGAGCTCGAGAATTTCACCCTTCACATCGACGGTGATCTTGCGCGACAAGTCGCCGCGCGCCACGGCCGTTGTCACCTCGGCGATGTTTCGCACCTGAGTGGTCAAGTTGGCCGCCAGCAGGTTGACGTTGTCGGTCAGGTCTTTCCACGTGCCGGCGACGCCGGGGACCACGGCCTGTCCGCCCAAACGGCCATCGGTGCCGACTTCGCGCGCTACGCGCGTCACCTCACCAGCGAATGATCGGAGTTGATCCACCATGGTGTTGAGCGTTTCTTTCAGCAGCAGAATTTCACCGCGCACATCGACGGTGATCTTGCGCGACAAGTCGCCGGTGGCGATGGCGGTCGCGACCTCGGCAATGTTGCGCACTTGCGCGGTCAGGTTGCCGGCCATCGAGTTGACGTTGTCGGTCAGGTCCTTCCACGTGCCGGCGACGCCCGGCACCTGCGCCTGGCCGCCGAGTTTGCCCTCGGTGCCGACTTCGCGCGCCACGCGCGTGACTTCACCGGCGAAGCCGTTCAGCTGATCCACCATGGTGTTGATGGTATTTTTCAGCTCGAGAATTTCACCCTTCACGTCCACGGTGATCTTGCGCGACAAGTCGCCGCGCGCCACGGCCGTGGTCACCTCGGCAATATTGCGCACCTGCCCGGTGAGATTCGAGGCCATGGAATTGACGTTTTCCGTCAGGTCCTTCCACGTACCGGCCACGCCGGGCACATTGGCCTGGCCGCCCAGTTTGCCCTCGGTGCCGACCTCGCGCGCCACGCGCGTGACTTCGGATGCAAATCTATTCAGCTGGTCGACCATGGTGTTGAGCGTTTCTTTCAACTGCAGAATTTCGCCCTTCACATCGACGGTGATCTTGCGCGAGAGGTCGCCATTGGCGATGGCGGTGGACACCTCGGCGATGTTGCGCACTTGCGCCGTCAAATTCCCCGCCATGGAATTGACCGAGTCGGTCAGATCCTTCCAGGTGCCCGCCACACCGGGCACTTGCGCCTGGCCGCCCAAGCGGCCTTCCGTGCCGACCTCGCGCGCGACGCGCGTCACTTCGCCCGCAAAGGAGCGCAGCTGATCGACCATGGTATTCAACGTTTCCTTGAGCAGCAGGATCTCGCCCGACACCGTCACGGTGATTTTCTTGGACAGGTCGCCTTGCGCCACGGCGGTCGCGACCTCGGCGATGTTGCGCACCTGGCCGGTGAGATTCGAGGCCATGGAATTGACTGAATCCGTCAAGTCTTTCCAGGTGCCGGCCACGCCTTTCAATTGCGCCTGACCGCCCAACTTGCCCTCCGTGCCCACCTCGCGCGCCACGCGGGTCACTTCGCCGGCGAATGCGTTCAATTGATCCACCATCGTATTGATGGTGTCCTTGAGCTCGAGGATTTCGCCTTTCACATCGACCGTGATTTTCTTCGACAGGTCGCCATTGGCGACGGCGGTGGTCACCTCGGCGATATTGCGCACCTGACCGGTCAGATTCGAGGCCATGGAATTGACGTTCTCGGTGAGATCCTTCCACGTACCGGCGACGCCGAGCACATTTGCCTGTCCGCCCAGGCGGCCTTCGGTGCCCACCTCGCGCGCCACGCGCGTCACTTCGGAAGCAAACGCGTTGAGCTGGTCCACCATCGTATTGATGGTTTCCTTGAGCTCCAGGATTTCGCCCGACACGGTCACCGTAATTTTCTTCGCCAGGTTGCCGCTGGCAATCGCAGTCGACACCTCGGCGATATTTCGGACCTGCGCAGTCAGATTGGACGCCATGGAATTCACGTTATCGGTCAAGTCCTTCCAGGTGCCGGCGACACCCGGCACCTGCGCCTGGCCGCCCAAGCGGCCCTCGGTGCCCACCTCGCGCGCCACGCGCGTCACTTCACCGGCGAATCCGTTGAGCTGATCGACCATCGTATTGATGGTTTCCTTGAGTTCGAGGATTTCGCCGGAAACGTCGACCGTAATCTTGCGCGACAAATCGCCGCGCGCCACCGCGGTGGTGACCTGCGCGATGTTTCTGACCTGCGCGGTGAGATTTCCGCACATCGCGTTGACCGAATCGGTGAGATCCTTCCAGGTGCCGGCGACACCGGGCACCAGCGCCTGGCCGCCGAGCTTTCCCTCGGTGCCGACTTCGCGGGCCACGCGCGTGACTTCCGAGGCGAAAGAACGCAGCTGATCCACCATGGTATTGATGGCTTCCTTGAGCTGCAGAATCTCGCCGCGCACGTCGACGGTGATTTTTTTCGACAAATCGCCGTTCGCCACGGCAATCGTCACTTCCGCGATATTGCGGACTTGCGCCGTCAAATTCGACGCCATGGAGTTCACGCTTTCGGTCAAGTCCTTCCAGACTCCGGTCACTTCGCGAACCTGCGCCTGGCCGCCGAGCTTGCCGTCGGTGCCGACCTCGCGCGCGACGCGCGTAACTTCCGAGGTAAAAATACTGAGCTGCTTGATCATCGTGTTGACGATGTTGGCGGAACGCAGGAACTCGCCCTTCAGCGGCCGGCCGTCCACATCCAGCGGGACGGTCTGCAGCAGATCGCCGCGCGCGACCGCGGTCACCGTGCGCGTCACGGCGGTGGTCGGCCACAGCAAGTCATCGATCAATGCGTTGACCGAGCCTTCCATGTCGGCCCAAGCGCCGTCCGACAATCCAAAGCGGACCCGTGTGCGCGTCTTGCCTTGCTGCCCCACCACTTCGCCCACATGCTCGAGCTGTTGCGCGATGCGTTGGTTCGCGGCAATGATGGTATTGAAGGCATCGCAGATTTTGCCGGCGACCCCTGTTTGGTGTCCGGGCAAGCGTACTGAAAAGTCTCCGGCCTGCATTGCATGCAACGCATTGAGCAATTCATGCTGATTGAGTTCCGGCGCGAGGGCGTGGCCATTGGCGCTGCGCGCCTTGGAATTGCCTGTTTTAGCAGCGCCATTTCGCGCCCTGGCACCAGGCTTCAGCGTGGCGGACGAATTTTGATCCATGATCGGTCTCCGGGCCGGTCGGCCGCGAGGCAGTCTTTTTTCATCCCATCAGCGAGAACAAACAGAACGCACGACAGGTACGCGTGTTAGCCGTTGGCCCGGCTTTTTTAGACAAGCACATGGCGCGTGAGCTTGGCAAAGCGATCAGCGAAAGTCCAAATATCCTAAGCGCCGAGCGTCGGAAATTCATGTAGGAAGATTCCGACACCTACAAAACGCGGATCACCGGCAGAACACCGGTCAACGTGAATGGAGATAGAGGCTTATTGGCGCTCGTCAGCGACGAGTGCCAATATATTTTTTTACTTATTAAGCGAGTGCCAACCAGACCGCTTTCGGCTGCGTAAAATTCTCGATCGCTGCATCGCCATGTTCGCGCCCCAGGCCGGACTCGCCTGAACCGCCCCAGGGCAGCCGAACGTCGGTGTAGCCATAGGTGTTGATCCACACGGTGCCGGCTTTGAGCCCAGCCGCCATGCGATGCACACGTCCGATGTCGGCACTCCATACGCCAGCCGCAAGGCTATAGGCCGTCCCGTTGGCGATGCGCAGCGCGTCCTGCTCGTCATCAAAGGGGATGACCGACAGTACGGGTCCGAAGATTTCTTCTTGGGAAATCCGCATCTCGTGCTCGACATTGGCAAACACGGTGGGCTCGACGAAATAGCCCTGATCGCCGTGGCGCGCGCCGCCGGTGACGATGGAGGCGCCTTCCGCCTTGCCGATATCGATATAGTTGAGCACGGTCTGCATCTGTCCTGCGGAAATGACCGGACCCATCGTGGTTTTCGGATCCATGGGATCGCCGACCCGGATGGACCGTGCTCTCTCGGCCAGTTGCTGCACGACTTCGTCGTACGCAGGGCGCTCGACCAGGACGCGCGAGCCCGCGGAACAGACCTGGCCGGCGTTGAAAAAGATTCCGGACGAGGCGGCGCGAACCGCGCGATCCAGATTCGCGTCGGCGAAAATCAAGTTGGCGGATTTGCCGCCCAGTTCCAGGGTCACTTTTTTGAAATTGCTCGCGGCGCCCTGCATGATTCCGCGGCCGACCTTGGGTGAGCCCGTGAATGTCACCTTGTCGACGCCAGGATGCTGTACCAGAGCCTCTCCGACTATGCTGCCCTTGCCGCAAACCACATTCAGTGCTCCTGGCGGCAGCCCGGCTTCGAGGAATAGTTCAGCGACACGCAGCATCGACAGCGGCGTCAGTTCCGCCGGCTTGACCACGACGGTGCAGCCGCAAGCCAGTGCGGGCGCGATTTTCCACATGCCGATCATGAGCGGAAAATTCCACGGCACGATAGCCGCGACGACGCCAACCGGCTCGCGGACCGTATAGGTCAACGCGTCCGGGCGCGCTGGTATCACTTGTCCGGTGATCTTGTCGCACCAGCCGGCGTAGTAGCGCACAGTGTCAATGACGGCAGCCATATCCTGGCGGCGGACCGCCGCAAGCGGCTTGCCGGCGTCCAGGCTCTCGATCTCGATCAGTTCCTCTTGGTGCTCTTCCAGAAGCGCGGCCGCACGCTGCAAGATGCGGCCGCGTTCGGCGGCGCGCAGCGCGCCCCACACCTTCAATGCCGCGCGCGCAGCGCTGACCGCTTTGTCCACGTCCGCCTTTCCGCCCTGCGCAACTTCGGCAATCGGTTCTTCGGTCGCGGGATCAAGATCGATGGTGTATTCGCCGGTCGATGGTGCCACATGCTTACCATCGATGAATAATTCGTAGTGTTTCAAATCGACTTTCTGGTCCATAAATTCCTCTCACCGCGCCGCCTCAAAATGGCTGCGCCAAGCACTGAAATGGCGGCGTTCAGTGTGGAATCAAGAGGAATGGCCGTCCAATTGCTTCGCTGAATCAACCGATAGCTGGGAGTAATCAGCCGGCCTTAATCAAGAGCGAGGTCAAATCGCTTCTGCAGCCCGAGACCGCGCGCAGTCTCCCAGACCGCGGCGGTAATCGGCGCAAGCGCGGGTTGATTGCGTGCAATCAAACCGATCGCGCGCGTCAAATACGGCAGCACAGGCGTGGCGCGGACCCGCGCCATATCGAAGAAATTGAGCAGGCTATGCGGCACGATGCTGAACAATCCGGCTTCGCTGACATGCGCATAGAGCGCGAAAACAGAATCGGTCTCGAGAATGACGTCCGCCTTCGCGCCGGCGCGCCGAAACGCCGCATCGATTACTTGACGGTTGCGCATCTTGCCCGTCAGCAAGCACAGCGGCAAACGCCCGGCCTCCTGCCAGGTCAGGGTGGACTCGAGTTTCGCGTTGCGGCTGGATAACAAGACGTAGCGTTCATCGAATAGGTGCAGCGATTCGAAGCCATCGATGGTCTTCTCATCGAGATAGGTGAGACCAAGATCGAGTTCGAACCGGTCCAATTGGCCGGCGATCGCTTCAGTGCTCAACGATGAAATGGCGTAGCGAATATTCGGATACAGAGCTCGGCTCGCCGCGGTGATGAATGCCGTCACGGTCATCGTGGTGGGAATGGCGCCGATCCGCAAGGTACCAGCCATGCTGGACTTCGCGATCGATGCATCCTCGCGCATATGCGAGAGCGACGTGAGCGTCTGCTGCGCCCACAGCAGGACGCGCTCGCCCTCGGCCGTGAATCCCACGAAGCGCCGGCCGCGCTGTACGATCATGACGCCGAGTTCTTTTTCCAAGCTGCGGATCGCCGAGGACAGCGCGGGCTGGGAAACATGGCAAGCCTCCGCCGCCTTCGCGAAATGTTTTTCGCGCGCGAGCGTGACCAGATAATCGAGTTGCCGGATGAACATGCGCGCATCTTGCCGCAATTTGCACGAATCTTGCCCAAATATTCCGGAGCGTCTAGATTGGCCGCCCCTTTAAGCTTTGCCAAAGCGCGGAGAAATTGAATGAACTTGCCTGGTGAAATGACGGTGGTCGAGATCGCGGCGCCCGGCGGACCCGAGCAATTGAAAACGGCGCTCAGACCCATCCCTGAGCCGGGCGACAATGAAGTGCTGGTCCGCGTCGAGGCCGCGGGCGTCAACAGGCCGGACGTCATGCAGCGCCAGGGCCGCTACCCCCCACCGCCCGGCGCATCGGACTTGCCCGGCATGGAAATCGCGGGGGAAGTCGTAGCACTCGGACCGAAGGTCTCGGGCGTCTCGCTGGGCGATAAGGTGGCTTCCTTGCTGCCGGGCGGCGGCTACGCCGGCTATGCCATTGCGGCGGCGCCGTTGCTGATGCCCATCCCCAAGGGCTTGACCATGGTGGAGGCTGCGGCGATACCCGAAACGTTTCTCACGGTGTGGACCAATCTGTTCGAGCGCGGCCGCTGCCAAGCGGGAGATATCGTTCTCATTCATGGCGGCACGAGCGGCATTGGTACCACCGCGATTCAACTTGCAACGGCGTGGGGTGCGCGCGTTTTCGCGACCGCGGGATCCGAGGCGAAGGCGCGGGCCTGCGAAGCCTTGGGCGCCGTTCGCGGCATCGATTATAAGACCGAGGATTTTGTCGAAGTAATCCGCGCGGAGACCAAAGGCTACGGCGTCGACATCACTCTTGATATGGTTGCGGGCAGCTACGTGCAACGAAATCTGGAAATCGCAGCGGTCGAAGGCCGCGTCGTCACCATCTCGCTGTTGGGTGGCTCGCGCGCCGAAATTAACGTCGGCATGATTTTGGTCAAACGCCTGACTCTGACCGGCTCGACTTTAAGGTCGCGAACAGTGGCGCAGAAGGCAGCCGTAGTCGACGGCGTCCGTCAAAACGTTTGGCCGTTGATCGAGTCAGGCAAAGTCCGGCCCGTCATATTCAAGACCTTCCCGCTGGCCGAGGCCGCCGACGCGCATCGGCTCATGGAAACTTCGAATCACATCGGCAAGATCGTGCTCACCATATGAAGCTCGGGGCCTAGCCCAGGATCGTCCCTAGGCTTAAGCCTGTTTCCGCGCAAAATTGCGGCGCGGGGAGTTTTTTGCCGCCCTCGAGCTTGAGCTTGAACACCTCGATCTGGCCGCCCTGCGCCGAAATTCTCAAGGAGTGCTCCTCGATGGCTGTGACTGCACCGATTCGGCCTTTGACCTGCGAAAAAGTGCGCGCCGAGTGTTTGCGCGCGTCATACAACTTAAGTCGCTTGTGATTGAATACTGTCCAAGCGCCCGGTGCCGGATCACATCCTCGGATCAGGTTGTACGTTTGATCCACATGGGTATGCCAGTTGATGCGCGCTTCCGCGTCCCGGCACCATCCCTCATAGCTTGCGCAAGACTCATCTTGCGTCGTGCACTGCGCGCCCCCGTTCACGACCAAATCCGCCGCTTCCAACAGCGCTTCGACGCCCATCGGAAACAGCCTGCCAAAATAGACTTTGCCGACGGTCTCGTCCGGGCCGATCGGCGTCTCCTTCTGCAAAATGATCGGACCTTCGTCGAGCCCGTCTACCGGCCGGAATATGCTCAGGCCGGTGCGGTCATCACCCAAGATAATAGGCCAGTTGATCGAGCTAGGGCCTCGGTAGCGCGGTAGCAGCGACGGATGATATTGAATCGTTCCGTGGCGTGGGATCGTCGCGAAATCCTGCGGCACGAACTGCAGCACAAAGGCCAAGACAGCAAGATCCACATTGAGCGCTTGCAGCGCTTGCCGCGCTTCCTCCACCCTCAAGGAGGGCAGCGCGTAAACAGGGACGCTGAGTTGTTCCGCAGCGAGCCGCAGAGGATCGGGCACCTCGCCGGGCTTCTCAGGCGTGCAGAATACGCCGGCGACGATATGACCCCGTTTCACGAAGGCCTCCATCGCAGCTTTGCCGAAGTCCTTTTGACCCACGATGGCGATGCGCATCATCCCCTCCTGATATCTCATATATCATTGCTAGTTGACGTACAATCTTTTCATGTTGGATCTGTATTCAGTACGCCTTGGCGCGCAAGGATACCCTCAATTTTCGAATTCATCGATCTTAAGATTCCGCCTGATGCCGGCATAATCGACGCATGATCACGGGAGATTGACTATGGCAGGCCGAAATTTTCTATTTGTCCCCGGTCCGACGAATGTTCCGGATCGCATCTTGCGCGCGATGTCGGTCGCCTCGGAGGATCATCGCTCGCCCGACTTCCCTGCCCTCACGCGCGCCTGTCTGGACGGCCTAAAGCCGATCTTCAAAACCGCCACCGGCCAGCCCATTCTTTTCCCCTCTTCCGGTACCGGGTGTTGGGAGGCGGCGCTCTCCAATTGCCTCGCTCCCGGGGCAAAAGTTCTCATCGCTCGCTTCGGCCAGTTCAGCCACCTATGGGCCGACATGTGTGAGCGGCTCGGCTTTGCGGTGGAATTGATCGAGACTGCATGGGGCGAAGGCGCGCCGGTGGATAAATACCTGGCGGCTCTGCAAGCCGATCGAAGCCGCCAAATTAAAGCGGTACTGGTGTGCCAGAACGAAACGGCCACCGGCGTGAGCAGTGATGTGGCCGCCATCCGCAAAGCGATGGACAGTGTCAGCCATCCCGCGCTGCTCATGGTGGATTCGGTGAGCGCGCTCGCCAGCATCGACTTTCGCATGGACGAATGGGGTGTGGATGTTTGCATCAGCGGTTCCCAGAAGGGACTGATGCTGCCCGCGGGATTGGGCATCACTTGCATCAGCCAAAAGGCTCTCGAAACCGCCAAACACACTTCGTCGCGGCGCTGCTACTTCGATTACGGCGACATGCTCCGAGCCAACGCGTCCGGCTATTTTCCGTATACACCATCGCTGCAAATGATGTGCGCCTTGCGCGAGGCGCTCGCCATGCTGGCGGAGGAAGGCTTGGAAAACGTATTCCGACGTCACAGCTATCTCGCCGGCGGCGCGCGCGCTGCCGT
>Ga0302324_100010174_pt1 | contig 19519 bp, 21 predicted proteins | sample Palsa_T0_1_FD_201949 | JGI IMG/M metagenome (GOLD analysis project Ga0302324, IMG submission 201949) | Peat permafrost microbial communities from Stordalen Mire near Abisko, Sweden - Palsa_T0_1 | ecosystem: Environmental > Terrestrial > Soil > Palsa > Peat permafrost | place: Sweden: Abisko...
TGCGGTTTGTTGCGCGAGCGTAGCTACTGGTTCTCTAAGCCGCGCGAATTCTTTCTTGGGTTCGTGCTCTCCCAGGTCTCAGAATCGAGACCTGGGGCACCCAAGATCGGTACAACAACAAACGGTCAGAGACCTAGACCGCGAGTTCGTTTTCGACTGCGCGGCGGTTTCTGATTTCCGGCATGGGTTCTTCGGCTTCGAGGGCCTTGGTGCGGAAGAGCAAGCCTGCCACTACGCCGGCCACGCTCGGTACGAGCAAGAAGAGCCAAACCTGGGAGAGCGCCTTGCCGCCAACCAATAAAGCTGGACCAAAGCTGCGCGCGGGGTTCACGCTGACGCCGGTGATGTGAATGCCGAAGATGTGGATGACAACCAGGGTGATGCCGATGCCGAGGCCGGCGAAGCCAGCAGGAGCCGCCTTCTGTGTTGCACCCAGGATGACCACAACAAAAATGAGAGTTGCCACGAACTCGAAGACGATGGCCGAGGTCAGGTTGTATTCGCCCTGGTAGCCGGCGCCCCAGCCGTCCTGGCCGAGACCGCTCGCAGCGATGTTGTAGCCGCCGCCCACTCCGCCAATGATGAGGGACAGCACCCAGGCGGCGAGGATGCCGCCTGCGAATTGCCCGACCCAGTAGCCGAGCATGTCTGTGGTCTTCATGCGACCGGCGGTCCACACACCCAGGCTCACCGCTGGATTGATGTGGCAGCCGGAGATGGGCCCAATTCCATAAGCCGCGCCGATGAGGGCGAATCCAAACGCAAATGCGATGCCGAGGATGCCGACTTTATCGCCCGCGACCACGGCAGTTCCGCAGCCGAATAGCACCAGGACGAAAGTGCCTACCAATTCCGCAACATATTTCTTCATAATTCCTCCGCTGTTTCATGTCTCCGCGCCACCAAGGCGGGAGCAGTGCGCATCCTACCAATCAAGGAATCGAGGGAGTACTTCGCGGCCACTGGAGTGGGGAGGAATTCCGCGTTTTTTTTGGATACGCGCTCGGAGTTTTGCAGAGAATGGCAGGCGGAGTCAAGTAAAAGTCGAGGCATTCGTTTGAGTTTGAATGCGTCGTCCAGAAATCTCTGCTTGCGCACCGAGTCTCGGGCGCAAAGATGGCGTCTAATGGAGAAGTAAGTCTTTCTCGAGCGACCTTCCCCGGCGCCGATGCGATAACACACGATGGTGCACAAGCTCGAACGTCGACCCGAACTCGATGCCTTGCGCGGGCTCTTCCTTGTCTGGATGACGCTGACGCATCTTCCTACGCGCTTCAGCGACTTTGTGAACCAACCCTTTGGCTTCATTTCATCTGCGGAGGGATTTGTTTTCATTTCAGCTCTGCTGGTGGGCAGACTCTACATCCGCGAGTTTGTGCTGGACCCAGGGAATGCTCGCTCAAAACTATGGAAGCGCTCCTTCAAGATCTACGGTTATCACCTGCTGATGCTGGCCTTCGCCTTCACAATCGTGGCTTCATTTGCGGTTCACACGCATAAGGCCGCACTGGTCAACCTTCTCGACTTTTATCTTGCCCATCCAAAAGCGGCAATCTTGGGGTCGGTGCTTTTGCTCTACTGCCCGCCGCTTCTGGACATCCTTCCGATGTACGTCACCTTTCTATTCTTCACGCCCATGATTCTTTCGGCGTCAGTGCGGTTTGGGTGGCGCAAGATTCTGCTGGTGAGTGGCTTTTTTTGGATGCTGGCGCAGTTCGGGCTGCGCGACCTGGTGCATAACTGGGTCGTCCACGCGACGCATCTCAAGATTCCGCTGCAGGAGACGGGCGCCTTTAATCTTTTTGCCTGGCAGGCGGTTTGGGCGGTGGGTCTATGGATCGGGTCAAGAAGCGCGATGGAGCGAGAGCCGTTTCGGCCGCTTCCGGGGTGGATGGCCGGCCTGTCCGCGGCGACTTGTGTCTTCTTTATCGGGATTCGCTATGGGTGGCTCGGCCCGCAACTGACGACCCAGGCGTTGGCGATTCAGCTGGATAAGTGGCAGATCGGGCCGCTGCGGGTTGTGAATCTGATCGCTTTCGCGGTCTTCTTTTATTGGCTGAGGAAGTATGTTCTGCGTATCGTGGCCATCGAGCCGTTTCCGACTCTGGGAAAGGCGTCGCTGCGGGTCTTCTGCGCGCATATTTTCTTTGTGTTTGTCGGGCTCGCGCTGCTTTATGGGGATTTCAATTCGGATGGCCTTGATCAGCTGCACGGGTTGCCGGCGATAGCCTTGCTCGCGGTCACTTTTACTGCCCTGATTCTTGTGGCCGTGGATGAGGTGCGCAAGAAGCGAAACCGCCGCGAGCAGAAACAAGGGGGATCGCGCGGCGAATCGCCTTTGCAAGGCGGGCCGGCTGGTCCGAGCTTCCAAGCGCTGGCGGATTCCGCGTCTGCGGCGGGACCGGACTAAACCTCGATTCGTCATCAGCACAGGGCCCGAATTCATCAAACGTTTGCATTCTCTTTGCCCCTCTGAATTAGTCTGTTAGAGCAGTTCTCCAAAGCACTTGCCCTGGTGAATTCTGAGAAGGTGGCTTTTCCTTAAGGAAAAAGCCACTTGGCATTTGCGGTTTCTGAGTAAGGCAATTGGAGAACCGCTGTAACGGTTCTGTGCGGCCCTTGCAACTGAAATTCAACAGGCCGCCGAGCGAGGGGCAGACCGGTTGAGCCAAACCGTATTTGTACTGGAAGACGACACTGATATTTCGAGGCTGGTGCAGCATCACCTGGAAGCGGCGGGCTTTTTGACCCGGGTGTTTCCTACCCCCTCCAACCTGATTCCGGACGCCGAACGGCAGCCGCCGGCGCTTTTTCTTCTCGACATCATGGTGCCGGGCGGGGATGGCCTGGATGTTTGCCGCAGGCTTAGGAGCCACAACGGCCTGTCGACGATTCCTATCATTTTTTTGACCGCACGTGCGGGAGAAAACGACAGGGTTCTGGGGTTGGAACTTGGAGCCGACGATTACATCACCAAGCCATTTGCCACGCGAGAACTGGTGGCGCGCGTCAAGGCAGTATTGCGCCGGTTCGAGCGGCCCACGACTCCGTCGATCATCAGCTTTGAAGAAGTGATTATCGACGCGAATGCGATGCAATTGAAGGTGCGCGGCGAGCTGACGACGACCACGGCAACGGAATTTCGTCTGCTCGATTACCTGGCGCGTCATCCTGGGAGGGTCTTCAGCCGCGACCACCTGCTCGATGCCGTATGGGGTGACGCGCGGTTCGTGACCCCGCGTTCCGTCGATGTTTATGTGCGCCGTATCCGTGAGAAAATCGAAGTCGATCCCGAGAATCCGCGCTATTTGAAAACTGTGCGAGGCGCGGGCTACCGATTCGAGATCCCCAAGACCGATTAAGGCCCAGGGTATGAGCCCGGATGAGCAGGCCCCCAAGTGACCCGCAAAGTATTTTTCAAGCTGATGGGACTGTTCGTCCTGCTGCTGGTCTTCCAGACAGTGGCCATGGAATTGATCTTGCGCCGCTTCGTGGGGCAAACTGCGGGTACAACACGGCATTTTCTCGATCGGGAATCGCTCTGGTCGGGCCTGATCGCGCTTGCCGTGGCACTGCCCTTGGCGGCGTGGGCGGCGAGCGGAGTGACAGCGCGGTTGCAGCGCGTGGTGGCCTTCGCGCGGCGGATTGCGCAGGGCGATCTGAGCGCCCGACTCGATGTTGCCGGCAGCGACGAACTGTCGGCGATGGAAGGTGCGTTGAACCAGACTGCCGAGCGGCTGGGACAGAGTTTTGCCGAGATCGAGAGCCGCCGGCACGAACTTGCGACGATGCTCGACTCCATGCAGGAGGCCGTTGTTGCGATTACGCCGGAGGGGCAGGTTCGCTGGTCGAACGCGGTGATGCAGCGCATTGCCGGGACGCAGATTCGCCCTGGGCGTCCGCTGGTTCACTCGGTGCGCGATCCGGATCTGCTGGCTTGCATTCGAGGCGCACTACACGATGGGGAAGTGCGCTTCGGTCGAGCTAGTTCGCTTGCGTCGGGACGCATCTTTGAGATCAGTGCAGCACCGTTGCCTTCGGGTGGAGCAATCGCCGTGTTGCACGATGTGACGCGCATTGAAGCTGCGGAGAAGTCGCGGCGCGATTTCATTGCCAACGTCAGCCATGAGCTGCGCACTCCGCTGACGTCGATCCAGGGCTACGTAGAAACGCTTGTTGAGGAGGTGAAGCCTAGTCCGGAGACCACGCGCGAGTTTCTCGGGATCATCCATAAGAACGCGAGCCGTATGAACCGGCTGACGGAAGATCTGCTGGCACTGGCAAGCGTGGAGAGCCCCGATTACAAGCTGACATTGCAACCCATCAAATCCAGCGCGCTGGTGCAGGATGCGATCGAGTCGCTGGGGGGGATTGTTGTGGATTCCGAGATCGAACTGCAGTCGGCCGGTGCGCCCGATGCTGCGGTCATGGCCGATCCCGACGCGATGAACCAGGTATTCGGCAACCTGATTGAGAACGGGGTCAAATACGGGAAGGCTGGCCAGCGCGTCCTTGTCGGGGCGCGGCTACTGGAAGGCGAGGTCGAGTTTTTCGTTCAGGACTTTGGCCCCGGCATTGCTTCGGAGCATTTGGAGCGCATCTTCGAGCGCTTTTATCGCGTGGATAAGGCGCGCTCGCGCGAATCGGGTGGCACTGGCCTCGGACTCGCCATTGTGAAACACATCGTGCTGGCGCACGGCGGACGCATCTGGGCCGAAAGCGAATTGGGCGCGGGCGCGGCGTTTCATTTCACACTGCCGCTCGCACCTAAGCCGCATGGCTCGGGCGAAACCACGGAACCGGCTGCGGCGGCATCGCGTGCAGCGGATTGAGGGCAGTTTCTCAATCTGCTTGCGTTAGGCGCATTCGACTTCTTGCCATCGTGCGCGAGAATTGGCGCCGAAGATGAGTGAATAGGCCGTAAATGGTCGGCATTCATGCGACCGGCGACGATTCGGACCATTTGTTAAACCCCCCGTAACATTTCGCGTAGAGAATCAGTTCCGGCACCAATTGTGCAAGGGAGCTATCCGTGAAAAAGACTTTGATCGCTGTTGGACTGTCGGTTTTAACTCTGAGCTCAGCTCAGGCGCAGAAGCTGACCGGGGCGGGCGCAACATTCCCGTACCCTATCTATTCAAAGTGGTTCAGTGAGTACAGCGCCGCGCATCCCGGCGTTGAAGTCAACTATCAGGCCATCGGTTCCGGCGGCGGCATCAAGCAGGTCACGGCTGGTCTCGTCGACTTCGGGGCCTCGGACATGCCCATGACCGACGATATGCTGGCGTCGTCGAAGATCAAGCTCCTTCACTTTCCTACTGTGATGGGAGCCGTTGTTCCGATTTTCGACGTGCCCGGCGTAACCGAACTTCGATTCAGCCCGGACGTGCTGGCCGACATCTACCTCGGGAAGATTTCCAACTGGAATGACGGGCGCATTGCGAAGGACAATCCCAGCGCCAAGCTGCCTGACCAGAAGATCATCGTGGTGCACCGTTCCGATGGCTCCGGCACCACTTTCATCTTTACCGATTACCTGAGCAAGGTGAGCAAGGAATGGGCCGATGGACCAGGAAAGGGCTCCGCGCTTAGCTGGCCTGTGGGCGTGGCCGGCAAAGGGAATCCCGGCGTCGCTGGGCTGGTGCGTCAGTTGCCCGGCGCGATTGGCTACGTGGATCTGATCGATGCTTTGAAGAACCACATCGCCTTTGGCGCGGTGAAGAACGCCGCAGGGAACTGGGTCACGGCTTCGATCCCGGGTGTGACGGAAGCAGCATCAAGCATCAAGCAGATGCCCGCGGACTACCGGGTCTCCATCACCAATGCACCCGGTGCGAATGCATATCCAATCTCCAGCTTCACTTACCTCCTGGTTCCCGCGGCCTCAGGCAATGCGGCGAATCGTGTGGTGCTGAAGGACATGTTGAGCTGGATCGTGAAATCGGGTGAAGGCGAAGTCGAGGCACTCTCGTATGCTCCGCTGCCGCCGGCCCTGGCAGACAAGGAACTACAAGCGATCTATCAGCTGAAGTAGGCAAGTGTGGGCGGTCCGGCGGCCACGTCGGACCGAACCCCGCGCGTCTTCTACGCAGATCGTGCCTTTGCAAGCGAGAAGCGCTCACCTATTGACGCTCTCTATCGTTAGCCTGCCGTCTTTTCCTGCCCGTTCTGTTGAATCAGCCGGTCGACGAGCGGCTCAAGGGACTCGCCAGTCCGTGGCAGCACAAACGCGGCCGCCTTGCCGTCCCAATCCAATTTGAAGCTCGTGGAGAGTGCGGAGATCCAGATCTGCCGCACAGGCGTGTTCGGCGTGATGACGAATTTGGCCGGAGGCTCTTCAAAGGAGACGTTGAGGACGCCATTCTGTTCTTCGACTTCGAAGCCGGCTTCGTCTTCTTCCTCGCGCGCGATCAGGTGCTTCTTGAGCTGCTCGAGGGCCTTCTCCGCCGCACGCCGAAACTCCAGTTCATCCTGCATGGCCCAAGTGTAGCAAGGCAGGGCAAAGCACTGACTGTTGCACAACTTGATTCGTTTTTCTCCGGGATTTTGCCTCGAAGCTTCGGTATTTTTTACCTTTTCATCTCTTCCTCGCGAACCCTTCATCACATCGCCGTCATACTCCACTCAGGTTCCTCATCCTGCCGTTCCGGAGACCTGATGATGCGTGTGCAATGGTTGATCCCGTCGCTCTTGACCTGCGTGCCGTTTGCCTTGCATGCCCAATTGCATGTCGAGGTGCAGGAGCTGGAAACACCTGTTCAGCTTGTCCGCGACGTCGTCTATAACGAACTGCACGATCATCAGCGCCACGGCTATTGGCGGTACTGGATTGAGAAGCAGGCGCAGCAGCAGACCAAAATTGTGGAGCAAGTGGAGACCGCCGATGGGCCGGTTACCCGGCTCGTCCTGAGCAGCGGACGGCCGTTGAATGCGGTTGACGAACGGGAAGAGCAGGAGCGGCTGGATCATCTTCTTCGTTCGCCGCAGGAGCAGGCACGCCACAGGCAGGATTTTATCGACGACGAAAAGCGTATCGGCAGGATTCTGGCTCTGTTGCCCGAGGCGTTTCTCTTCGAAGATGCAGGGGTTGAGAATGGCTGCTTTCATCTTCGCTTTCGTCCCAATCCTGACTACCCGCCGCGCTCGATCGAGGCGCGCATCTTTCATGCCATGCGTGGCGATCTTTGGATCGATGCGCGTTTGAAGCGGATGGAACGACTCGACGGGCAGCTGGAGGAGAATGTCGATTTCGGTTATGGCATTCTTGGCCGTTTGTACAAAGGAGGCTGGTTTCGCTTGCAACGTACGCAGGTCAGCAGCACGGAGTGGAAGGCGGAGCGCTTGGAGATTCACATGAACGGTCGGGCCTTGTTCCTGAAGACGATTTCGCGCGAAACCAGCGAAGTCCGTGGTGGGTTCGCGCCAATTCCGGCTGGCCTGAATCTTGCGCAAGGCGTGAGACTGCTGGCTCCCGATGAAACAGCGGCGATGGTGGCGCCGGCTTCGTTTGCACGGGTGCACTGATTTAGCCGAATGGCTGTCGCGAACATTGGGGATCGAGGAACCATCTGATCAAAGGGCAGTCTCATAGGGAAACTCGGCGCGCGCGGTACTGAGCGCCACTGCCCACCAACGCAGGCGTGCCAGCATCTTCGCCATAGACCGCTCGGCACGCTCTGGTTCCAGCAATGCGCCCGCGTTGTCAAACTGTTCCCATGCGCCGGCAAAGCTCACGCTGTCGCGAATCGTCACGGTGTGAAGCTCGGCGAAGACGAGGCGCAGTTGCTCCACTGCACGCAATCCGCCGGAGACGCCGCCGTAGGAGACGAAAGCCACCGGTTTGGCTTGCCATCCGGCGCCTACCGAATCGATGAGCGACTTGAGGGGCGCGGGATAGCCGTGGTTGTACTCGGGGGTGACCACAACAAACCCATCGCACTCGCCGATACGGCGCTGCAGTTCGTTTTCGTCGGTGATCTTTGCCGGATCGATTGCCTGTACCTCGAATCCGGCGGTTGCCGCCATCTGGCCCGCCCATTGTGCAACTCGGTCGCAGAACCGTCCTGCGCGGGTAGAACCGTAGATCAGGCCAATCTTGATGAGTGCATTCATGTCGCTCCTTCTTGAGCTTCTTGCATCCAGACTAGAACCTCAAGTAATGTTGAGGTCAAGAGGAAAAGGAAGTGACAGAAGACCAGCATGTCCGGATGCCGACGCAGCTCACCGTTGGCCAGGTGGCGGCGCGCAGTGGGGTCGCCGTTTCGACTCTCCATTTCTACGAAGCGCAAGGACTGATTCACTGCTGGCGCAACCAAGGCAATCAGCGACGCTATGCACGCGAAGTGCTGCGCCGCGTTGCCGTCATCAAGGTGGCCCAGCGTACGGGCATTCCGCTGGCCGAGATTCGCGAGGCATTGGCGACGCTGCCGAACAAGCGGACGCCCACGGCCGAAGACTGGAAGCGTCTCTCGATGCGCTGGCGCGCCGACCTCGACGAACGTATCGAGCGGCTGACGCGCCTTCGAAGCCAGCTTGATGGATGCATTGGCTGTGGCTGTCTCTCTCTTGGGGCTTGCCCGCTTCGGAATCCGTGGGACAAACTTGGCACGCAGGGACCGGGGCCGCGCCTGCTTGATCCGGGTACTGCGTAAAGCGTGACCAGTAGAGCAGAAAAAATCTTCTAACCCCTGATGTTTACGGCAGACTGGCCGATAGGTCAATTCAAGGGTCAGCAGACTATGGAATTCGCACCCATCGCCGGAATCCGCGCCGTCTCGCTGCAGAATTTGCAGAAGCCGATGGACCGAGCAGCGCCGCGTTTCGAAATCGAAGCGTCCGAGCGCTCGTGCGATGAGACCTATTCTTCAAGCCAGCAACAGGCCCCGGATCGTGGGCTTGAAGATGAAGAGGAAGAAGCGGAGATCCTCGAACTGGCAGCAATCGACAGCGACGCGGAGGGGCCTGAGAGCGCGTCCGAAAAACGCTTGGACTGGTTTGTCTAGGACAGATTCTCTTAGTCGACTTCACTGAACAAATACGCGAAAAGTAAGTTAGAGCCGGCGGGAAAGATACGTCCGCTGTCCCTCAGAGTACTTTAAACAATCCTCTGCCAGCGATGAAGCCAGAATAACGTCATCTATTTGAGCAACTTGCAGAAAGAGTCCTCTCATCTGCTTGCAATCATAAACGAATCAGAGTAGGTTTACTAACCAGTTAGTTAAAAATGACTCCGACATCCACTCACGCCCCCTCTGACCGCGCTGCCGAGACAAGGTCGCGCATCCTTGACGCCGCTCTGGGTGAATTCAGTACCCATGGTCTGGCTGGCGCCCGCACTGATCGCATTGCCAATTCAGCTGGCGTGAACAAGGCGCTGCTCTATTACTACTTCGAGAGCAAAGAGAACCTGTACCTCGCCGCGCTCGAAATGATCTCCGCAAAGATTCGTGATCGGACCCTCGCGGTTTTCCTGCGGGAGTCTTCGCCGGGGGAGAGAGTGTTGCGGTCGGCGCTGGAGCACTTTGACCGGATTCTAACGCAGCACGAATTTCAGGGGCTTATGCAGCAGGAGATGATTCGCCTCCATAAGGGCGAATCGGGTGCGTTGCCCATCCTGGTCACGCGGGTGTTTGCTCCGGTCATCACGATGTATCAGGCCATGGTGCGGGAAGGCATCGAAGCGGGCGAACTAATTCAAGCGGACTGGATGCAGATCCACCTCGCCACCCTCGGCGCCAATGTTTTTTATTTCCTGAGCGCGCCGATATGGCGCATTTTGCTGCCGTATGAGCCGTTTGCTCCGGAGGCTTTGGCGCAGCGCAGAACGGCCTTAGTTGAATTTCTGGGGCAGGCGATTTTTGCCGACCGGCGGCATGGTGCTGAGCTCGCTGCACGTGTACTTGCCGACACGCCCATGCCCGAGGTGAATACCGATCGGTTGATGTTTGGGAGGAAAGATGAACGCGCGAAATAGGGTTTTCATGATTCTGGGCCTGCTGACGCTGGGCTCGCTTATTTGGTATCTGGTGACGGCGCGATCGCCGAGCGATCTGAGGCTGATTGGGACGGTGGACGCGAATGAAGTTCTGGTGAGCGCCAAGATTCCGGGCCGCATTCAGACATTGTCAGTCGAGGAAGGGCAGGCTGTGACGGCGGGGCAACTGATTGCCGTTGTCGAGAGCGACGATCTGGCGGCAGCGCGTAAGGCGGCGGAAGCCACGGTTTCAAGCAATCGGTGGAAGCTGAATGAAACGGTTGAGACGGAGCGGCAGAACCAGGGGGAAGTTTCAAGCGCCGCGATCAATGCCGAGGCGCAGGTTCGGGTTGCGCGCGCTGCGCTGGCCCAGGCGCAAGCGAATCTCGATCACCAGAAGGCCGATACCACACGGACGGTTGCGCTGGCGCAACAGGGAATCATGAGCGAGCAGTCGAAAGACGATGCGGCGACGAGCTTGCAGGCCGACCAGGCGGCAGTGGAATCGGCACGGGAGAGTGTCTCGGCGGCTGAAGCCGCGTTGAAGCAGGCTCATGCGCACGAGCTGCTGGCGCTTGTTTCGGCGCGTACGGTCGATTCGACGCGGGGACAGGTGCAGAACGCGCAGGCGCTTGCCGAGCAGGCGAATGTCGAATTGGGGTATGCGCAGGTGATCGCGCCAGTGACCGGCAAGGTGAATGTGCTTGCGGCGCGGCAGGGCGAAGTTCTCAGTGCGGGTGGCACCATCGCCACGGTGATGGATCTGACGCAGACCTGGGTCTACGCGCCGTTGCCTGAGACGCAGGCCGATGCGGTGCAACTGGGCGACAGCCTCCGCGTGGAGATGCCGAGCGGCGCGAGCGTACAAGGTAAAGTCATCGCAAAATCTTCGCTTGCGGATTTTGCCACGCAACGAGACATCAATGGCGGCCGAAAGCGCGACATCAAAACGGTGCAGATCAAGCTGCTTATTCCGAATCCTGATGAGCGCTACGTGCCCGGCATGACCGCGGAAGTCTACGTGCCGAAGAGCAAATTGGTAAAGCCATGACGGCACAGTCGACCAATTCTCCCAAAGCGCCAAACGGCTCACAGCTAACGGCGGCAATCCACGCCAACGGCAAGAGCGGTGCGCCCATCGCGATTGCTGTCGAGAACATTGTTAAGCGCTATGGCACGTTTGAAGCTGTGAAGGGGGTCAGCTTTGAGGTTGACGAGGGCGAGATTTTCGGACTGCTGGGGCCAAACGGAGCGGGAAAGAGCACGCTGATCCGCATGATGACGACGCTTATCCCCGTCACGAGCGGGAAGGCTATTGTCGGTGGCCACGACGTCAGCAAAGATTCCGACGATGTGCGACGCATGATCGGCGTCATTCCCCAGGCGTTGACGAGCGACCCGGATCTTACGGTGGGAGAAAACCTCAGTATCTACGCCAAGCTTTACAGCGTGCCCCGAGCGCAGCGCGAGAAGAATATTGCCGAAGTGCTCGAGGCCGTCGATCTGACAAAGTGGCGGGACGCGCAGACCAAGACCCTTTCCGGTGGGATGCGGCGACGGCTTGAGATCGCGCGGGGGCTTGTTCACGATCCGCGTATTTTCTTTCTCGACGAGCCGACCACTGGGCTCGATCCTGTGTCACGCATTGCGGTGTGGGAGATGCTGAACAACCTGAAGAAAACGCGTCACCTCACGATGCTGCTGACCACGCATTACATGGAGGAGGCCGATCGCCTCTGTGATCGAATTGCCATTGTCGACCACGGCAACCTTGTGGCGCTTGGCACGCCGGTTGAGCTGAAGCAGAGCGTGCCAGGCTCCAATGTTGTCGAGGTCCAATTCAATCGCGAAGATCCGGAGTGGAAGGCGCGGCTTGAGGCTTTGCCCGATGTCACAGAGGTTCAGTCGCAATCGGCCGGGGTCTATCGCGTGCTGACCTCGAACGGATCGCGGACGACGACGCAACTGGTCGAGATGGCCGCGTCGCTCGGCGAGCAGCTTACCTCGTTGAGCGTGCAGAACACTTCGCTCGACGATGTTTTCGTCCATTACACCGGCCGCCAGCTGCGGGATGAACAGGTGAAGTCGGTCTTCATGATGCCGTCACGGCCGGGAGCACAGCCATGAACAGAATGTTCGCCATTGTCGAGCGTGAGATGCGCAAGTTTTTCCGCTCGCCGGTCCTCATGATTATGTCGATGATGTTGCCGCTGGTGCAGCTCGTCATTCTTGGCAATGCCTTTGGAGGCAAGATTCGCGGGGCGTGCGTGGCAGTGGTCGATCACGATCATGGGCCGCAGGCGGTGAAGGTGCATGAGGCATTTGACGCGGTTGCCGCGAACATTGCGACTTTCAAGACCGTGCCTTACGACGATGAAAAAACCGCGCGCGAAGATGTGCGCACGGGAAGAGTGGATGCGGCAGTCATCATTCCCGCGCAGTATTCACGCCGTGTTTACGCACAGGATGCGCCGAGTGTCGGACTGGTCATCGACAACTCCGATCAGTTCCTGAGCTCCTCGATTGAAGCTGAAATGCAATCGCTTGTCGATGCCCTGAATCAGCCGGTCATCCAGCCGCGGATTGTGAATAACATTGCGCTCGAGATTGTGGAGCTCTATCCATACATCGAGTACATGAAGTTTTTGCTTTCGGGTTCGATCGCGCTGGCTATGTATATCTCGGTGATGATCGGCGGCGGGATGTTGTACATCGACGACAAGGCGCGCGGGGTTCACGAAGGGTACCTGGTGACGCCGATCAGCAAGCTTGAACTCGTGATGGGCTTGAATGTCGCGGGCGCGATCAAGGCAGTGCTGAGCGGCATTTGCCTGACCGTGATTGGCACGCTGATGGCCGGCCTGGGCACGATTTTCAATCTGATGGCCGACCTGCAACTGTTGTTGCTCATCCTCGGGACGTCGATTGCTTTCAACGGGATGATGTTCCTGATGATGGTGCGCGTGGATGATCCGCTGGTGCCTCGCGCGATGTTTGGGGTGCTGAACACGCTGCTGTTTTTCCCGTCGGGTGCGATCTATCCAATTGCGGCATTTCCGAAGTGGCTGCGTGCGATTGCGATTGTGGACCCGTTTACGTATGCGATTCACGGGTTCCAGGCTGTCCTTTTGAAGGATGGAGGTTTTACCGCGATTCGCGGTGACCTGCTTTTCTTGTTTGTTTTTGGCATCGGAACTTTGCTGATTGCTACGCCGCTTTTCAAGCGCACTCTGTGAAATTCAAAACTCAACGTATATGTGGAAAAGGGCTGTCAAAGATGGATGCTTAGGTAGAAAAAAAACGGCAAGGTTCCACATGTATATGAAGCAAACGCATTAGAGATTTCCGGCTGGCGCTGTCGTCCGGAATGCAATGAGGCGGTCCATCCCTTGTGGGAGGGTGGGCCGCTTCACTGTTTTGGACTGGCTACAGGGAAGGTTGCCGAACGGCATTCGAGCGCGCTCGCAGGTTTTTCCTGGTTTGCACCCTTCGCCTTCGATCCCTCATCCTAGAGACGAGGAGATTTTCGGCATGAGCACACAAACTGTTTCCGCGGCGGGCGCGGGTACGATCGCACTGGGAGACTTGACGGTCAATCGGCTAGGCTATGGCGCGATGCGCATTACCGGCAAAGGCGTGTGGGGACAGCCGGCGGATCACGATGGCGCGATTGCCACGTTGCGACGTGCCGTTGAGCTCGGCGTGAACTTTATTGATACGGCGGACTCGTATGGGCCGTACGTTTCAGAAGAGCTGATTGCGGAGGCGCTGGCCCCTTATCCTGCGGGATTGGTGATCGCGACCAAGGGCGGATGGGAGCGTGTGGGGCCGGGGCAATGGATTCACAATGCGAGCCCGAAGCATCTTGAAGAAGCAGTCGAGGGCAGCCTGAAGCGGCTGCGGCTGGAGCGGATCGATGTGTACCAATTGCATATTCCCGATCCGGCGGTTTCGTTCGATGCGTCGATGGAGACGCTCGCGCACTTGCAGCAGCAGGGAAAGATTCGGCATATTGCGCTTTCCAACGTGACCCTGGAGCATGTGGAGCGGGCGCGCAAGATTGTGCCGATCGTTTCGGTGCAGAACCGGTATAGCTTTGCCGACCGCGAGTGGGATTTCCTGCTGAACCATTGCGAGAAGAACGGGATCGCGTTTATTCCGTGGGCGCCGCTGGGTCAGAATCGGCAGGCGCACGATGTGCTGGAGAATGCAGCGAAGAAACTCGGCGCGACGCAGCTGCAAGTGGCGTTGGCATGGTTGTTGCAGCGGTCGCGTGCGACTCTGCCGATTCCGGGGACCTCGTCTGTTGCGCATGTTGAGGAGAACATTCAGGCGGCGGGACTGCATTTGCCGGAGCCGGTTTTCCAGAAACTTTCGGCGGTGACTTCGCCGCCAGCGAGCTTGCGGTAACCCGGTGCAGCAGCGAGAGTCCTTCCCCTGGGGAAAAAAGCAGAATGTGGATTGGACTCTCCTGCTTGGCGGCGGTGTATGCTCATCTGCACTATGAACACTCGACTTCCGCAACCCCTGAAAATTGCGATCGTTGTTGCAATGGCAATTCCTCTAGCGGCGCAGCAGAAACCCAAGCCTGAAGATACTGAAATATGGCAGCCGGAACCAAAGATCGTGACTCCGGGCGCGACGGATTCAGCGCCACCGTCGGACGCGATCATCCTGTTCGACGGGAAGAATCTCGACGAGTGGGTTTCGGCGCAGGATCACTTGCCGGCAAAATGGGTGGTGCACGACGGCATCCTTACGGTGAGCAAGGATCCGGGTTCGGGCAACATCGAGACCAAACGCACGTTTCGTAATTATCAACTGCATGTTGAGTGGAGGATTCCAGAAAACATTACCGGCAGCGGTCAGGCGCGCGGAAACAGCGGCGTTTTTCTTGCCTCGACTGGGCCGGGAGACTCGGGCTACGAATTGCAGGTGCTGGATTCCTATAACAACAAGACGTATGTCAATGGCATGGTTGGCAGTCTCTACAAGCAGAGCATTCCCCTCGCCAACCCCATGCGCAAACCGGGTGAGTGGAACGTCTACGACGTCGTCTGGACTGCGCCCACCTTCAACGACGACGGCACGGTCAAAACGCCCGCCTACGCCACGGCCTTCCTCAACGGTGTCCTCGTCGACAATCACTTTGAGCTGAAAGGCCAGACCCTCTATATTGGCCAGCCGTTCTACAAGAAATATGACGCTGCGCCGATCAAGCTTCAGGCGCACGGGGACAAAAGCGAGCCGATCAGCTTCAGGAATATCTGGGTGAGGGAACTGCCCTAAAGGTTTTGACAGTGTAAGTGTGCATTTTGAGGTTCGTGCTATCCCAGGTCCCAAAAGAGGGACCTGGGGCACCCATTTTCGTGCTTGATCAAAAGGTCATTGACCTTTGACGGACGGCGGCTTTCGCCGGCTGGACCTGAGCCCCTACAATGAGAACTGACTTCAACCCTCGAGGAAAACGATGCCGCTGTCCGGAGAAGCGATCCGCTTGATGAACTACATTGATGACGTGTCTGTGACTTTGCGCCGAATTCTGGCGTTTGCGCCGACGCTCTCTGAAGACGAACGTACGCGCGTGGCCGAACACCTGATGAGTTCGAAGCCGAGCGCAGACGAAGTGCTGCAGGCCCTGAAAGCCAAGTAAGGCTTTCTTGTCGACGGTGGCAATTGTTGGGGCCGGCCCTCTGGGCAGGTGGCTTGCGCTGGCGGCGGCACGCGCTAGCTATAACGTTTTGCTGGAAGACGTGATGCCGGCCAATTTGCATCATGCGCGCGAAGCGTTGCGCCGCGAGTTAAGTGCAGAGGCGCTGCCTGCGGTGCAATTCGTTTCCACAATTGAAGACGCGGTTCGCGACGCGGACTTGGCGATCGACTGCGTGCCGGACGAACTGGAATCAAAACTGGAAATTTTCTGGCTGCTCGACCGGATGGCTCCGCCGCGGACGGTATTGGCCACGCCGACGACGCGGTTGTCGATTGCCGATTTGGCCGCATGCACCTATCGTGCGGACAAATGCGTTGCGATTGTGGTGGAGGCAAGAGAGCTGGCTGGGCGGGAAGAGAGACCGGCTGGCGAATTGTTGCTGCGGGTGACGCGCCAGACCGCGCCGGAGACGATTGCTGTGGTGCGGGATTTTTGGGAACGGGTGGGATTCATGCCGCGGTTCGAAGTTGAATCGGATGCGAGCGGGTCTGTTTAAGTCGGCGGCGTTTAGTGCGCGGCTGCGAGGATCTGCTCGTAGTATTTCACGTAGAGCGGCAGCACCAGAGTCGAACAGAAGCGTGAACGCGCCGTTTTTCGAGCGGCGTCGCGCATGATGTCGAGGCGCTCGCGATCCTTGAGCAGACGGATTGCGCCTTCGGCCATATTCTCTATGTCGCCGACTGGATAGAGAAGTCCGCTGACCCCATCGTCAATCAGCTCGGGCACACCGCCGACGTTGGTGGCGATGGTGGGAACGCGGCAGGCCATGGCTTCGAGTGCGGCCAGGCCGAAGGATTCAAGCTGGCTGGGCATCAGCATCAGATCGGCGAGCGGAAGCAGTTCGTTGACCCGCTCCTGCTTGCCGAGGAAGTGAATCTTGTCGTTGATTTCGAGCTCGTGTGCCAGCCACTCGGCGGCCGAGCGATCGGGGCCATCGCCGACCAAGACCAGGCGGGCTGGAACTTCCTTCAGCACGCGGGCGAAGACCTTGACGGCGTCAGTGACGCGCTTGACGGGCCTGAAATTCGACAAGTGCATCAGAATAAATTCGCCAGGATTTGCCAGGCGACGGCGCGCCTCGTTGCGAACCGCTTCGTCCTTGTAGGGCGTGTAGACATCGCAGTTGACGAAGTTGGGGATGACCTCAATAGGGCTCGTGATGCCGAAATCGGTCAGAGTTTTTTCCTTCAGGTAGTTTGAAATGCTGGTGACGCCGTTGCTTTCCTGGATCGAGTAACGCGTGATGGGAAGATAGCTGCGGTCCAGGCCCACCAGAGTGATGTCGGTCCCGTGAAGCGTGGTGACGAAGGGCAGGCAGCGGCCGCGTGCGGCGAGCATTTGCCGGGCGAGCAGCGCGCTGACGGAATGAGGAATCGCGTAGTGAACATGGAGCAGATCGAGCTCGTAAAACTCGGCAACCTCGGCCATGCGTGAGGCAAGCGCCAAGTCGTAGGGTGGGAACTCGAAGAGCGGGTAATTCGAGACGGGCACTTCGTGGTAAAAGATTCCGTTGTCGCGCCCGGTTAGACGAAAGGGTTGCGAATAGGAGATGAAGTGGACTTCGTGGCCGGAGGCAGCGAGCTCGATGCCGAGCTCGGTAGCCACCACGCCCGAGCCGCCATACGTGGGATAACAGGTGATGCCGATGCGCATGGCTGGTCCTGCTCCATTTCGAGAGTATGCCTTCGAGTTGGACGTACCGAAGGGCAGGGAAGATGCAGAACTGAGATTACACGACCTTGGACTGTTCGGGCGACGGATTGAGAGCGGCGAAGGAGATGAGATCGACAGCGGGGAATTCGCGGATGGCGTGCAGGGCATTGCGTTCGATGTCGCGCGATGCGCGGAGACGCGTTTGGATTTTGTCCAGGTCGGCGTCGTTGTAACCGGGGTGAGTGACCAGTTCCCATGTGCCCCAGGGGAGTTGCCGCAGCAAGGAGCGTACGGTGTCTGTGTTGACGACGCCGGTGGCGGCGACGGCGATGGTTCCGTCTGTGGTGGCGAGACCCTCTTTGGAGAGGATGCCGCGGAAGTAGGGTCCGAAGCGACGCAAAGCGAAGACTTCGGCGCTGCGGACGATCGACGCGCGTGGCGATGCGCGGACTGCCCACTCCGGCTCGAAGGGGTTGCGCACACCACGAATGCCGGCTTTTGCGGCCGCTCGCAGGACGGGGCGCAGGACTGCGGGGAACATGTGCGTGTGCTTATGAGTGTCGATGTGGGTGAGACGCAGGCCTCGATGCTGGAGCAGTGCAATCTGCGCGGCAGCCTCAGCTTCGAGTTCGGCAGAGCGGATGCGGCCGGTGAAGAGCCGCGATAGAAACGTGGTCAGCTTGGGAGGAAAGCATCCGGTCCGGGAGTCGATGAGGGTGGGGATTTCGTGGGGAGGAAGGACTGGTTTGCCATCGACGAGGACAACGTGGCACCCGACACCCAAGGATCGATTCGCGAGCGCGAGCGCGATTGCCTCGTCGGTCGCGGCGGCTCTCGCCATGAGAGTGGTGCTGGTGAGCACGCCGGCTTGATGCAACTCCACAATGGCGCGGTTCACTCCGGAGGTCAGGCCGAAGTCATCGGCGTTGACAATGAGACGGCTCACGGGGCAAGTGTACCAACGCGGGGCGCGGCGATAGTGTGACTCGACCGAATGAAGAAGGGCGCTGGTATCATGACGGTAGACCGCTGGTTTCCCACCATCAGTGGGCGGTTAGCTCAGTTGGTTAGAGCGCCTGCCTTACAAGCAGGAAGTCGGGGGTTCGAGTCCCTCACTGCCCACCAAGTACCCTTCCTACGGCATCCTAAGCCATCCCAGGCCAGGGAGAGCGGATATTGCGACAAACGTAGACCTGGTCGCGATCGCGGAAAGTGTCGTTGACGACGCCATACGGGTTTGAGAGTCGAGCGGCAACTCGGCAGGAGGCGAAGATCTGGTTCAGTTCGTCCGGCTTGAAGCCGACGGCGATGACCGTTTGCGGAGGAGGGTCGCCGTAGCCGCGGAGCCAGTTGGAATTCATGCCGCTTATGGCGAAGGGCAGGCCGTAGGCGCGGCTATAAAGGTTGACCGCTCCGGTTTCGCCTTCGTCTGCGGCCATGACTCCGAGTGCGGAGCGATCAGAGGTCGGGAGGGAATCGCGCACGTGAGCGACTGCGGCAGCGAGTTCCGGCCAGCCAATCTGCATGTTGAGCTGATGAGACGTCGCGTCCTGCACGCGCCACCACGGCGAATTGACCGGAACAAAGGGGAGCATGAGGGAGCCTAGGACACGGCCGCCGATCCCGAGCGTTGTCCATGCCGTGCGCAGCAGCCGGGTCTGCCGTCGGGCCGGGAGCGACCGGAGCCAGGTTTCGGCCCACGCTGCGCCAGCGGCGAGCAGCATCGGGTATGCGGGGGCAAGGTAGTAGTCGCGCCCACGAGCGGCCATTTCAGGGCACGGTTCATCATCGAGCGTGCCGAGTGGCGTCCAACCCTGGCTGGATGCAAGGTGATAATCCATCAGCACCTGGACCAGACACTGACCCTGATGATCGCAGGGCATCGCGTGGGACATTACAGTGCGGAAGGAAAGCTGTTGACGCCGTTGACGAAAAAGCAGGTCAAGGCCGTGGAAAAGACGTTAAGAGGAAAAGTCCCAAAAAAGACTTTCCCTCTTAACTTGCAAATCCCGCAACCAACGCGGGATTCGCACTTTCCCACCGCCTCTACTACGACTGACTGATTTATCAAACCGGACACTTCACTTGCTACCCAAAGCGGATATTTTCACTTGCTAACCACACTTCCGCATAGACGGTCAACTGACCAGAACTGCAAACACGCAGAACTGCAGCATGGC
>Ga0302324_100010176_pt1 | contig 19517 bp, 13 predicted proteins | sample Palsa_T0_1_FD_201949 | JGI IMG/M metagenome (GOLD analysis project Ga0302324, IMG submission 201949) | Peat permafrost microbial communities from Stordalen Mire near Abisko, Sweden - Palsa_T0_1 | ecosystem: Environmental > Terrestrial > Soil > Palsa > Peat permafrost | place: Sweden: Abisko...
CTCCGCCGAAGTGACTCTCAGCTCGCAGGAGGCGGCCGAGTTATTCGCCTCAGGCGATCCCACGATCGACATACATAACACAGGCGGCAGCGTCACGTTCGGCTACCCGGGCGGGTCTATCACGAGCGACTTTTCGGCTTCGCTAGTCACTCCCAGCGGCGACGAAAGCATGGGCGCGCGGGTCATGGGAGCGGAATGCAGGCCCTCGCCCGCTCCGGAGCCGGGCACCATCGGGCTGCTGCTGATCGGATTGGCGATGATGCTCCCGCGGGTGTTGCGGCGTGCGCCGCGGGTTAACCAGCCGGCGCCGGCACGCGTGCCGCGCGCCAGTTAGTTAAGATGGCGGCCTGGGAGGCCGCCGCAGGCCGAGGGCCTGCCCCACAAAAGTCACCAGTGATCTGTAACGCGCGTGACCGGGACGAAGGGCAGGAAGTATTGCGTCTTCTGCCCCTGGAACACCTGCGTGCGCTTCGAGAGGTACTCCAGCGGAGGGATGGATGGATCTTTTTCTAAGGCCTTCGCGGTGTACTGAGGCATGGGAAGTCCCCATGCCTCGATGGCGGGCAGCGCCGAACTGATGCCCAGGTTCAGGGCGGCCACGCGATCGCAGGCGCTGAAGTCGAGACTGATCGCCAGCCGGTCGCGCAGCCAGGCGAGAGCCTTCGACCGGTCGGTGCCGCCCTCCGCGATCGCCTGTTGCATCAGGTGCGCAGTAAACCACCACGGCCCGACGCGGTTATGCTGCTTATCCGACCAGAGACGGTACAAAGTGGAGGGACCTTCCAGCACCACGGCATGCGCGCGCCGTTCGCGCAGTGAGTTCTTAGAGTCCACGTCCATGCGCAGCAATTGTGCGCACATGCACGCGGCCGTGTGCAGGCGCTCTCGCACGGCGGCCGGCGCCTGCGTCAAGTCTTTCGGCAGATTGCCCTTGAAACCCGCCCGGCGAAACAGTTCCACGTAGCCGGAGTCGCCCGCCAAGGTATGAAATACGCGCGTGCTTAGCATAGTTACGAAGTCTTTCTCTACGGAACTCCACATCGGTCTTCGCCTCCAGCGAATCGCACTATCGATTATCGTCGATAACTCTTAAATTGCCAAAGTGAGGGGGCCGGCCGCAGGCCAAGGGCCTGCCCCACAACTTATCTACTCCAAATGGCTTCGAAGGCTGCCTCCAACTGACGCGTGAACTTCCGGCAGTCGAACAACGGCGCGGATAACCGGTTCGCCCGCAGCTTTTGCCGAATTTCTTCTAACTCCGCCGGTTCACTTGCCAACCGCGCCGCCAGCGCTTCATAATCCGCCAGGCAGCTTGTGACCAGCTCCGGCAATCCCACTGCGTACAGCAAGCTCCCCGCCACCCGCGACGCAAATGTCTCGCCGGCGCAAGTGACCACCGGGCAACCTGCCCAGAGCGCATCGCTGGCCAGCGTGTGCGCGTTGTACGGCAGCGTGTCGAGAAAAACATCCGCCAGCCGCAGCCGGGCCAGATGTTCCGGATTGGGCAGCGACGGCGCGAATACCAGCCGCTCCGCGCCGCCTGAGAGGCGCGCCTCCGCCTCCCGGCGCAGATTCCCCACCATCTGCGCATTCGAAGTCAGCAGCCACAAAACGCTGCCCGGCACAGCATCCAACAGGCGCACCCAGATCTGAAACACGGCGGGCGTCAACTTATACGACGCATTGAAGCAGCAAAACACAAATCCGGATTCCGGCAAACCGCACTCCTGGCGGGTCGGCACGCGCTCCGCAACCTTCCGCCCGGAATCGTTCACCTGGTAGCAATCCGGCAGATAGACCACCTTCTCGGAAAAATACGGCTGCCGGTCGGGCGGGATCACAAAACGGTCGGCGATGATGTAGTCCACCGCGGCGCTCCCCATGGTCCCCGGATATCCGAGGTAGTTGACCTGGATGGGCGCCGGCCGCAGCGCCAGGATGCCGGGCCGCGCATCGCGGGTGTAGCCCTTCAAGTCCACCAGAATATCCACGCCGTCGCCGCGTATACGCGCGGCCGCCTCGGCGTGCGAGGCCTTCTCCAAGTCCACGAAATCGTCGAAACCCGCCATCAATCGGCGCCGCATGGCGCTGCCGTCATCCGCGCCGTAGGAATAGCCGATCACCCGAAACCGGTCGCGGTTGTGCAATTCGAAAAGCTCGGCCGTGAGGTGCGCGGTAGCATGCTCCTGGAAGTCGGCCGAGAGGTACCCGAGGGTGATTTTGCCTTCCGCGCGCGCCCCCGCCCGAGTTGCCGGCGCTGCCGGCCGGCCCGCATCCACGTGCTCCGCGGCCCACCGCCGCGCGCACAACCACTGCTGCCTTGCGGTAGTTTCGAGCGACAGAAACACAAACGGATTGACAGATGCCGACTGCGTTTCGACCACTTCCACCAACTGTCTGGTGAGCTCGTCGAGCCGGCTCCAGTCGCACACGGACTTCATCTCCTGGACTAACTGCGCGATGGCCTCGGCATACGCCGGGTTCAGCGACACGGCGGTTTGAAAGCAGTCCACCGCATCGGTGAGCCGGCCCAGACGCCGCAGCGCGCTCCCCAGATTGCGATGCGCTTCCGCATAGCGCGGCGCAAGGGCGATAGCCCGCTGGTAGCAGCGCACGCTTTCTTCCACGTTCCCCGCGATCTGCCACGCGTTGCCCAGATTGTTGTGCGCCTGGGGAAGGTCCGGCGCGGCCTGAATGGCGCGCTGGTATTCGGCGATGGCTTCGCTGGTGCGGCCCTCTTCCATCAGCACATTGCCCAGGTCGTTGTGCGCCACCGCAAAATCCGGCGCGGCGCCGGCTGCCTTGCGGAACCATCGCATGGCCGCTTCGCGATTTCCGTTCCGGTAGGCGACGATGCCGCGCAGATGCAGCGCGCCGGCGTGCCGCGGATCGGCCGATAGGATCTGCCCGCACAAAGCGGCGGCATCCGGCAAGCGGCCGGCATCGCACAAATCGCGCGCCATTTCAAAAGCTTCGGCGATGGTCACGGCGCGCGGCACGATCTAGCCGAGTATAGCCGATAAGAATTCCTGCGAGCCACCGTTACTTTTTCCGGCGGAAATGAACTCCGGAGGAGAGATGCGTCGGCGGCAGCCGTCGCATCGGCAACCCCGATCATCGCGTCGTCGAACGCAGGCGCGACTCCGCTTCGGTGGATTCAACCGGGATGGTTTCGTCGTGTGGCAGCCGTGCGGATCGCGTTTTCCACGCGAGGCCTCACTGCGGTCCCAGATTCTCATACCACTTCAAATTCGCGGTAGCCGATCCGATGCACGCAATGTCCGGCCGCCCGTCGCCATTCAGATCCGCGATGGCGCAAGCGGCGGCCGGCATGCCGCCATCCAGCACCACCTTCGACCATTGCGCGCCTTCCGCGTCCTGTGCGTAATACACGTTCACGCCCTTGCCGCGGTAGCCGGCCACCACTTCGTCGCGGCCATCGCCGTTCAGGTCCGCGGTCCAGATGGTGTGGCCGTCCGCCAGCGTATCGTCGATCACGTGGCGTTGCCACTGGCCGGCGCTTTCCCGGTAGATGGCCACCTGGTTGCCATGCCACGGCTCGATAGCCGCCAGGAACCGCTGTTTGCCCAACCGCCCTACGGCCACATCGCTCGATCCGGATTTGGGCCACGGCGCCGGATCGCCCTTGGCGATTTCCGTGCGGCTCCAACGCCCATCCTTCTCCAGCTTGTAAAGGTGAATGCCGACGAAGCTGGCGGTCAGGATAGCATCGCGTCCATCTCCATCCCAATCCACCGGGTAAATGCCATGCACCACGCCTTCGTCCTGCTCCGCGATGACTTGCCGTTTCCAGTCGCCGGGCCGATAGAACACCAGCGGCGTGCGCGCGCGATCTTCGGGGTGCTCCACCGTGGCCGCGGTCAATGGCTGATTGACCACCACCTTCCGCCCGGTACCGTCGATATCCGCCCAACGCAAGCGGTGCGAGGTGGGCAGCCGGTCGATCTCGCGGATGCTCCACGGCTGGCGCGGATCGCCATTATGACGCAGCACCGAGACGATGCCCGCGCTCTTCTTGGCATTCATGGAGAAGCCCGAAGCCAGCACGATCAGCGGGATGCCATCGCCATCCACATCCCAGGCCGCGAGGTTGATCAAACCGGAAAGGTTCCCCGCAATGACATGGCGCTGCCAGCCCGGATTTTCGAACCAAACCAGTTCGGTCATGCCGCTGGCCAGCGCGATCAGGTCGGGCTTGCCGTCGTGGTTCAGGTCCACCGCGACTACCTGGTAGCCGCCGGTCAGACCAGTGGCCACGGTGTGCTCAACGAAGCGCACGGGCGGCGCGGCGGCGAGGGAGGCGGAGAGGAGGAGGGAGGCGAGTACCCGCACAGATAAAGTATACTCACCGGTGGGGCGGGCAATTCTGCCCGCAGCCGGCTTTCAGCCGGCTCTGGCCGCCTAAAACGCGGCTGCGGCCATGATTGGCCGCCCCACGGTGAGCGCCACGTCATGCGATGGTTTCCGTGGCAGGGTCCCAATGAACCTTCCGCCCCTCGCGATACGCGCGCGTAGCCATAATCACCGCCACCGAATGCGCGAATCCATGCCGCACCCTGGCATTCGGCTGCTGCCGGCTGCGCAGGCAATCCAGCCAGTTGCTCATATGCGACAGGTCGTTGTCGCCGATGAATGGCAAGCCCGGCTCGGTGTTGCCGGGCAGCGTGACGAAGCTCTCCGCGCGGTGAAATGAACGGATTGTCCTCGTGCGTGCCTTTCTCCTCCACCAGCTTCCAGCGCTGGCTGCCTTCGCCCCCGATGTCGATCAGCGTGGCTTTCTTGCCCATGACGCGCGTGAAGCTGTCCGCATCGTTGCCGAAGCTGGTCGAATAGCCGACCAGAAATCCTTTGGGATACACCGAAGAAGATGGCGGCCTGGGAGGCCGCCGCAGACGTGCCGCAGAGGGGGGCCTGCCCCACTATTTATGCAGCCGCGAAAAAACATACGCGCCGCCCGCCGGGGATCTCCAAAGCAACGATGCGTGCGCGTTCACATTGTCCGGCGTAGCGCCTGTATAAAGGACATAACCAGAGATTTCGAGCGCCCGCTCGAGCAATCCGGCATCGCTCAGAAACAACAGATCCCAGCCTCCATGTATCCGCCCCAGCACAACACAGGGATCGCCCACATGGATCCAGTTGTAGAAGTGATGATGATATTCCTCCACATCGCTAACCGATCCCGCAATTCCTTCCAGATGCACGCGCCAATTCTCACGGAACTCCCGGCCGGCTGCCTCGTCGCACACCTCACGGACGAGCATGCCCCAGCGGCCGAAGCCAATGCCAACATCGAGCACGCGGCCGGGCGCAATGCGGCCGATCGCCTCGGCGCAAAATGGGATGTGCGACCATGCGGCTAATGGCAATGACGTTCTCCTGTGTGGGGCGGATTCCCCAGGCGCGAGCGCGCGTTCGAGCAAATAGCTGAAGAAAGTGCCCTCGTCCAGCAACGACCGCGGCGCGTGCAACCGTGCGTAACCGTCGGCTGTATTCTTGGACAGCATATAGCAAAGGCTGCGGCGATTCAAGGCGCAAGCATGCTGTGCGCGGCTCCCGACTGCGAAGAAATCGCCGGGCCGGCTCCAGCAGATCGGCTGGATGAGGTCGTAACCCAGTTGCAGCCAGGGGACATGCAGCTCTTCGAGCGTGACCGTAAGGGCTGCCGAGCCGATCGCCGTCCACGAAAGCTGCTGGCCGGAACGCAATATGTGGCATACCCGGCGATAGTATTCGGCCATCGCGCGGCTACCTCGGCGCGCGGCCATGAAATTGTTCGCCACATGACCTTGACGCTCCCGGAATCCGATAAACTCATAATCGGCCAATCGGCTCATCAAAGGAGTCAGATCGCGCATTGCCAGACAATCCGAATCGATCCAAAGCCCGCCATATTTATGCAGAAGATAGCTGCGGATGAAGTCTGCGCGGTGCGCCACGCACAGTCGGGAAAGGTCGATATCGCGATCGCTCTCGCGAATACTCTCGAAACCGGCGGGGTCCAGAAGACAGGCGCCATCCGCATGCGCGTTTATGGTGCGGTGGCAACAGGCAATCCAATCGGGTAGCTCGCCTTCCCAATATAGCCAGACTGTCCGGGGCTTATCCGTGTCCATTCGTGTTCGTCCGTGGCGAATTTTGGACTTGGAGGGCGGCCAATCTTGGCCGCAGCCGCCTTTTTAGGCGGCCAGAGCCGGCTGCGGGCATGATTGCCCGCCCTCCAAACCCAATTCGTGTCCCTTTTTGCGTTCAACTTCCGCGTTAGAGAGTGTGAGGTGTCCATTCGCCTGGAAGGCGAATGATACGGGGCCGTGTCGATCTATAAAGATATTTCTATCCGGCTATCAAATAGTCCTATATATCAATTGACAATGAAATCGGCTTTCATTATGATTCTAGAATTCGTGAGAACGTGGATGCAACCAAAACCCAAGGCTCCAGGTGTGCAATCCGGCGAAATTACCGAAATGTTGCAACTCTGGCGCAACGGCGACGAGGATGCGTTTTCACAGTTGATTACGCGCATGTATCCCGATCTGAGGAGGCTAGCCGCTGTTCACATGCGCCGCGAACGCACCGACCACACCCTGCAACCCACCGCCCTGGTCAACGAATGTTTTTTGCATCTGGCTAAGAATACCGATTTCGAATGGAAAGACCGGTCTCATTTTCTGGCCGTCGCCTCGCAGGCCATGCGCCGCTTTCTGGTGGATTACGCGCGCGCCCGTAAGTCGCAGAAGCGCGGCGGCGGGGTTCTCAAGGTCGAGATCCTCGATCTTAGCGTGGGAGATCCGCAGGAACCGCTGGACACTCTGGTGCTCAACGAACTGCTGGAACGTCTGGAGCGCGAGGAGCCGCGCATGGCAAAGGTTGTCGAGCTGCACTGTTTCGGCGGCCTCACGTTCTCCGAAATCGCGGAAGTGATCGGTACCGACGAGCGTACCGCCAAGCGGGATTGGCAAGTGGCGCGCGCCTGGCTGATGGGCCAGTTGCGGAAAGGCAGCGGTGACAGCGGAAGAATGGGAACGGATTAAGGCGATCTTCGAGGCCGTCCTCAAGGTGCCCGAAGGCCAGCGGTCCGCTTATCTGGAGGATGTCTGCGGCGAAGACCCGCGGATGATGAGCGCACTTCGGGATCTGCTGGCCAACCACTCTGAGGGCAGCGACGGGTTCAGTGCGCCGTCCGCCGGGGGACCGCGCATGTTGCAGTGCGGCGAACTGGTGGCCGACCGTTTTCGGGTCGTCCGTTTCATCGCGCGCGGCGCTATGGGCGAGGTCTATGAAGCTTATGACGAGAAACTTCGGCTGCGCATCGCCATCAAGACGCTGTTATCGGAACTTACCAGCGACAGCGAAGCTCTCGCGCGATTCCGGCGGGAGGTCCGCATGGCGCGCGAAGTGGCGCATGAGAATATTTGCCGCGTGTTCGATCTGCTGGAATACTCGCCGCCGGCCGACCGTCCCGCAATTGCGTGCCTGACCATGGAACTATTGGATGGAGAAAACCTGCTTTCTTACCTCCGCCGGAAGCGTCCCATGGCGCCGGCGGATGCTCTTCCCATGGTGCGGCAGATCGCCGGGGGCCTGGATGCGCTGCACCGGGCGGGCATCGTGCACCGCGATTTGAAACCATCCAACATTATGCTCATCACCGCGCGAAACGGGGAAACGCGCACCGTGGTCACGGATTTCGGCCTGGCGAAGCCTATGAAGGAAGATCCGCTATTCTTCGAATCGCAGGTCGATTTTCAGGCTGGTGCGCCGTTCTTTATGGCTCCGGAGTTGTGGCAGGATGGGCGCCCCAGCGTGGCTTCGGATGTGTACGCCCTGGGCCTGGTAATCGACGAGATGGTCACCAAGACGCGGGCCTTCCGCGGAAAATCGATTGCGGGCCTCTATTTTTCGAAGTTGCGGGAGGGTCCGGTGGCGCCCAGCGCGCGCTCCGACGGTTTGCCGCCGCACTGGGAACGGGTAATCCTGCGCTGCGTGGAAACGAATCCGGCGAGGCGGTATGCCAGTGTCCTGGAGACGGTTCACGATCTGGAGTCCGGCGCTCCGGCTAAGTGGTCCTTAGGGCTGCTGCCGCGCGCGCCGGATCTGGGCTGGGTCTTACGCCGCCGCACGCTTATGCTGGCGGCAGTCGGCCTGCCGGTAGCGACGGGTGCAGCCACGCTGGCGCTCAGCATCCAGCCACCGGCCACCTCGATAGTCGTGTTCCCTATCGACAATCAGACTAAGAACGGCGAGTACGATTACTTGTGCAAAGGCACCGGCGCGGAAATTATGCGGCGGCTAAGCCAGACCAACGGCGTCCGGGTGATCCCCCTCTACGATTCCCGCGCCAAGACCGCCGCCGTTCCGAAGGGAAAATTTTCGCTGGACGGAATGCTGCAGGCCTATCGCGGACAGGTACGGCTCACCGTGCAGCTCACCGATATGCAAGCCGGCGAGCTGGTCTGGTCGGAGAACTTCGACCGCAACGGCATCGATAACCCGCTCACCTTGCAGTCCGACATCGCGCGGGGAACCGTGGAGGCATTGACCGACCGGCTGATCTCACCGCGCCAGGGAAGCGGTAACCCTCTGCTCACGCTCGTTTCCCAGATGCGCCGGATGATCGCCTTTCAAATTTCCGGTGTACCGCAATCCCCCACCACCAGCAACGTGGCGCTGGACCAATATATGCGCGGGCGGGATTTGTTGGAGGACATGTCGGTACCCTCGGCGCTGGCGGCCATCCGCTATCTGGAAACCGCCACCGCGCAGGATTCGCAATTTGCGCTGGCTTGGTCGGCGCTGGCCGACGCGCAGTTCGTGTTGATGGAGTACAACTACGCCCCCGATGCGGAACTGCTGGAGCGCGCCCGTGGATTCGCCGCGCAGGCCGTTCATCGCGGACCCAATGTCCCCGAGGCCCACGCCTCCCTGGCGGCCGTACGGCAGATGTCCTGGGAATGGGAGCTGGCGCGGCAGAGTTATAGCGAAGCGTTGCGCCTGAATCCCAAGTTCGCCCGCGCGCACCGCTGGTTTGCGGGAATGCAACTGCAATTCGGCAAGTTCGACGAGACCCTGGAACAGGTACGCCAGGCTCTGGACCTGGATCCTTACGATTACTCCGCGTATCCCGGCTATGGGCTCTATTATCACTGCGCCAAGCGTTATGGGGACTCCATGAGTATCTTGCGGAAGGCTATCGCCGAAAAGAATCTGATTACCGCGCGCCACAACCTGGGAAACCTCTACGCTAACTTGGGAAGCCTATCTACCGGAGCCGCAGCCAGGGAATATTTTAAAAACGCATTTGAACAGGCGGATAATGTGGCGGAATGGGAGTCGCACGGGCCGCCCGCCACGCTGACGTCGGCCTACTCGGACCGCATGTACGCCTTGTACCACGCGCTTTCCGGCAATCCGCGCGCCGCCGAGCCGCACCTCCAGCGTCTGGAATCGGGCATGCGCGAGGGGCACACTTCTCCCGTAGTGGTGGCGTGGATCCGCACCGCGCTGGGTCAGTATGATGATGCACTCAACCTGCTCGAGGCTGCACTGGCAAGCAAGGACAGGAAGCTACTCTATTTGAAAGTACACCCGCTTTTGGAACCCCTGCGTAACACCGAAAGATTTCAAGCAATGCTGCAGCGTATGCGGCTAACCGGTTGACAATCCATCTCACACGAGGAAACTATGGCAAACGATCCGACACAAATCTATGTAACGAAGAAAGACGGTAAGTACACTGTACTTCTGGTGCCCGGCGCCCACATGGATGCCGAAGCAGGCGCTCATGGGGATCAGCTTTTGGGCGTGCACGGGGACGCCGAAGCTTTCAGCGCGCCTGTAGGAGCCGGCGTGCATGGGGATCAGCTTTTGGGCGTGCACGGGAACGTCGAAGCATTCAGCGCGCCTGTGGAAGGTGGCGTCCACGGGGACGCCGACGCTTTCAGCGCGCCGCTCAATGAAGTTCCCGGTTCTTTGCTGGGAGCCCACCTTCTGGCGGGAGCCCACTTAGTCGCGGGAGCGCACGCCATCGCCGGAGCGCACCTGTTGGCCGGAAGCCAGGAGTTCACCGTGGCTCTCGACCAGCCCAAATCCGTGAAGAGCCTGAAAATTCAAGTCGACGAGCAAGGCAACGTCGGCGTGCTGCTGGTCGAATGACCCGACCCGCGCCCACATGCGAGCCTGCACACTCGCTTGAAACAGCCCTCGAAGCGCTGCTGGCCGGCAACCTGTGTCGCGCCCGGGAGCAGTGCCGGGTTTTGCTAAGCGTCGATCCCGGCCGTGCGGACGCCATCCACCTGTTGGCGATGGCGTCCGCCAGCGAGGGGCAGCCAGCGGAGGCTGCGGCGCTCCTTGGGAGAGCCCTGGAACTCGAGGGGCGCCATCCCGCCTGGTGGCGCGATCTGGGTGTGATATGCGCGGCGCAGGAAGACTGGGGAGGCGCCGCCGGCGCCTTTGAAAAAGCTGCCGCCGGCGGCGCGCTGGCGAGTGGCGCGGCGGTCCTGCACGCGCGCGCGCTTTTGCATCTCGGGCGGCCCGGCGAGGCCGAGAATGTGCTCCGCCTGAGCATTGACCGCGGCGCTTCGCTCGCACCTCTTTACGAGTCGCTGGCCGGAGCTTATCGCCGCGCGCGGCGCTTTGACGAGGAACTTCGCATTCGCCAGATGTTAGTTGCGCTACGCAGCGATTCGGCGCAGGCTTGGGCCGCACTCGGGAATGCGCAATGGGCGTGCGGCCTTGGCCCCGAATGCCTGGAGTCCTTCCGTAAGGGCCTCGCGCTGGCCCCCAAGTGGTCCGAATTGCACTCCTGGATGTTGACCGTGCTGCTGCACGATGCCTCGCAAACCGGAGCTTCCCTCTTTCGCGAACATCGCGCCTGGGATCGGATGCACTCTCCGCAGCCTATTGGCCCGCCCGGGGAAATCGCCGCGGAGCCGGCCGGAAAGCTGCGCATCGGCTATCTCAGCGGTGAGTTCAAATTTACACCAGCCTTTCATTTTGTATTTCCGATTTTGGAAAACCACGATTCTCGGCGCTTTGAGATTTTCTTCTACCCCTCCGCCGATTGCAACGACGCACATACGGCTGAGTATCGCCGCATCGCCCCGCACTGGCGCGATGTGCACGGATGGTCAACCGCTGAGATCCGCGAGTTGCTGGCGGCGGATGGCATCCAGGTACTGGTCGACCTGTCCGGCCACTTTCAGGACGGGCGGCTGGACGTGTTCGCTACCCGCGCCGCGCCAGTGCAAGTCACCGTTCCAAACTATCCGGCCACCACTGGCCTGTCCGCCATCGATTATATTCTGACCGACTGGTGGACCTGTCCGGCGGGACACGAATCGCAGTATGCGGAGAAACCCGCGCGCCTGAGCACCTGGTACATGCCGTTCAAACCCCCCGCGGCTGCACCCGATCCGACGCCCCTGCCCGCGGTTGCCAACGGGATTGTTACCTTCGGCCTGCTGCAGCGGCCCGCCAAGCTCAACCCCGGCGTTTTGGACGCCGTGGCCGCAACGCTGCGGCGCACGCCCGGTTCGCGCCTGCTGATCCATTACGCCTGGCGCAGTCTGGATAACCCCGCCGATTCGTCTCGCAGCCGCCTCCTTGCCGAACTGGCTGCCCGCGGCATCTCGGCGGACCGGATTTTCTTTCGGGGCGCGCTCGCCCTCCACGATCATCTGGGCCTGCTCTGCAATCTGGATATTGCCCTGGATACTTTCCCCTACAACGGCCAGACCACCACTTGCGATTGTCTGTGGACCGGAGTCCCCGTGGTGACCCTGGCCGGAGAATCGCATGTCTCGCGCGTCGGATGCGCTCTGCTGCACTATGCCGGGCTCGACGACTGGGTGGCTTCCGATCCGGCGGAATACGTCGAGATCGCCGTGCGGAAGGCGCGGGACATCGCCGGCTTGCAGGAACTCCGCCGCGGTCTGCGGGCCCGCCTGCAATCCTCGCCGCTGCTGGACGCGGCAAGAGTGACGCGGGAGATTGAGTCGCTTTATCTCGGTATGTGGCAGGATTGGTGCGCCACCCGGCGCTAAAACCGTCGAAAGGAATGAACAATGGCAAATACAAGGTTTGCGATACATCCGGCGATTGGCATCGCGCGCGTCGGCAACTCCGATGAGCACTACTTAGCGCCGGAAACCCCCGGTGAGATTCCGCCTTCCGGAACAGAGTTCAAAGACCAGTCCGGCGCCATGAAGAGACAGGCGGCCCGCTTCCGCATTTTCCGTTACGAGAACGGCAAAGCGGTTGACGAGATCGTCTCCGGAGACCAAGCCACCATCCAGTGGCGTGTGCACCTCGCCAATCGCAAAGCCGCCTGGTATGAGTTCTGGGCGGCCATGGATATGGGGCCCGGCCTCTCCAAAACGGTGCCCCGCCGGAACACCAGTGTTACCGGCCTCCGCCGCAGTCTGCTGGCGATCGATGCCGGCAACTGTGAGATCTCCGGTTACAACCAGAAACGGCCGCTGGCCGGATGGTTCATGAATACCGCCGTAGGGCTTGGCGAGCTTCGCACCGACGCGGAAGGCCGCCTGCTGGTGCTCGGCGGCCGCGGGGTCTCGGCGTCGATATCCGGCACGGATCCCACAGACGATGCCAATAACGACAGTTGGTACGACGATACCGCCGACGGCCCCGTCCGGGCCACGGTAACTTATCGCGGCAAGAAGTATGAGGCGGATCCCGCATACGTCATAGCGGGCCCGCCGAACTATTGCCAGGGAATCAGTCCCGTAGTGTCCCTGTACGACGTGGTTTCCGAACTGTTCCTTCGTGCGCCGCGCAAGGTCGAGTTCTATAGCGATATTTATCCTATCTTCGAAAGATTAGTGCGCTGCCAGTGGGTGAACGAAGGGATCTATATTGCGCTCGGGTTTAACTCGCCTGCCGATTTCACCGACCCGGCTTACCAGAGGGTCCTTTCCGATCCCAGCGACGCCTCCCTAAGCGAGCGCCAGAGGATCTTCCGCTGGTTCCGCAGTCCAGATGAAGTGGCGCGCAGAGGCGAGGCGCTCCCACCGCTTTATGGCGATGCTTATGACTTTCCGAAACTGGCACTTTACGAGTTATCTCTGACCCGGCGCCAGTATGCATGCCTGAAACGCTGGGCGGACGGCGATTTCCAGCCCGGGAACCCCGGCTATCGTGCGAATTCCTCCGTTGCCAGCCTGCCCGCCCTGCTGGACCGGGCCGCGCTTGACGATTGTCTGGGCGGCCCATTCCATCCTGGCAGCGAGGCACCCTGGATCCTCCGGCGGCGGTCGCTGTGGGAATCTCCTTTTCGGTTGCGGCTCTCCCCCGAAGGAGACGCCGTTCTGGACGACTACGGCGATTACTTGACGCCGAAGGTTTGTCTGTCGGCCTCCGGCCCCTTGCACTCCTCCGGCCCCGGCACCCTGGGCCGCTGGATGGCGGTCCCCTGGCAGACGGACGTCGTAAGCTGCCACGCGGGCTACCCAGTATCGAACGCCCCTTTGACCTACTTACCCCAGCCCAGTTTCTGGGCCGCCCGGGTCCCCAACTTCGTGGTTCCCCAGGAGGCCTTGGATCGCATGGCCATCCCCCGCGTTCCGCCGCTACAGAAGTTCAAGCATTTCAGCCGCCGGCTGGTGTGGTACCGCGATATTACGGGTTCGTCGTACAACGACCGGATAAGAAACGCCATCCAATCGTGGAACAAGTTGGGGATCGTGGCCCCCCGCGCGGCGCCCGCGGGATCCGATTTTCCGGACCCGCTGTTCATTGAAACGCAGCGTGCCGCGGACTCCAAGAAAGATGCCACTCTGCGGATGGTTAAAATCGCCGAACGCGATGCCGAACCGTAGCCCGCGGGTGGCCATCGCGGGCGGCGGTCCGGCCGGCGCGGCAGTCGCCTGTCTGTTGGCGCGCGCCGGTTTCGCAGTTTCCGTGTTCGAATCCTCGGCGCGCCAGCGCGACCGGATCGGAGAGACGCTGCCGCCCTCCGCTACCGGCCTGCTCCAACGCATGGGACTGTACAGCGCCGGCTTCGCCGAGCGCCACGCTGCGTCCTACGGCGTCCGCTGCGCCTGGGGCGGGGAAGCGCCCGAAGACCGCGATTTCCTGCGCGAGCCGCACGGGCCCGGTTGGGTCGTCGATCGTGCCATCTTCGAGCGGGACTTGACGGATTTCGCCCGCACCAGCGGCGCCGACTGGCAAACCGGCAGCACGCTCCGCCGCCCTTGCTGGCAGGATGGCCAGTGGTGGTTCACGGTTCATCGCGGCGGGAAGGACGCCGTCTGCCAGGCGGATTTCCTCATCGATGCCACGGGCCGCCGGCGGGCCATCGCACGCAGCTTAAGTGTGCCGGAAGTAGCGCATGACGATCTGGTGGGCATCGCCCGTACGTTTGCGCCCACTCTGGAATGCGTGCCGGAAAAACTCACGCTCATCGAAGCCGTGCCGGCCGGCTGGTGGTATTCGGCTGTGCTGCCCGGCGGCCGGCTGATGATCGTGTTCTTTACCGATCGGGATTTGCCGTCCAGCGGGCAGGCCCGCTCGCCGCGCGGCTTTTGCGATCTGCTTCGCCAGACGCACCTGACGCGCAAGCGTCTATGCGCCGGCCGCTATCGCGCCGTCTCTGCGATCCGCACGCTGGCCGCCGGGACCACGGAACTGAGCGCCGCCGCCGGCCCGCGCTGGCTCGCCGTGGGCGATGCCGCCGGCGCCCTGGACCCACTTACCGCGCACGGCATCGTGGCGGCCCTTGGCTCGGCATACTATGCGGCCTGCGCGGTGATCGACGGCCAGCCGTTAATATATGCAGAGCTGTTGCAAAACGTCTACGCGGGTTACCGCACCGCCCTCCGCCAGTATTATGCGCTCGAGCGGCGCTGGCCGCACGAACCCTTCTGGACGCGGCGCCATAAATAACCGTGAAGTGGCCAATCATGCCGCAGCCGTACTCGACACACTAAGTGTCTGTCATGAAATGACCGTGCCAGTCTCGTTCAACCGGGCATAAGCCGCCTGGCCTGTGGCTGGCAGCCAAGATCTTTGTTTTCAATAACGGCGCATTCTGCGAGTCACAGGATGTTCAATCCGGCTCCGCCGGAGGCCGGGGCTGAAAGGCGGCTGTTGCGCGGGCTCCACCCGCGGCGACCGCAGGAGTGCGGTCGCGGCACGCTGAGGGCGTGCGCCACGTCAGGTCGCAGAATGTCCCAACTTCATAAGCCGCCTGAGAGGCGGCTGCGGGCAATATTGCCCGCCCTCCAGGGCCGGGTATACTGTTGGTGACACTATGCCGCATCGTATGAGCGCCCGCCTGTGCCTATCGGGAGCGCTCGCTCTGCTCGTAATCGGCGCCCAGGAACCGAGCTTCCGCATTTCCGTCAACCTGGTTCAAATCGACGCTACGGTTACCGACTCGCATGGAAAGCCCGTTCGCGACTTGACGCAATCCGATTTCGAAGTCTTCCTGGACGGGAAACCGCAGCCCATCACCCACTTCTCGCATATCCAAACGGATTCCACCGCGGCCACGGATTCAGCCGTATCCACCGCACCGAAACCGGAGTCTATGTCCCGCGCCGCCACGCGCCTGAAACCCGAACAGGTTTCCCGCACGGTTGTAATTTTTGTGGACGATCTGTCTATGTCCGCCCAAAGCGTCCCCTTTGTGCGGCGGGGCGTGCTCGAGACCATCGAAAAGCGCATTGGGCAGCGCGATCTCACGGCCATCGTGCGCGCCAGCGCGGGCTTAGGCGCGCTACAGGATTTCACCACCGACAAGGCCATGCTGCGGGCCGCCGCGGACCAGATCCGGTGGTACCCGTCGGGACGCGGCGAAATATCCGCGTATCGGGCTCTTGGAACGGATCCAACCAGGGATCTGGAGGAGTACAACGCGGTGCCCGGCGGAGCCTTCACGTATCAGGAGGAAGAAAATTACCGGGAGACGACCTTCACCGTCGGCGTGCTTGACAGCCTCCGCCGCGTGGTACATGGCATGGCGCGGCTGCCGGGACGGAAGTCGGTGATTGTGCTCTCCGACCGCCTGCCCGTCGCGGTGCGCGAGATCACAGACGGTCCGATGGAAGCCCGATCGACCACCAAGCTGGATGCTTCCGGTCCCATCCTGAACCGCATGGGCGACTGCATCGACCAGGCCGCCCGCAGCGGCGTGGTGGTCTATGCCATCGATACCCGGAGCCTTTCCTCGCTGACGATCACCGCGGCGGATGAATCCAAAATGATACACAAGGTCGGCGTTGCACAGGGGGTTGAGGGCGGCGAGCTGGTGATGAAGGAACGGCACGAAATTCACGATCAGGATCAGGCCGGCGGTTGGTATCTGGCCAAAGAAACCGGTGGCCTCATGATCCCCGAAGCGAACGACATCGGGGCGAGTATTTCCCGCATCTACGCCGATATGAGCAGTTACTATGTGTTGGGTTTTCACCCGCCCGAGGAGGCTTTCGAACGGGCCCGCGACGGCCGCCCACTGTTTCGGCGCATCACCGTGAAAGTGAAACGCGCGGGCGTGCAGGTGCGGTCCAGGTCGGGCTTCTTTGGCATGCCGGATGAGGAGAACAGCGCGCGTCCCGAACGCGCCCAGTTGGCGCTGGAGTCTTCGCTCGAATCGCCATTTGGCTCGTCCGCCGTCGAGCTTCGCCTGCACAGCTCTTTTCTGAGCGCGCGCAAGAATGAATGGCTGGCCCGGACGTCGCTGTGGGTCGACGCGCACAATCTGACGCTCGAAGGGCCAACCAACAACCGCGCGGGCATCATTCACTTGCTGGTGCGCGCATTCGGAGTCAGCGGCGCGGAACTGGAAGGCGGCATCGACCAAGTCCTGAAGGTCAGCTTGGACGCCGAGGGATACGATCGCGCCATGAAGTACGGTCTGCTGTATTCCACCGTGATTCGGGTAGCGAAGCCCGGACCGTACCAGGTTCGTGCCGCATTGCTCGACCAGGCCAGCGGCAAGATCGGAACGGCGAATCAGTTTCTGGCGATCCCCAGGCAACCACGGCGCGGATTCCTGCTTTCGGGAATCGTATTTCCGCAAATGCTGTCGAAGGAAGACGACATCACGCCCGCCGCCGGACCGTCGTCCTTCGGGGCAGGGCAGGCAGTTCCGTTCGCGTTCGAAGTGATCGGCGGTGCGGGCGAAAAAGCGCTGATGATAAGCACGATTCTCTATCGCGACGGCGAATTAGTGAAACGTTCCGGACTCTCGCCACTGCATATTTCGGGCAAATCGCTGCACGGAAGCCTGTTTGCCAAGTCCGAGATGGCGATTCCGCAGGACGTTCCCGCCGGCGACTACCGTATGCAAGTGATCGTTTCGGAAGGCGCGCCCGCGCCTGCGGGTAGAGCCGCCTCCCAGTGGGCGGACGTGACCATTAACGGAGGCCGGCCCAAATGACAGCTCCAGACATGAGCGATGCCTGCAAACAATATATCCGCTGGACGATCCAAGGCGTGCCACGCTCGGGTTTTCAGTATCTCAGCCAGTTGCAGGACGAGGAGCTTTTCCGCGCCTTGGCCGTACCGGCGCGGGAGGATATCGAAGATCTGTTCAGCAGTGAGCCGGAAGCTCCCATCGGCTTCGCGCCCGAGATCCCGGGACCGGGTGGCAGGTTGGGGCCATCGAGCGCGGCGCTGGGGGCCGCGCAAATGGGCGGTCAGGTGCTGACCAGGCTGCCGCAAATGGCGTACGCCTACCAGATCGTCATGCACGGCAAGCTGACGATCGCCCACATATCGCCGCCCACTGCGCAGGCGCACAGGTGGGCCCAGAACTATGTGCATCACTGCGTGGCGCTGCGGGAAATTCCGCTCAATCTTGACGAGGATCTCACCGATCAGCTTCCCACACCGGTGGCTAATCCGCCCGTACTTTCCGAGTCCGATTACGCGGCCGCCGCCAGGACGCTGGGCGTCGATGTTGCCGCCATGAAGGCTGTGGCGCAGGTGGAATCGTCCGGTGCGGGCTTCGGCGCCGACGGCAGTCCGAAAATTCGGTACGAGCTCCATCGATTCCAAAGCAAGACGCAAAAACATTTTCACAAGACCCACCCCTACCTCTCCCAAGCTAGCCTGGCGGCCGGAAATCCATACCACAACGGAACACAGGACCGGGAATATTCGATGCTCTACAATGCCATGCTGCTGCACTACAAGGGCAGCTCCATGACGGGGCCGGCCATCGAATCCGCTTCCTGGGGAAAGTTTCAGGTGATGGGTGAGAATTGGAAGAACCTGGGCTGGTCCTCGGCCCTCAAATTCGCCTCGGACATGTACGTGTCCGAGGCAAACCACCTGACTGCTTTCGTGAGATTTGTCCAGCATAAGGGACTCACCAGCGCCCTCAAACGGCACCAGTGGGCGGCCTTTGCGGCTGGCTACAACGGCTCCTCCTACGCAGTCAATCACTACGACACCAATATGGAGCGAGCGTTTAATCGCCTCAGCAAAGCGGCCGCGCACCGATGACCCATTTGTACATTTCCCGATCGGTAACGGTTGGCTGTGCGATCGCGATAACGTGCCAGCTTAGCGCGCAAATATGGAAGGGCAAGAGTGGGAACTACGCCATCGAGTGCTCGGCTGCAAAACTGAAGGCGACGCAAGCGGACAATGGCCGGGTGGCTTTCGACGCAGCCGCGGAGGCTGACGCGGCGTGGGCCGGGTTCGTGCGCAATTCGAACGGCGCGCCGATGGAAGCCGAGTTCACGTACCGCCTGCTCTCGGCTGTAGGACCTTACCTGAGCGTGGAAGAGGGCGTCTATTGCGATTGTGGCGGGGCTCACCCAACAGCCGCCAAGCGATTCCGGGCAGTCGATCTGGAGCGCGGTTCGCAGGCCACCCTGACTGCTCTATTCCCGGAGCATGCCGTATTTGCGGCGCTCCTCGCCGACCCCATCGTAGCCAAGACACTGGCGGGCGGCGCCAAGCCGGAGTCGATGACGGCATTGCTCGGGACGCTACAGGATGAAACGGCCAAGGTTAAAGACTGCGAATACGGTTTTTCCGAAGATCTGCTGTCCAGCTTTGCGTTCTATGACACACGTGACGGAAACGTCTCCGTCCGGGTGAGCCTGCCATCCGCCGAGGAAGTATGTCGCGGGGAAATGATTCAACTGGGGCTGACTCTGCCGGTACCGGAAGCCTTGCGCGCGTGGTTCTCGCAGGCCAAGGCGCAGCGGGAAGGACTGTTGATGGTGGATGCCGCGCGGGCCGGGCATCCCTCCGCGGCCTCGTTCAAGTTTTCCCAGAAGAAACAGGGACGCCGCAAATAGGCGCGATCGGTAATGGGTCCGTTTGGGTTTGGAGGGCGGGCAATGCTGCCCGCAGCCGGCTTCGCCGGGCGTAGCCCGGCTTAGCCGGCTTTCAGCCCAATGTCACTTACTTTAGAGTCGTCGATGGATCTGCATAAATAGTGGGGCAGGCCCTTGGCCTGCGCGGGTCCCTTGGACCCGCTTCTTGGGCCGAAATCGAGCCTGCGCGGAGAGAAAATG
>Ga0302324_100010178_pt1 | contig 19514 bp, 16 predicted proteins | sample Palsa_T0_1_FD_201949 | JGI IMG/M metagenome (GOLD analysis project Ga0302324, IMG submission 201949) | Peat permafrost microbial communities from Stordalen Mire near Abisko, Sweden - Palsa_T0_1 | ecosystem: Environmental > Terrestrial > Soil > Palsa > Peat permafrost | place: Sweden: Abisko...
CTGCTGCGCCTCCTGACTAATACCCAGCGCCCGGTGCAGCTCATCCTCGCAGGCAAGGCGCATCCGGCGGATCAGGCCGGCCAGGCGCTGATTCAGGAATGGGTGCATTTCATCCGGTGGCCCGAGGTGCGGCCGCATGCCGTCTTCCTCAGCGACTACGACATGCTCTTGAGCGAACACCTGGTGCAAGGCGTGGACCTCTGGATCAACACGCCGCGGCGGCCTTGGGAAGCCAGCGGGACAAGCGGCATGAAGGTGCTGGTCAATGGAGGCCTGAACCTGTCGGAGTTGGACGGCTGGTGGGCCGAAGCCTACACGCCTGAAACCGGATGGGCGTTGGGCGACGGCCGGGAGCATGACGGCGATCCCGCCTGGGACGCCGCCGAAGCCGACGCGCTGTACGGCCTGCTCGAACACGAAGTGCTTCCCGAGTTTTATGCCCGCGACGGGCAAGGTATTCCTACGCGTTGGGTGGAACGTATGCGGAAAAGTATGGCCACATTGACGCCGCGCTTTTCCGCGGACCGCACGGTGCGCGAATATACGGAGCAACACTACATCCCGGGCGCCGCATCTTACCGGGAACGCGCCGCGAACAAAGGAGCGGTGGGCAAACAAATGGTCGATTGGCGGCACGCGATCGAAAAGGAGTGGCCCGCGCTGCGCTTCGGTGAAGCGAAGGTCTCAACCAACGGGGCGCAGCTGGTGTTTGAGGTGGTGGTCTATCTCAATGGCCTCGACCCGAATGCGGTGCGAGTAGAGCTTTATGCCGATGGCGTCGACGGCGGCGCTCCCGCTCGGCAGCGTATGGAGCGGGTCCGGCCGTTGACGGACGCCTCCGGAGGTTATGTCTATGGCGCGCAAGCGCCCGCGACGCGCCCGGTTACCGATTACACGGCGCGCGTGATACCGAACTATGCCGGCGCCGCGGTGCCCCTGGAAGCCGGCCGCATCCTGTGGCAGCGTTGACGATTGCCACCCCGATTGCAAAATGAATTGAGGGCGATGAAATGAAAAGAGACGATCGGCTCGAACCCAATATCTTTGTCATATTCGGTGGCGCGGGCGACCTGACCTGGCGGAAGTTGATGCCGGCCCTGTTCGACCTGTCGCAGAGCCACAGTATTCCGGATCATTTTTCGATCGTCGCGGTGGACCGCGTGGACATCGGCGAGGATGCCTTGCACAAGCGCCTGCATGAAGGGGTCAGGAAGTTCGCCCGCAGCGGCAAAGCGTCCAACAAGGAGTGGACCGAGTTCGCCCGCCACATCCGCTACCTGCAGGGCGATTTCAAAGGCAATGCGACTTATAAGGAACTCGGCGACCTGTGCGCAAAGCTGGAAAAGGATTGGGGCGCCAAAGCCACGCGCATTTTCTACATGGCCACGCCGCCCTCCTTGTTTGGCGAAATCCCAACCTTCCTCCAGCGCGCCGGCTTGTCCGCCGACACGGAGCACGCGCGCATCGTTTGCGAGAAACCGATAGGGTACGACCTGGATTCGGCGCTGGCGCTGAACCGCACCCTCGCCGCTGCGTTTCAAGAATCCCAGATCTTCCGCATCGACCACTATTTAGGCAAAGAGACGGTGCAGAACATCCTGGCGTTCCGGTTTGCCAATCCGCTATTCGAGCCGATCTGGAACCGGCGCTACGTGGACTACGTGACCATCACCGTCGCCGAAGAAGTGGGCGTGGAACATCGCGGCGGCTATTACGATGGGGCCGGCGCCTTGCGGGACATGGTGCAGAATCACCTGATGCAACTGCTCTGCCTGGTGGCCATGGAACCCATGGTCTCCTTCGATGCCGACGAGATCCGCAACAAGAAAGTGGACGTGCTGCACGCGGTGCGGCCCATTCCGGAAGACGGGGTGCATCGCGCCACGGTTCGCGGACAGTACGGTCCGGGCTGGATCGGCGGCAAGAAAGTGCGCGCCTATCGTGAAGAAGACGGCGTACCGCCCGATTCCCAAACCGAGACGTTTGCGGCATTGCGCCTGTTCGTGGACAACTGGCGCTGGCAGGATGTGCCTTTCTATTTGCGCACCGGCAAACGCCTCCTGCGTCAGGCGTCGGAAATCGCCATCCAGTTCCGCGCTGTTCCGCACCAGGCCTTTCCAGCCGAGGCGACCCTCGACTGGCAACCCGCGCGCCTGGTCATATCGATCCAGCCGGACGAAGGCATCGTGCTGCGCTTTCAGGCGAAACATCCCGGCCCCAAGATGGTGTTGCAGCCGGTAGACATGCAGTTCAGCTATCGCGAAAGTTTCGCCACACCATCGCCGGAGGCCTACGTGACGCTGCTCTGGGACGTGATCAACAACGACGCCACACTGTTCATGCGCGCCGACCAGGTGGAGGCGGCGTGGCGCATCCTGATGCCGGTGCTGGACGCGTGGAAGGCCAGCGCTCCCAACGATTTTCCGAATTACGCCGGCGGCACCTGGGGCCCGGATGCCACGCAAGGCCTGCTGGTTCAACAGGGGCACAGTTGGCCGGCCCCTGTGGAATTGGCCGGATGCGGCACCGTCCCCGGCAAAGCCTGAGCCGGCCCCGAAGTACTGCACCACCATCCCCTAACAATCGATATAATTAGTGGGTTATCGGAGAGAACCCTTATGGCAACGTATGCACACCCGGAAACCCTCGTCAGCACCGATTGGGCAGCCGCCCACGCTACCGACCCCGAAGTCCGCATTGTCGAAGTCGACGTAGACACCAAAGCCTACGATGAAGGCCACATTCCAGGCGCTATAGCCTGGGCCTGGAATTCGCAGCTTTGCGATACCGTGCGGCGCGACATCTTGTCCAAACAGCAGTTTGAAGAATTGATGTCCTCGTCCGGCATCACCCCAGCCACCACGCTCGTCATCTACGGCGACAACAACAACTGGTTCGCCGCATGGGCGTTCTGGCAGGCCAAGATCTACGGTCACAGCGACGTGCGTCTGATCAATGGCGGCCGCAAGAAATGGCTGGCCGAAGGCCGCGAACTCGCCACCGGCAAGCCGCAAATCAAGTCGGCGCACTACCAGGCCAAGGAGCCCGATTTGTCGCTGCGCGCCTTCCTGCCGCAGGTACAGGCGGCCGTCTCCACGCACACCGCCGGGCTGGTGGACGTGCGCAGCCCCCAGGAATTCAGCGGTGAGATCCTGTCGCCGCCCGGACTGCCCGAAACCTGCCAGCGCGGCGGACACATTCCGGGCGCCAGCAGCATTCCGTGGGGCAAGGCCTGCAACGAGGATGGCACCTTCAAATCGGCCGACGAGCTGCGCCAGCTTTACGCCAGCGAAGGCATTGACGGCTCACGGCCGGTGATCGCTTACTGCCGCATCGGCGAGCGTTCCAGCCATAGCTGGTTCGTGCTGAAATATCTGCTCGGGTTCGACAAAGTCACCAATTACGACGGCTCCTGGACCGAGTGGGGCAACCTGGTCGGCGCACCCGTTGAAAAAGGCGGCGCCGCCGCGGCCGCGAAAGTCTGAGCCGGCGGCGCAAACCAGCTACGCCGTCCGAATCTCCGCCGCCGCCCGCAGCCCCAGCGCCTCGATCTCCTGCTCGCGGATGCGGAACTTCTGCACTTTCCCTGTAACCGTCATGGGGAAGGCGTCCACGAACCGTATATACTGGGGAATCTTGAAGTGCGCGATCTGTCCCCGGCAGTAATCCGGCACATCGTCCTCCGTCATCCGCTGGCTCGCCTTCGGCCGGACCCACGCCAGCACCGCCTCGCCCAGCCGCGCATCCGGCAGCCCCACCACATACACATCCGCAATCTTCCGCGGATAGATATTCCGGACGGTGGAGACGCGATGCTCCAGGCTGTTGTCCAAAGTGGAACCTCCACGGCAAGGACACAACGGCACCGTTCCTGTAGTCTGATAATTATAGTTAGAGACGATAGCGAAGGAACTTATGGTGCATCACGTCAAAGATCTATCGGCCGACCAGCGACTGGCGATTGAGAGCCTTTTGGGGCGGGCTTTGCGCGAAGAGGAGAGCGTCACAATAGGACCATCCGTCGTCGTGCAGGAAGCGCCCACCGGCCGGGAGCGCGAGCGCGCGTTCCGGCAACACCAGAGCTGCCTGGATGAGTTGGCCGGACGCGTCAAGGACGTCCCGGAAGAGAAGATTGACGCCGCCATTGAGGAGGCGGTCGGGCGTTTGCGGCTCAGGGGCCAATGATCGTCACCTTCGACGCGACGATCCTGGTGCGTGCCTGCTTATTCATCGGCTAGTGACTCGGTCATCGGAGAAGTTCCCGTCCAGGCACCCTATTTGAGTACCGACTTGAATCAGACCATTGTGTCGCCACCAGTGAATGTCTACATACAGTGATGAGACCTACGCCGTCCGAATCTCCGCCGCCGCCCGCAGCCCCAGCGCCTCGATCTCCTGCTCGCAGATGCGGAACTTCTGCACTTTCCCCGTAACCGTCATGGGGAAGGCGTCCACGAACCGAATATATTGGGGAATCTTGAAGTGCGCGATCTGTCCCCGGCAGTAATCCCGCACTTCGTCCTCCGTCATCCGCTCGCCCGCCTTCAGCCGGACCCACGCCAGAACCGCCTCGCCCAGCCGCGCATCCGGCAGCCCCACCACATAGACATCCGCAATCTTCGGATGCTGGTGCAGGAATTCCTCAATTTCCCGCGGATAGATATTCTCGCCGCCGCGAATGATCATCTCCTTCAACCGGCCCGCGATATGGAAGTATCCGTCATCGCGCATCACCGCCAGGTCGCCGGTGTGCAGCCACCCCTCCGCGTCGATAGCACGCGCCGTGGCTTCCGGCTCCCGATCGTAGCCCTGCATCACCAGGTAGCCGCGCGTGCATAACTCGCCGCGTTCGCCCGTCTCGACCACGGCATCGTTCCAGGGCGCCACGATCTTCACTTCTGTCTCCGGCAGCGCCCGCCCGATCGTCGACACGCGATGCTCCAGGCTATCGTCCGCCGACGACTGCGTGATCGCAGGAGAGCTTTCCGTCTGGCCGTAGGCCACGCTCATCCCGCTGCAGTGCATCTCCGAGATCACCCGCTTCATCACCTCCACCGGACACGGCGCGCCCGCCATCATCCCGCTGCGCAGCGTGCTCAAATCGAACTTGCGGAAATCCGGATGCTCCAGCTCGGCGATGAACATGGTGGGTACGCCGTAGATCAGCGTGCAGCGCTCCGCCTCGATCGCCTGCAGCGTCGCCAGCGGATCGAACTGCGCCGCCGGCAGCACCAGCGCAATACCGTGCACTATCGCCAACAGCGAGCTGATCACGCACCCGAAGCAATGATATAGCGGCACCGGCGAGCACAGCCGGTCCGCGCCAGTCAGCAGCATCTCCCGCCCTACCACATACGCATTGTTCACCAGGTTGCGATGCGTCAGCAGCACGCCCTTTGGCGAACCCGTGGTGCCGGACGTGTACTGGATGTTGACCACGTCCTCCGGCGTCTGCCTGAGCGCGGGTATGTCCGCGCCGCCCGCCAGCATGCCGCGCCACACATCCGTGCCCAGCGGCACGACTCGCTCGAGCGCCAGATCCTGCCCCTTGCGCGCCTCGTTGAGGATGTCCAGGTACCCCACCCGCACATCCCGCTCGTGCAGAAAGATGGCCTTCATGCCCGACTTGCGCAGCACATATCGCAGCTCGTGCGCGCGATACGCCGGGTTGACGTTCACCAGCACCGCACCGGTCAGCGCCGTGGCAAGCTGCAGGTAGACCCACTCGGCGCAATTGCACGCCCACATTCCCACGCGGTCGCCCGGCCGTATGCCGAGCCCCCACAGGCCGCGCGCCGTGCGCTCCGCATTTTCCTGCAGCTCCCGATACGAAAGCCGCAGGCATTGATGGCGGGAGACCAGCGCATCGCCGGATGGGTTGCGCTCCACGGAATCGGCGAGCGCCTGGCCGATGGTCTTTTCGAGAAGCGGCAACACGGGGCCGCGCGCGTAGCTTTTCACGCCCAGGATTATACCGTAAACACTGCGTGCGGCGTCCCACCTCGTGGGGCGCACGCCCTAGTGTCCGGCGGTTTCCGCGCGCGCCTCGGCAGCCAGCACCGGCGGCGCCAGCGGCCCTTCGAAGTTCAGTTCTCCATCCGTCGCCGCGTTCCCGCGCCAGTTGGTGAAGCACGCTCTCACAACATCTAACACCGCGCCCCGATTCTCCGCGATCGCCCTCACCCATGCCCAGGCGCCCTTGTTCGGAAAGTAAATTCCGCGAAAAAACAGCCGTGCGATCAAGTGGCTGATCTTGTACGGAGCCGGCTCGTTCACCATCGACTCGATAGCTTTCCGCGTGGTCGCCGGACTGTAGGCATTCGCCCAGGCATACCGGACTTCCTCCTGCACCTCGGCAGTGCTCATGTGCAAAGGCGTGTGCGCCATGTGGAACGGCGCAAAATCCAGCCAGTGCTTCGGACGCGTCAGCCGCCCCTCTTTCTCCAGGCGCGTGTAAAGCGGCGTAGCCGGAAATGGCGTGATCTGTCCGAAGACCGGCAGCACCGGCGGCCACTCGCGAATCTGGCTCAGGGTGCGCTCCGCAACGCCTGCCCGGTCGTTGTCGAGGCCGAAGATGAACGAGGTGATCGCATAGATGTTCCGCCGTGCCAATCGCTGCAGCACCGCGGCATACTCGCCGGGCTTGTTGAAGCTCTTGTTGACGCTGGCCAGGTTCGCCGGGTCGAGCGACTCCATGCCGATGAAGATCCACCTGCCGCCCGAATCCGCGATCAGGTCCACCAGTTCTTCGTCGCGCAACAGGTTTGCGCTGATCTGCCCCACCCACGACACCTGCGCCTTGGCCGCGATAATGTCGCGCAAAAGCGACTTGGTGCGCTTCCCGTTGATGGCAAAGTTGTCGTCCACAAAGAACACGGCCACCTGGCCCTTGCTCCGCCGCGCGCGCGCCTTCAACAACAGCAGCTCATCCACAATGCTCTGGTTCGACCGGAACCGGATCGAGTCGCCGAAGAATCCCGTGACCGTGCAGAACTCGCATCCGTAGGGGCAGCCGCGCCCGGACTCGATCGGAATGATGTGAAATGTTGCCCACGGCGCCTTGAAGTGCTCCATGATCGGACGCACGAAGCCCGGAATGCGGTTGAACTGGTCGATATCCAGCGTGTCCCAAGGGATCTTCGGGTAACCCTGCAGGTCCGGTTTACGCTCCTGTCCGAACGCATCCACCGGCGTGTATCTCTCCTTCAACGCACCGCGCGCCGCGTCCGAAACGATGCGCGGCCAGGTCTCGTCCGCCTCACCTAGGGCCACGGCATCGGCGTGCCGCTGGCCACCGTCGCGCCCCAGCGCCTCGTCCGGCAACTCCGTTACGTGCGGACCGCCCATCACTACCGGCACTCCGGCCGCGCGAATCGCGTCGGCTACCCGGTAAGCCTTCGCGATCATGCGCGTCATCGCGCCAATCCCCACCAGCCCGATGCCGTTCGCCAGCACGAATTGCACGATCTCGGCATCCGTCATCGGTTGCGTGTTGCCATCGATCAGCAGCACTTCGTGTCCCGCCGGCGTCAGCGCCTGGAGCAGAAACATCCACAGATGCGGCATGAAGTTCGCCGTCACGCCGTTGTCTGGGTTGTACAGCAGAATACGCAATGGTAGTGTTCCTCTCCCTGTCTAACTGGATTAGCAAGCGGCTGCGGTCCCGTCTGGTCTCGATTGCTCACGCAATACAGGATAACACGGTCAGAATTGCTCAAGTGGCGCTGTTTGGACTACGCCCGCCTTACCGATAACAATGGAGCGGCGCGCCGAAGGGAACCGAACCGAAGTTGACGAGTCCGTGGCGACTTCCATAAACTGAAAACAACGGCAGGTTCGAAAGGTGGCAATTGCGATGAACACCCTACAATGAGAGCCTCGCTCACGGGATTCTTCCTTCGATGCGCACATCTTCAAGGAAGGCGATACCTATGTTGCCTACGTTCCAGCCCTGGACCTTTCGAGCTGCGGTGCAACGGACGACGAGGCCCGCGCCAACATTCGCGACGCTGTGCGCGGATTCCTGGCCGCGAGTGAGGACCTCGGCACCCTCGACGAGATTCTTCAGGAAGCCGGCTATGCGCCGGAAGGGGGTGGCTGGCGGGCACCCGAATTCGTGTCGGTTGATCGCCTCACGACGCGCATCGATTAGCCACATGCCCGCCTACGTCAGAGCAGGCCTGCGGCGGCGCTAGTAATCCCAATGTACCTGGCCGTCCCCGTGCTATTTGTAAAAAGTCTCCTCCGGACATCGGGCATGGCGCGCGGTGACGCGTGACGAGCTCACAAGCACCGGATGCAAAGAGCACTTGCGGCCTGTCTTTGCGGCTGATCCAAAGTAGCCAGCGGACAACCCGACCGCAGGGCAAGCTCGACATACAGGGCGTCATAGGGGGTCAGATGATGGTCGCGGCAATGGCCTGCACCGGTCCGGCAACCTGATCCAATGACGCATAATCGAGAGCCGGGTTGAGAATTCGCAGGGTTTCGAAGAACATTCCGGTCTGCTCTGCCGTTATGCGTTCCCTTCGTTCGCCCACCAGTAGCGTGTTCAGAACTTCAAGCGCCCAGAACGCCGGCACGATGGCCTGCCCGCCGGCCTTGAGCCGGTCGAGCACATTCATGGACATTTGCGTCTGTTCGTCGGGAAAGCACCAGGACAAAGTGACCGAAGCTTCAATGACGATGCCAGTCATGGACGCGCCTCGCGGCGCAATTCGCGGATCGTCATGCCGCCGAGCGAGAGCCTATGGGTCTTCCCAAAGCTCTTAAGCCGCTCGATCGCCTCGACTACCTCAACGGCGGGCTGGGATCCCTGGGGTTTGTCATATGCGACGTGACGATGGGCAGCATCTTCAAGCAGACCGGCGGCATACACATCGATCTTTACTCCCTGCGCTGCGGCTTGCAGAGCAAGTTCCGCCTCAGCTCCGGCGCGAGTTCAATCGTGATGGTCATTAACGGTCCTTTCCCTGTTGCTTGCGCCAACAAACTTATTCTAGCGTCTGTAAAAGCCTCGGTCTGCAATCGCACCACCAATACAATTACGAACCACCACCCAAAACCCCTCCCCCATCCTCCTTCCATGCTATGATGAAACAGCCGCGCATCTGCTTGAAATGAAAAGCCTCACCCTCCTCGGATCGACCGGCTCCATCGGCGCCAACACCCTCGACGTAGTCCGCCACAATCGCCATCTCTACCGCATCCATGCCCTCGCCGCCGGCCGCAATGTCGAAGCTATCCTTCCGCAAATCATAGAGTTCCGCCCCAGCGTCGCAGTCCTCGCCACTTCCGAAGGCGTGCGACGCCTGGTCGACGCGCTATCCGATTCCGGCCTGCCGCGTCCAAACTGGCCAGAGATCTCTTTCGGATCCGCCGCACTCATTGAGGCAGCCACCGCCCCCGAGGTCGACATGGTAATTTCGGCTATCGTCGGCGTAGCCGGACTGGGAGCGACCTACGAGGCAGTGCGTTTGGGGAAACGCGTGGGCTTGGCCAATAAAGAAGTATTGGTGTCGGGCGGGCGCCTGGTCATGGAGGCGGTGAAGGAAAGCGGCGCCGAGCTCCTGCCCATCGACAGCGAGCATAACGGTGTCCACCAATGCCTGCGCGCCGGCAACCGCGACCAGGTTTCGAAGTTGATCCTCACCGCATCGGGCGGTCCCTTCCGCAACACCCCCAAACAAGCGCTCGAATCCGTGACTCCCGCCGAAGCCCTGAATCATCCAACCTGGAGGATGGGCAGGCGCATTACCATCGATTCGGCCACGTTGATGAACAAAGGTTTCGAGGTGATCGAAGCCTGCTGGCTGTTCGGCTTCGCGCCCTCCCAGGTGGATGTGGTGATTCATCCGCAATCCTCCGTGCATGCCATGATCGAATATTCCGATGGCAGCGTGCTTGCTCAGATTTCGGCGACCGACATGCGCATGCCTATCCAATACGCGCTCACCTGGCCCGAACGGCAGCAGGCGCCTGTGCCCAAAATCGACTGGACCGAGGCGCGCCACTGGGATTTCGCGGCCCCGGATTTCGACCGCTTCCCGCTGCTCAAGCTGGCCTACCAGTGCCAGGAAGCCGGCGGCTCCGCAACCTGTACCCTGAACGCGGCGGACGAAATCGCCGTCGAAGCTTTCTTGCACGGTGAAATAAGCTTTCCCGGCATAGCCGCCGTCGTGGAAGAGACTCTCAGCCGGATCCCGAACCGGCAGCCCCGCACAGTGGCCGACATTCTCGAAATTGACCAGGAATCGCGTTGCATGGCTCGGGGACTCGCCGGTCGCGAGACCGCCGCCGCGCAACCGGCTTCGGCAAGGGTTTAAATCGTATGGCATTTTTTCAGAGCGTCTTTTGGTTCCTGATCCTGATCGGCGTGATGATCCTCATCCACGAGTTGGGGCACTTCTGGGCGGCGCGCTTTTTCGATGTCCGCGTGGACACTTTCAGCTTCGGCTTCGGGCCGCGCCTCTTCGGTTTCCGCAGGGGAGAGACGGACTATCGCGTCTCGGCGGTGTTTTTCCTGGGTGGATTCGTAAAGATGGCCGGCGAGCTTCCGGGCGACGAAACCGCCAACGACCCGCGCGGCTTTCTGGCCAAGCCCCGCTGGCAGCGCCTGATCATCGTGTTGGCCGGTCCTCTCATGAATGTCGTGCTCGCCGTCGGGCTGCTCACCGGCCTATATATGGTCAAGTACCAAAAGGTGGTGGACGCCGATAGCGGAGCGGTGATCGGCAGTGTTGCGGCCAACACGCCGGCGGCCAAGGCGGGCATCCAGGAAGGCGACCGCATCGTCAAGCTGGATGGCAAGCGCAACCCTACCTGGGACGACATCATCCTGCGGGAAGTTGAGAGCGCCTCGCATCCCATGCGCTTGACGATTCAGCGCAATGGCCCCAATGCCAAAGTATTCGACACCACCGTGACGCCCACGCTCGATGAGCGCTCGGGCGCGGGCACGGCCGGGTGGTCCGAAAAGGGTGAAGTGCAGTTAGGGCCCGTCAGCGCGGGCATGCCCGCTCAGAAAGTGGGACTCCAGCAGGGCGACCTGATCGTCAGCGCCGCCGGACATCCGATTCACGCTACCGTTCGCTTCCATGAAGTCATCCGCGGCAGCGGCGGCAAGCCGGTCTCGATCGAATTCCGGCGCAACGGCCAACCCATGCAGGTAACCGTCCAGCCGGTATGGAGCGGCGCAGATGGGCCGGCCCGCTGGGTGATCGGCGCCTTTGTCGAGCCCAAGTTGAACATTGTGACCTCGCGGCTCTCGCTGCCCGACGCTCTGCAGGTATCCGTGCAGGAAAACGTGCGCAGCGCCGGCCTGATTTTCCAGGTGCTGCAAGGTGTCGTCGAGCGCCGCATCTCGGCGAAGTTGCTCACCGGGCCGGTCGGAATCGCGCAGATGTCCGGCCAGGCCGCCAAGGCGGGCCCGTCGGCTTTCATCGTGTTTATGGCGATGGTCAGCTTGAATCTGGCCGTCGTGAATCTGATGCCCCTGCCCATCCTGGATGGCGGCAGCGTAGTCATGTTGATCATCGAGATGGTCATGCGCCGCGATCTGAGCATGTCCGTGAAAGAAGCCGTGTTCAAGGTCGGCTTCGTATTCATCATGATGCTGGTGGCCTTCGTGCTGTACAACGACATCACCAAGATTCTGCCCGCGGGGTAGCTTGGGGGCCGGGCAATAGTGCCCGCAGCCGACTCTTGCATCTTTAAGGATCTAAGAGTCATCTCAACGACTGAGCCAACGACCGAGCCATGGATTGCTCCTGTGTCCGCTACACGGATCTGCCGCACACCAGCAAGCTCTTCGCAGATTTCACCTACCATCCCGATCGAATCAGATCCTTCTATCCCCACCTGCCTTCAGACCCCGGTGTCTTCGAAGGCGCCGCACGCGAAATGCAATTCCCGCCCGATCGGCGCGCCGCACTGGTCGCGGCCCTTCGCCAGCAGAATGGCGATAGCCCGGCGCTCGAACAGCTGGCGCAGGAGGGCACGGTAGCAGTTGTTACAGGCCAGCAAGTCGGCCTGTTTTCCGGTCCGGCCTACACAATTTACAAAGCTCTCACGGCCGTGAAGCTGGCGCGCAACTTAGCGGGGCGGGGAATACCCGCCGTCCCCATTTTCTGGCTGGCCACCGAAGACCACGACTTCGCCGAAGTCAATCACTGCTGGGTGTTCGACGCCGGGCACCATCCCATCAAACTCGAGAAACCTCACTCGCCCGCCACCAGTCAACCGGTGGGGCAGTTTGTGCTCAGCGAGCCGCCGGTGGCGCAATTGCGGACGGCGCTGGCCGGCTTGCCGTTCGGCGATGAGGTTTCCGCGCTGGTGGAAGAAGCCTATCAACCCGGCCGCACCATGGGCGAAGCGTTCAGCGCGCTGCTCAAGCGTCTGCTGGCGCAATACGGGCTGCTGCATGTCGATCCCATGTCGCCCGCCATGCGCGAATTGGGCGCACCCGCCATTCGTTCCGCGCTGGCCGCTGCGCCGGATCTGACCGCCGCGCTGCTGGAGCGCAATCGCGCGCTCGAAGCCGCCGGTTATCATGCACAAGTCCACGTCGAGGACCAGACGTCCCTCGTGTTCCTGCTGGAGAACGGCCGCCGCTACACACTGCGCCGCTATGGCCGCGACTACCAGCAGAATGGCCGCCGCTTCTCAACCGAAGAATTGATGGACCGCGCCGCTCAGCTTTCGCCCAACGCGCTGCTGCGTCCGGTGGTCGAGGATTCCATGCTGCCCACCGTGGCCTACGTCGGCGGTCCCGCCGAGTTGGCGTATCTGGCCCAATCCGAAGTCATTTACCGCGCCGTACTAGGCCGCATGCCGGTTCCGCTGCACCGCGCCGGTTTCACCTTGCTCGATTCGCGCAGCCGGAAGCTGATGACGCGCTACGGCCTGACCTTGGCCGATTGCACGCACGGTGAGGATGCCGTGCGCGACCACATTGCCGCGCGTCTCATTCCGCCGGCGCTCTCCGGCACCATGGCGCAAACCAAGACCTCCGTGGAGCAGGCTGTCGACCGTCTGGCCCGCGGCCTTGCAGGCTTCGACGCCAGCCTGGCCGCCGCCCTCGGCAAGAACCGCCAGAAGATGCTTTACCAGCTCACCAAGATGGAGCGCAAGATTGGCCGCGAGACCATGCTCCGCGACGCCCGCGTGGCCCTCGACGCAGCTTATCTTTCGGGGTTGGTTTATCCGCAGCGCCACTTGCAGGAGCGGCTCTATTCCATCCTGCCGTTCCTGGCCAAGCACGGCACCGGTCTGATCGACGATTTGTATGAGTGCCTGAACCTGGACTGCCCCGACCACCAGCTTGCGGTCGTATAAATGGCTACCTTCTCCGCGACGCTGCTGCTCCTTGCCGCCATCCCTGCCGCCGCCAAGCTCTCCCAACCCACCCCCGAGCTCATCCGCGTAAACCCGCACGTCTACTGCGCCGCGGGCTACGCTCTGGGCAATGTCATCTTCGTGTTAACGGAAACCAGTGTCGTGGTGGTCGATACCACCGAAAGGCAAGCGTCCGCGCGGGCCGCCCTCAACGATTTCCGCAAGGTTTCCGCGCTGCCCATCACTTATATCGTTTACACCCACTTCCATGGCGATCATGTCAACGGCGCCAAAGTCTTCGCGGCGCCTTACACCAGGATCGTCGCCCAACAGAACCACATTGAGGAGATGCGCAAATATCGCCTGATGGCGGGCTATAACCGCAAGCTGAACCAGGTCCAATGGGCCGCGCACGTACCGCGGGAAGAGCGTGGCGCGGTGTTGGGCGTCGACCTGCTCCATCCCCCCGAAAGCGGCTACATCCCGCCGCAAATCACCTTCGACGAGCGGTACAAGTTCACCGAAGGCGGTGTGCGCTTCGAGTTATATCATACCCAGGGCGAAACCGTGGATCACCTGATGGTCTGGCTCCCCGATTTGGAGACCCTGCTGCCCGGCGACCTCTTTTATTGGAGTTTTCCGATGCTGGCCAGCCCCGGCAAACCCGACCGGCCGGTGCTCGATTGGGCCGCGTCGCTCGATCGCATGCGCCAACTGCATCCCGCTTACCTGGTGGGATCGCACAGCCGGCCGCTCGCAGGAACCGAAGTCATCGACCAGGCACTCGCCAACTATGCTCGCGCCATCCGCTACGTGCACGACCAGGCTGTCAAGCGGATCAACGACGGCGAGCCGCTCTACCAGATTCGCCAGGAGGTGCGCCTGCCGCCGGACCTCGCCGCGCAGCCGTATCTGCAGCCTGTCTATGGGACGGTGGAGTGGGCCGTCAACGGCATATTCCGCCAATACACCGGCTGGTACGATTTCGATCCGGCGCATCTGAATGGCGGCGATCCCGCGCCCCTCGATCGCGCCCTGGCAGAAGCCGCGGGCGGCAGTGACGCGATCCTCCAGCGCGCCCGCAAAGCGGCCGCCGAAGGCCAACTGCAACTGGCGCTCGAACTGGTAGAGGTGGCTATCGCCGCCAATGACAATGCCGGCGCGAACCGACTGCGCGCGGAATTGCTGCATCGTCTGGCCACGCAAACAACCAACGGTGTCGCGCGTAACATCTATCTCGAAGCCGCCCAGTAGTAATGGGCCTCCTGGGCTGTCAGAGCTATGAATCCCGCCCATGCTGTCCTCCGCCGTGTCACCGGGCTCGAAACCAGCACCGATCGCATCCCGTCCACGGCATGCTCGACCCCGACATTATCACCGTATGCGGCGCGCCGCCGGCGCATCAGCGCTCTCCATCGCCGCTGCGCCGGCCGCAAGGCCGTAGTGTGATGCACATCGGATTGTAATAAGCCCACCGCGCTGGCCTGCAAGCCAAACTTCAGTCGTATCCCGACCCCATCGGCTCAGCCTCAACCCGCCGGCAGAGGCGCCGCTCTTCGGCCGGCCAAACAGCCGACGCGAACGCTTTCGCGGCCGACGCCTTAATCCGGACCCATCCGGCGCAGCAGCCCCGCAATCCCCGTTCCCGGTCCGCATGCTTGAATGCCGTGATGAATGCCGGCCTGAACCAGCCGCTTACGCAGGATGTAACTGCAACAATGATTTTCGGCCTCTGCAAGCACATACGGCAGATTCACCCGAAGAGCCGGCTTCACTTTAGCGGTCCGTCGTGCGATCCTCCCTTGATGTGCATAACCAGGCACACACAGCGAACGTGCTGAGATGTCCATCAAAATACCCTCGCTGCCCTGGAAGGTCAGGCTGGCTGTCTTTTGTCTAGTAAATAAGTACCAACAGTCCTATGACGGCTGCACATTACTCTTTCGGTTTTCCTTTGCCCCACTTTTTCCTTGTAAGTTAATTCCATATACACTACAATCTTCCCCGGTATGTCCACCTGGGGTCCGCGTGGTGAAGCGTCCGATGTTAGAATTCAGCGCGCTATCGAGCTAATCGGCATTCATTATGGCAAGCCCATCGGGGTGCCGGATCTTGCGCGCACCGTTGGATTGTCCCTCTCCCACTTCTCGCGTCTCTTCCGGCATCATGTCGGCATAAGTCCCGCTAAATTCCTCCGCGATTTTAGAATGCGGGAAGCCGAGCATCTGATAACTACAACTACCTTGCCCCTGAGCGCTATATTTCTGAAGGTAGGTGTTTCCGACCGCAGCCATTTCGTGCGTAAGTTCCGGCAATTCTATGGCTTAGCGCCATCTACATATAGGGCTGAACGGCGCCTTGAAAAAGGCACACCAATCCAGGAGGTCTAAGTTCATGCTTCCGGAACTAAGATAGAAATCATAGAATGAACTGATGATTATAGCTATGAAATCGAATCGTATGAGTTCGCATCGGTGTGCCTCCCGGGCTAATGCGACCGGAGCATCGAAACGCGCTTCCTGGCAAGTCTTCCCGCGAGCTGTGTCCTATTGCGGACTACAACACGGGATACAAAATAGCAGAAATGGCCTCTTGCCCGGGAAGCGCGGTCCGTTTAAGATCCTATATGAAAGTGAAAGGCTATAATGGCCGTCCGCACGCAGGTCGGCGATAGCCACTTTAACTAGGAGAATCCTCTGTGAATCAAACGCGAACTTCACGACTGCTAACTCTAACAGCCTTAGCTGTCCTCGGTGCGGTGTTCTCGTCCAGCGTAATCTGGGCGCAGACCACCCCGCCTGCCGACACGTATAAGGTAAACTACTTTTCAAACGCCAATACCGCCGGAGTACCCGATGAGACGGTGCAAATAACGAATCCGGGATCGACGGGCGGCAGCGTCTGCGCGCTGATCTACGTAACCAATCCGTCACAGGAAGTATTGGAATGCTGCGCTTGCAGCATAACCGAGAATGGTTTGTTGACGCTCTCGGTAAACGGCAACCTCACGGCCAACTCATTGACCCCGGAGGCCATCACCGCGGGGACGATTCATGTCATCTCATCGTCCACCTGCAACGCGGCGAAGCCTACCCCGGTATCCGGCGGGGTCCGCGCTTGGGGCACTCATATTCAGATGCCCGCCGGCGCGACGGCTCCGACCATTACAGAGACCGACTTCCTGGATGCCACCCTCAGCTCCGCCGAAGAATCCAAGCTGGGTACGCTGTGCGGTTCGTTTATTTCGAACGGCAGCGGTTTCGGCATTTGCAACTGCGGACTGGGCGGCTAGCCGCGCAGGCCTGAATAGCTAGCCGGCTTGGAGACGGAGCCGGCTGTTTTCGTAAAGAAACAACTGCGTCAGGCATCGGCCATCCGGCTTCTGCCTGGCGCAGACTTTTGCAGGGAGATTTCATTACCGGAGAACCCATAATAATGTCGAATGCGAGGACTCTAATTACAATCGGAATGTTCGGCCTTCTACGCGTCGCTACGGGCGCCACTGTGGCGGCCGATAACGCCAGCGACGTGGTAGCCGAGATCGGTGGACACAAGGTCACGCGGGCTGAACTCGAGCAGAAGAAAGCCGCCAAGCTGTTTCAGGCCCGTAATCAACTATATATCGCCGAACGAGACGCCCTGAATCAATTCATCGACGACCAGTTGCTGGAAGAAAAGGCGCAAGCCGAACACCTTTCCGTGGAACAGTTAGTCCAAAGGGATATCATCAGCCATATTAGCGATCCCACCGAGGATCAGCTCCAGGTTTATTACGAGGGTCTAGGCACGGACGAGCCGTTCGCCACGGTGCGCGAAAAGATTCTGGGCCACATTCATGAGCTGCGGGTAAGCAAAGCCCGCTCCGAGTATCTCAAGGATTTGCGAAACCAATTCAGCGTCCTCGTTACATTGTCGCCGCCATCGGCCCACGTGTCACTGGAAGGAGCCGAGATTCGCGGCCCCAAAAACCCTTCCGTAACCCTCATCGAGTTCGCGGATTACGAATGCCCGTATTGCCAACAGATTCATGCGGAGCTGAAAAAGCTGATGCAGCAATTCGATGGGAAGATGGCGTTCGCTTTCAAGGACTGCCCCTTGCCCATGCACCGGCGCGCCGGGAAGGCAGCCGAGGCGGCGCGTTGCGCCGGCGATCAGGAGGCCTTCTGGGAGTATCACGACCTGCTGTTTGAGAACGGCGGCAAACTCGAAGTGGCGCAACTCAAGGAATATGCGCGCACGCTCAAGCTCGACACCGGCCGCTTCGATAAATGCTTGGATTCCGGTGCACAGACGGCCGTGGTACAGAAAGGTCTCCAGGAAGCCAAAGAGTTGGGCATATCGGGTACTCCCAGCTTCTTCATCAATGGTCACTTTTTTAGTGGCGTGGTCAAATACGAAGATCTTCGCGGAATGGTCGAGAAGGAGCTGGCCGGGACCATCGCGCTGAAGAAAGACTGACGGTCGCCGGCTATCTCGCTGTCTATCACAATAGTGTAGTTCTCGCCCTTAGTATCAGGAGGATCGCAGGCAATGGAACCACGTCTCTTGCGCAGGCTGATGCTTTTGACCGTTGTGCTGGCCGGAGCCGCGCCGGGTGCGCAATCGCCCCCGCTCATATTTAGCGTGGTCATCGACACTTCAAAAACTCCCAACCAGCTGGATATCATAGGAACGGGCTTCTCCCCCGAAGGTGGACTTCCCACCGTAGATTTCAACAACACTTTGCTTACCTTGCTATCATATAGCAACCTCGCGATTACGGCCAATATGCCCTCCAGCCCGAGTCCCTATCCATCGGGCACCTATGATCTTCTAGTAACCGCTGGATCCCTGATGTCGAGTCCCTTTGGCGTGACCATTGGTGCGGTGGGCCCGCAGGGTCCGGCTGGGCCCACCGGTCCCGCGGGCTCAGCCGGACCTAAAGGTCCCACGGGCCCCACCGGTCCGCAAGGCGCTCAGGGTGCGACAGGCGTCACAGGCCCGGCTGGACCCGCCGGATTGACGTGGGACTCGGAATGGAGCAGCACCACAACTTACAACCCGCGCGACGCCGTGAATTATAACGGCACCAGTTACATCGGTCTGATCCCCAATAATATCGGCAACCAACCGAGTACCTCCCCTTCCGCATGGAATGTGTTGGCGAAAGGGGGTGCCCAAGGCGTGGCCGGGCCAACCGGCGCGACCGGGCCAACCGGATCTAACGGCCCGGCCGGTCCACAGGGCGCGACGGGAGCCACCGGAGCCCAAGGGCCGAAAGGTCCTACGGGTGCGACTGGCGCCACCGGCGCGCAGGGGCCGCAAGGTGCCACGGGCGCAACCGGGGCGCAAGGTCCGGCTGGTCCGGCCGGACTGTCCTGGCGGTCGGCCTGGAGTAGCGCGACGACGTATAGCCAGAGTGCTGCGGTAAGCTTTAGTGGCGCGAGTTACATTAGCTTGGTTTCTAATAACGCGGGCAACGAACCGGATAAGTCACCGACGGATTGGAGTCTGCTGGCACAAGCGGGCGCCACGGGAGCCCAGGGGCCGCAGGGTCCCGAGGGCGCGACTGGTGCGACCGGGGCAACCGGTACACAGGGGCCGGCGGGGCCGAAAGGTGCCACGGGCGCCACCGGGGCGCAAGGTGCCACCGGACCGCAAGGCTCCACCGGGCCTGTCGGGATGGTTTGGCGATCGGGCTGGAGCTCCGCTACGTCCTACAACGAAAACGATGCCGTGGTCTGGGACGGCTCCAGCTATATCGCCCTTTCGGCCAACCAGAATGAACCGCCCAACACATCTCCGGGATTCTGGAGTCTGTTGGCGGAGATGGGCGCCACCGGAGTGGCGGGGCCGCAAGGCATACAGGGCGCGACGGGCGCCACCGGGCCGCAAGGACCCACAGGCGCGACTGGCCAGGCCGGGCCAACCGGCCCGCAGGGGACGGCCGGAACCAACGGCAACACAGTTTGGAATGGAACCACCACCCCGCCGCCGTCCACCACGGGCGTCAACGGCGACTTTTACTTGGATACAACCACGCACTGCCTCTTCGGTCCGAAGGCCGCCAATGCCTGGCCGACAAGTTGCGTGACATTGGTGGGTCCACAGGGGGACACCGGTGCCCAGGGAGCCACTGGTGCGCAGGGACCGCAGGGTGCGACCGGCGCACAAGGTTCCACCGGGGCGCAGGGTCCGGC
>Ga0302324_100010179_pt1 | contig 19512 bp, 11 predicted proteins | sample Palsa_T0_1_FD_201949 | JGI IMG/M metagenome (GOLD analysis project Ga0302324, IMG submission 201949) | Peat permafrost microbial communities from Stordalen Mire near Abisko, Sweden - Palsa_T0_1 | ecosystem: Environmental > Terrestrial > Soil > Palsa > Peat permafrost | place: Sweden: Abisko...
GCCGGGATCGCCGCGCCGTTGACGGTGATCGCTGGGATGATCGCGATCGCGCTGCTGGGCAACACGATCAGCCAGTTCTCGCGCTCGCGGCCGTCGACCGGCTCGTTCGTGACCTTCATCGGCAGAGCGTTCGGCGGCTACAGCGCGGTCGTGACGGCGGTGGTGCTGTGCGTCGGATACATCATCGCGGTCGCCGCGGTGGTGGTGATCTCCGGCGGCCTGCTCGAGACGATCCTGAAGCACTACTTGAGCATCACGGTCCCGTGGCAGGCGAGCAGTGCGGTGCTGTCAATCGGCGCGTTTGCGCTGATCGTGAGCGGGGCCAAGCCGTCGACCAGGGTCGCGGCCGGCCTGTTCGTGTTCCAGGTCGCGCTGCTGATGGCGGTAGCGATCGCGCTGTTGATCGAGCACTCCGGCCATATCAACGGATCGCCGTTCGATCCGTCTAAATTGCATCGCGGCTTCTCGGGCCTGTCGCTGGGCTTCCCGCTCGCGATCTATCTGTTCGTGGGCTGGGAGAACTCGGCGGCGCTTGCTGAGGAGCACCGCGACCCGCGCAGGGGCGTCACGCGAGCCGTGTTCTCGAGCATCGCCGTCGTCGGCGTGCTCTACGTGTTTCTCTCCTACGCGACGGTGGTCGGCTTCAACGACAACGCCGCGGCGCTGACCGGCGCCTCGGTTCCGTTCCTCACGGCGGCCGGTGGGGTCGCCAGCGGACTGCTGTTCGTCGCGTACCTGGCGGGCTTTACCTCGATCTGCTCCTGCCTGATCGCGGCGACTAACTCACAGGCGAGAATCATCTTCAACTCCGGCCGTGAGGGGCTTTTGCCGCCGGTCGTAGCTCGACTGACACACACCCGGCGCACACCGTGGGTGGCCTTCTTGGTGTATCTCGTGCTGGCCCTGGGTCTGTGCTACGTGTTCGGCTGGAACACGACGCCGGTGGTCTTCTTCGGCGAGATCGCGACGCTGGGCACGATTCTGATCGCGCTCACCTACCTGCTCGCCAACCTGGCGCTGCCAGTCTACTACCGCCGCTTCGAGCGCGAGAGCTTCTCGGTCGTCAAGCACCTGGTGCTGCCGCTACTGGGCGCGGTGGCGATCGGGTACCCGATCTATGACCTGGTCAAGCCGGGACAGCCCGCGCCGTTTGACCACTACCCCGCGATCGCGGCCGGGGTCGTGGTTGCGGCGCTGATCTGGGGCGCGATCGTCTACGCGCGCGATCGAACGATCGGGGAACGAGTCGGCTCGATCGTCGCCGACGAAGACTGACCTTGACCGAGCCCGCTGCGCGGGCGGGCAGCTTTACTCGAACAGCTCGGACATCACTTCACCCTCGAGCCAATCGAAGCTTGAACCCAGACGTATTTCCCATCAGGGCCGTCGGAGGATGATGTCGGTGGGCCTGTCGGGCTCGTGTCGCGGAGCGAGCACCGTGATCAGGTGACGCTCGAGCCAGGCTTCACGGACGAGCTCTTCGGTCCGCGGCTCGCGGCCGCTGAAGCGGTGGTGGTGTCCAGCGAGCGTAAGCAGTTCAAATCCCTCGAAGTCCCCGAAGCGATCGTAGCTGATCCCGATCACCTTGCCGGTGTACTCCGCGGGATCTTCTCGGGTGTGCTCGGGCGGGATGTGGCCGAGGTTCGGTGGGACGTAGCCGAGCTGGTTTGGCGGAATCTTGCCGGGGTCGCCGCCGAGGCCGCGGACCCTGCGCTCGATGATCCCGATGTAAGCCTTCAGCACCGGATACCACCGATCGCTCGGGGCCGTCCGTCCGAGCCGCCACTTCAACACCGCCAGCAGGTTCTCATCGCCGGGCAGAATCGCGGCGTCGGGCGCCACCGGGATCGTCATCTGGAACGCTCCGACGATGTAGCGCCAGTTGATTTCGCCGGGGGTCCTCTCCGATGCCCCCGTCCCCCTGGTGGCCGGGATGATCTGCTTATCGAGTCGGCGCGAGGTGATCCGGCGGATCACGACCTCGAACTGGTTGCCCACGTGGATGCCGGGGGGCAGTTGCACGGTGATCAAACCGGCGAAGCTCTCGCCAGTCGCGCGCGGGATCGGGACGTACGTCATGCCGCGGGTGACCTCGCAGCTGATCGTATGCGCGTCGACGGCGGCCAGGCTCGACGACCCGTAGAGCTCGGCGGCGAGCGCGAGCACGTCGGCGGAGTTGACCGCCGGCCAGTAGATCGTCGCGGTCGTCTGCGGTGGAGTGTTGCGCCAGTCGATCATCAGCTCGTCTGGATAGTCCCCGAGCCGTTCGGAGGTCGCTGGCGGGCTCGGGCGGGTGTCGACCGTCTGCGGGATCAGGTGCGTTTCCGGGAATCCCGGGTTTCCGGTCAGCGTCACCTGCAGGTTGCGCTGTGCGAGCTGAGAGCAATTGCCAGGGTTCTCGATAACTCCATTCGAGTTCTCGATCGGCAGGCCGGCGTAGGCGATCTGTGCGACCAGGCAGCTATGGCTGGCCCCGACCAGCCAATGTTGGGAGTCGAAATTACCGATCAGGTAGCTCGAGTCGTAGACGTTGAGGAAGCAGCCGAAGTAGGCCCACGTCTTGTCGCGCCCCGTTGGGATCACGATCGTCTGGTGGTTGGCGCCGCCTGGGGTGAGGTCGGACTTGTCGGCCGCCGCGAAGTACGGCAGCGACGAGCCGTTGATGGTGCCGCTCGCGTCGGTCCCCGGCAGCGGCGAGGTGGGGGCGTTGGGCGACCCTGCCGGCAGCGACGGGTAGGTGATGTTGGGGTCGCCGGCGGACACCACCGACGACGTATTGATGTAGTCGGTGTCGAACGTCTGCGTGGTGAACAGGCGGAAGAACACGCGCACGTCCGACGCCTCGCCCGTCGTCCCCGCGGAGCCCTGGAGTCGCACGCGGGCGATCGCGAAGTTGTAGCTGAGCGCGACCGGAGGGCTCTGGCCTAAGTCGATCGACGCCGGGGTGACGCTCGAATCACCCCCGTAGACCGCCTCCTGGCTCGGCAGCTTCGGACTGCTGAGCGAGAACGGGTCGACGCCGCCCGGGTCGCTGTAGGTCGAGTTGAAGTAGCTGATCACATCACGGACGTACTGATAGGCGGCAGTCGTGTCCAAGCTGAGCGGTCCGCCGGCGCCCTGGAAGTGCCACGGCACCCCGTCGACCGGTGTGGTACCACTTGCGCGGGGAGAAATCGTGAACACGCGAAGGTCCCGGCTGAGGTAGGTCACGTTGTCCTGCGCCGGGTCGACATTGGCGAAGTACGGGTCGGCCGACGCGCCGAGCTCGATCACCGTGCTGGCGGTCAGCGTCTGCTGGTCCGGGGCGCTGGCCGAACCGATGGTGATGCTCGCGGCGAGTTCTTCCGACGCCACCCCACTGGTAGGGAAGTCGGAGCTGGTCAGCGCCTGGGCGGTGAACTTGACGTCGAACGGGTACAAGATGCGCTGCGGCGTGTATAGGTTGGTAGGGTCGTAGGACGGTGGGTAGGTGGTGCTCGGATATATCGTGATCCCGGGGAGCGAGTCGAACGGGCCGCTGACCGTGGGCGTCGCCAGACGCGCCTGGTCGATCGTCAACTGCTGGACGGTGAAGCCGTCGAGCGCCAGGTAGATCGCAGCTGGGAATACGCCACCGGCTGTTGCGATCTGGTCGGACACCTCATCCTTGCCAAAGCTGCCCTTGTCGTTGACGAAGTAGAACGCCTGCCCCGGGTCACGGTAGTAGAGATAGACCGCGCCGGCGGGCGAATCGTTGCTGATGATCTCGCAGCTCTGACCACAATCTGTGAAGTTCGTGACCGCCTGCCAGGCGATCGTCGCGTCGGAGCCGGCGGTGCCGGGCGTCCCGGTCTTGATCTCGATGTCGTACATCGCGGTCACCGGGGTCGCCGGGTAATCCGAGCACTGCGTGAGCGGGTTCCACTGGGGAACCCCCTGCGCATTGGTGCCGATGTAGGTGCCGTAGCATTCAAGCGTCTCGTAAGCCCAGGTCAGTTCCGGGGCGTCCGTAACCGTAATGTCCACACCCGGGTAGCCAACGAATTTGCACGTGTAGCTGTATCCGGTGCTGGATTGGCCGGTGCAGGTCATGACCCCCTGCAGGGCCGTGCCAGGGTTGACCTGGATCGGGGACAGCACCACCGACTGTCCGCCCTGCCCATCGGCGTACCAGTTGGCGATGCTCCAGTAGTTGCCGCCGCCTGCGGCGGACGTTCCCCATTGCAGAACCGGCTGCAGGATGTGTGCGCCGTTATCCGGCTGCATGCCGTTGAAGAGATAGATGGTCTGGCCGTCGTCAGACGCCGGTACCGGTGGCACGATCCAGCTCGTAGTGAACGAGATGATCGGGTCGGTTCCGCCGTTGTACCATTGGGCGTTCTCGATCCAGGCAAGGTCCTGCAGTCCGGGCTCGGATTGGCTGGCGCCACCGAGTGCCGCGGACGCCGGCTCCCTGCCCTCGCCGGACGCGGAGGGGCCGAGATCCTCTACCTCATTTCCGGTGGCCGTATCAATGATGCGGACGTGCCCGCCCCTGAGACTTACGTGCTGGCCTGGCTCCAGGATGCGAACGAGCGAGCGAGGGCGCGCGCCACCGGGCGTGAGTACGACATCGCTGGTATCAAGCGGCCGCACCGGCGGTTTGGGTCGCTTGGGCGGCGACGCTGGCCGGCGGCCCCTACGAGGTTGTGACATCGCTGGTTCCTATTCTCGCAAGCTTGACGTGATTGTGAACGAGGCACTCCACGGCCGAATTGGCCGTAACTGTTACCCGTACAGCTCTAGGCATGTGACGTCGGTCGCAAGCTTGCATCGCCGTCACACCGCTAGCCCAATTACACTCTCTGTCGGAACGAACGACAGCGAGATCCCCAACCCGGTTATCTCTGTTCGCTTTCGCGGCGGCCCCCTTGCCCCCACGCTTCTCGGGAGCGAGAAACGCGGGCAGCCTAGACGGTGCGGCTTATGATGTCAAGCGTTTGGTTCGCGGTACCCGACAGTCCGCTCCTCCGGCGCAACCTCGCCGCTCGCCGAACCCAGGACGTCGAAGGCGGACCAAACCCGCCGCGCGTGCAGAGGCTCGATCCCCCGATTTGTCCGGAAGTCGGCGGAGCGTTCCGTGGCTGTGATTAGTTCCGCCAGCCGCGCGCCATGCCAGAGCAGGGCGGTCCCTTCGCTGGCTCATATGCCATGCGTTGGGCCTATTGCTTCCAATAGTTGTCCCTTACCACATCAGGTACAGCCCCAGGTCCACCAACGCGGCCTTCGTCTTCTCGGCCGGGAGTCTCAGCCAGGTCCCCAATTGCTGAGCTCCGGCTTTACGCCGGCATCGACGATCCGGAGGTGACGCGCCACGACGAAGGCAAAGAAGTGATCGGTGTTCCGCCGAGGCGAAGTGTTCTGGAGGCCAGCAGGCCGCTGCAATTGGTAATCGAGAAAGCAGCCATCTTGGTCCACTTTCCGGGCCTCATCTGGCGCCGTGTAGGCGCGCGAGCGACTCGGCGATCCTGCTGCTCGATAGGCGGGCGGACAATCGTGCCTATGTGCTGTATGAGCTGGACGCTGGCGAGGGGTTGGGCCTGTTCGCAACGCTTCGGTTCCTCGGCCCGTGGGGCGCCGGGGGCGAGGTCCTCTCAGCTTTGGTCTCCGCGAGAGGATATTGTCGTTGTTGGGTTGGCTACTGCGTCGCGCGGTGGCGCATGATCCACAGTCGTCCAGCGGCGGTGGTGAGCATGAGTCCGGCGGCCACGACGGCGACGTCGAGCAAGCGCAGGCCTGCGGGGGCCGGTCGGCCCGCCTCGGCTAACAGCACGGTGATCCAGACGAGGCTGCACGCGATCGCTAACCGTGGGTCGTGGAGGAGTCGGACCAGTCCGCCGACGGACATGACCGCGAGAACTTCCAGCAGGCCGACCTGGGCGTGCGCCGTGAGCGCCGCAAGCACGGCGACCGGCAGGAGCCATAGCAGTCGGCGGGGATCACGCGGCCGTCGCTGGGGAGCGCGCACCATTACCAATAAGCACGCGATCGGCACGAGCACTTTCGCCAGCCCCACCAGTTGAATGTGTGGGCCGACTGGGCCGTAGGCGATGAGCGCCGCGAGTCCGCTGAGCGCGGCGATCCGTTCATACCCGACCAGCGCGCACGCCAGAATCGCCGCCAGCACCACTTCCTGGACAAGCAATTGCCGGCTCGCACCGGCGCTGCCCTGCCTGTTCAGGGCGCTGATCAGCCACAGCATCAAGAAGATCAGCACTGCCCGGCAGCAGGCGTCGGCGACCAGCCGGCGGGTTCCCGCTCGCGCGGCGAGCGCCCCGCGCTCACGCAACCCGCCGAGCACGAGCGACACGCTCTCGCGCACAAACGCCCGGTTGGATTGCTCACCGGCGTCGAGCAGCATCCCCAGCATCTCCAGCCCACGCGCCTGGCGCACCGCAGGCGGGTAGGCCCGCAACGCGGCCTGGCCGATCCGGTCGCGGATCACGTCAGCACCGCCTCTGAGGTCGCACGCAGACGGCCCGAGACCGCTCTGGCCGCGTGCGCCAGTCGCGCCGCCTCGTCGGCCAGCAGCGCCCTGCCGGCCGGCGTCAAGGTGTAATCGCGGCGCTGGCGTCCACCCTGCACATACGGCTCACCGGCGATCACCAGCGACTCTGAGAGCGCGCGTTCCAGCAGCGCGTACAGCGTCCCGGTCGAGAGTCGCACCCGTCCGCCCGAGAGCTCGCGGGCGCGCCGCGCGATCGCGTAGCCGTGCAACGGACCGTCGATCAGCGCCGCGAGCGCGAAATAACTCGGCGGGCGAAGCTCCATACCCGCACGATATGTCGAGAGACAACCCATTGTCAAGCTCGCGGCACCGACCGTTGCAGAAACGCTTTCCCTGGAGCCGTTGGACCGCATCACGAACCGCCTCCCGCGCCACCCGACGCGGCCGAGACTGCGGTGCTCGACTGCTGAGCGAAGCCGTTCTCGAGACTCTTGCAGGCCGTCTGCGCCTTCTGGTACTGGGGCGAGCTCGGCTCGAGGGTGCCGGTCACGTTGATCTGGATCAGCCCTTGGCCGTTGGGATCAGGAAAGTCAGGCACGCCGTTTGACCGCATGCACGTGGCGTACTTGAGCGCCGCGGCATTGGCCGTCGCCTTCTCGGCGGACGTGTGCGGCCTGATGTCGGGCAGGTCCTGCTTGCAGACCTGTTGAGCCGCCTTGTACGCCGGCACCTGCTGGTTAACACCGGACCAGCTGGGCAGGCCGTTCGACCCGATGGTCGGGTCGGGAAAGTCGGTTAGCCCGTGAGAGCGCATGCAGCCGGAGAACTTCACCGCCATCGCCTCCGCCGACACTGACGCGCCCGGACTCGAACAGCCCGAGGGCGAACAGCCGGAACTCGCCGAGCTCGCAGGGTTCGCCGAGGCGTTGGGGGACCCACCCCCGCACGCCGTCAATGCGAGCCCAAGGGCAACGAGAGCTGCGAACAGCGCGGCCGACCGCCACGGTCGACGCCCGCTCCTCAACGTCTGAGATGACTTTTGTTCTGCGCTTGGACGACGAAGCCTCATGCCGACCAGCATACATCGATCATCGACCTGTTGTCAATCGACTCATGCAGGGTGCAGCCAACCCGCCACGGTTCTGCGGCGGACCTGGCCGTCTCAGACGAAGCAACGCTCAACGGACGCCAGGAGTTCTGTCGTCGTCGCGGCGACTGAGTGGTCTGTGCCTGCGAATCGTTGGTGCATCGAAGGCGTCACGACCTGGCGGCGCGGCGCAATACTCGTTCTGTGAAGTCTGCGTTGACGGCGTTCGGGGTCTGGCTGTTATTAAGCGCCGTGGTTGCCGCTTGCGGGTCGCATCGCTCCTCGTCGCTAAGGTCACACATCGGGTCGACCCGTCATGCCGCCGCGTCGCATGGGCGGCCGACGAGTCAGGCGAGCGCGGCGGGGCTGTCGTATCCGGCGTGTTTCGGCCACTCCCTGGTGTGCCGGGTTCCGGTGGGGTACCGCTCGCGCTACCTGAACATCGTTGCCGTCGGTGGTGAGCCGGCGCTGCCGTACCTGCTTGGCTCCACGTTCCGGCTCGGGGCGGGTGCCCGGCCCTATCGCGTCGTTGGCTACAACCCGAATGGTGTCTGCGGCGCATTGCTGCCTTCCCCGAGCGGGCGCTTTCTGATGTACGGCGTCTCGCGGCATGGATGGCCGGCGCTCGAGGTGCTCGACCTGTTTACCGGGGCACGGTTCTTATTCCACGCTCACGCTTGCGATCCCGCTTGGGGCGTCGAGGATCAGATCGCGTATGTTCATTACGTTTCGTTCAGCGTCGACTCTGGCGGCTATGGCCGGATCGTGGTGCAGCATGGCCTCGGCGGAACCCCGAGGGCGTGGACACGCGACGCAGCATGGACAGGTCCGATCTGGGCCGGCGAGGCCCTCCTCGCAAGCAACGACAGCGTCGGTGGGAGCCAGTGTCCGCTCGAGATCATTTACGGAGCTGGCCGGCAGCGCGGCGTGGACCGTCACACGCGGAAGTTCGAGGGGCCGTGCTCGACGGTCGTCGCGCTGAACCCGCAGGGCACCGAGGCGCTGCTGGACACCCAGCGGCTCGGACCCGGCGGCGGCGGGCAGGGCTCCGAGGACCTCGCGACGCTGCTGCGGGTCAGCGACGGCACTGTCTTATCCACGGTCCGGATCGGCATGAACGAACAAGGCGCTGTCGTCGCGCTCGCCCCGGACGGAGACTGGAGTGGGGACGAGGTGATCACGACGGGAGGGATCTTCAGCGGCGGCTCGTCGCATCCCCCGGCCGCCTTGGTGACGCTCACGATCATCGCCAACCACGTGCAGCTCCACTCGGCGAAGCAGTTCCTCGAACAGGACTCTCCGCCGATGGGACAGAACCTGGCCTTCGCGAGTCAGGCCCGCTTCCTGGACGCGAGCGGTGACCGCATCGCGGTCTGGTTCGGCGGGCTTGGGCATCTGCAGTACGTCGCCTGTGACACGGTCACCGAACGTTGCGCCGCCAGCCGTAACTACGGCGACCCATGGGCGGGCACCGCCGGCGTATTCGTGTCGAACCCCAGCCGCCCATAGCGGCAAACCCTGAGCGGACAATCCGGAGGGCGTGTCGCCCGGTGCTCGAAGGCGCGGTGCCCCGGGCGGTCGCGGGTGGCAAGCGGCCCTCTGTCTACGGGGTGGGCGTTTGGGGCGGGCGGACCCGAGGCGCGGCTGTCACTGGTTGTAGTTCGCTGCCATCGGGACGCTTGAGCGTGGCTATCAGGTCCTAGGCAGCGTCCGCGATGGGGATGCCTGTCGTCGGTACGGCGGTGGAGGTGCGGAGCGATTGTGAGGCCCTTCCGAGCTGCTTGACAAATGTCGGTGGTCGACGAATACGGTACGGGTGGCAGGTGGACCAAACCCATCTCGAGCGCGTGTGTCCCACTGGCCACGATCATGGTCGCGGCCGGATGCGGAGAACACTCCGCGCCTGGGCAAAGTACGGCTAGTTCTTCGCGCGATCCGATCGTCGGAGTCGTGTTGAGCTCAGGCGGACGGCTCGCCGATGCAATTCGGGGTAACGGCTCGATCGAGCAGGCCGTGCCCGACGGACGCGGCGGCTGGTTCGTGACGGGGACCTTCACGCGCCTGGATGGCATCTCCGAAACCGGGCTTGCGCACCTCTCGCGCGCCGGGAGAATCGACCTCCACCGGCATGCCCGCGCCCGGCGGCTGCAGCAACCAATGGCGGCGACCGCGACGACCGTCTACCTGGCTGCAACGATCGGCGATACCGATCACTTCCGGCTCACAACCCTCGCAGCTCGCACTGGCGCGGCGTTAGCTCCGGACCGCGTGATCGCCGGATACCCCGCCGCGTTCGCAACCGACGGCCGGCGCCTTTACGCCGGGATCGGGATCGGCACGCAAAGCTGCGCAAGAGCAAGGAGGAACGCGACATCGCTTCGATCACCCGCCGGCTTCAGACGAAGCGCTCGCTGGGGCATCTGAGCGCCGTATTCGTAACTTTCCGCCGCGCCCCCCGTTCTGGCCGATGTGCGTGTCGCGAGGTGGGTAATGGCATTCGTCCTCTCAGGTGCGGTCTTTTCCGGATCGGCGTTCGCGGCCTTCCGCGGCCGCGACGGCCTGCTCGTCCTGCAGCCCACGCGCGGGAGCGGGCTGGTGCTCGTCGGCTCGCATGGCGGCAACGTCCGGCGCATCTGCACGGACGCCTCGGGGTGCGGCACCCCGGTCGATCCGCGGTGGTCCCCGAACGGGCGGGAGCTCGTGTTCGACGACGGGCACGGCTCCCGCCAGGAGATCATCACGGCGGGTGGGACCTGCCTGTGGTGCCTGTCCGCGCCGGCACTGTCACCGATCGGCGGCAGTGAGCCCGCGTTCACCTCTAACGGCTCGGGGATCACCTTCGCGGGTCGCCGCGGGACATCTTCGCAAGGGCTGTGGGAGCTCGGGGTGGGCGCCGCCGCCCCGGAGCGCCGGTACAGTGACCCCTTCACCGACGCGGTGTCGTCCTCGAGTGCCACCGTCGCGGCGACGCGCGCAGGCTACGTCTGGGTCGGGGACATCGGTGCGCTCAGACGGCTGGCGCGCGGGAGCTCCCCCTCGTTGTCGCCCGGCGGGACCAAGGTGGCGCTCACGCGCGGACGGTGGATCTATGTGGTCCGCGTGCGCGGGCACGAGTCGCGGCGGATCGCGCTCGGAGGAGCGCCGGCGTTCTCGCCTGACGGGCGCTCGGTGGCCTACATTGGCGCCGGCGGGCGCGTGTACGTGGTGAGCGCGCGCGGGGGCCACCCGCGCCTGGTCCCCGGCGTGCGGGCGCGCGCGGTCGACTGGCAGCCGCTGCCGAGCAACGAGGTCACCTCATGCGCTGAGGCGAACGGGCACATCGTCGCCACCGACGGGGCGGAGACGATCAGAGCCGCGTCCAGCGCGAGCGCCGATCACATCGGCTGGAACGGATGCCTGACCGCGCTCGGGGTTCCGTGGCACCTGAACGGTTCGACTGAGGGCGACGGGTACAGCACCGACCTCACCGACACCGCGCTCGCCGATCCGCTCGCGGCGCTGAACTTCTACTACTCGGACAAGTACGGGGACCAGACCGACACCATCGACGTCTACGACCTCAGAGACGGCAAGCTCGTCAGCACCAACGCCTCGCCCTGCCCCGCGGAGGGCACGGGGTGCTCCGTCGACTCCCTCCAGCTCAACGCGAGTGGCTTCACCGCCTGGCACGCGACGGAAAGCGTGTTCTATATCCCCCTGACGGGAATCTCGTGCCCCTCGACGACGGTGTGCGTGGCCGTCGACGCGGTGGGCAACGTGGTCACCTCGACCGATCCGGGCGCGGGCGAGGCGAGCGCGTGGACGAGCGCGACCGTGGACGGGTCCAACCCGCTCACCGGGGTGTCGTGCCCGACGACGACGCTGTGCGTCGCAGTGGACGCCGCCGGCAACGTGGTCACCTCCACCGATCCCACCGGCGGCGCGAGCGCGTGGCAGGTGGCCCACGTGGGCATGGTCCTCACGGGCGTCTCGTGCACAACGACGTCGCTGTGCGTCGCCGTCGGCCTCGGCGGCCAGGCGGTCACGAGCACCGACCCGACCGGAGGAGCGGGAGCGTGGACGGCGGCCGACATCGATGCCGGCAATAGCCTGACCGGCATCTCATGCCCATCGTCCGGCCTGTGCGTCGCCGTTGACGCCGAGGGGCAGATCCTCTCCTCGATCGATCCGTCGGGCGGGGCGGCCGCGTGGACGAGCGCGCTGATCGCGGGGACGCCGGCCTTCGTCGGCGTCTCGTGTCCCGCGGTGTCGCTGTGCGTCGCGGCGGGCAACGAGTCCAACACGACCGGCGTGCTCCCCGGGAGCGGGTTCCAGGGCTCGCACGCGATCGTCTCGACCGACCCGACGGGGGGAGCGAGCGCGTGGAGCACCGCCAACGTCGGGCCCGGGATCCTCCCTGCCTCGAGCGTTGCGTGCGCGTCGGTGTCGCTGTGCGTGCTCAGCGCCACCGGCGAGGCGATCGTCTCGACCGATCCCGCTGGAGGCCAGGCCGGGTGGCCGCAGACGCTGGCCCCGTCATCGTTCATTGGCTCCAGCGCTAGCGGCCTCTCTTGCCCGTCGGCGGCACTATGCGCCGGGGTCACGGACGAGGGCGCGATCCTGACCAGCACGAGCCCGGCATCGGCCACGCCCGACTGGATGGGCGCCACCGTCGAGGTCCCCCAATGCGGTGGGTACACGGTGTGCGAGCTCGAGCAGATCGGAGCCGAGGATAGTCAGGGCATGAGCGTCCTCGACAGCATCGTGACGCCGGACGGCGGGCATGAGCTGGCCAATCTGCACCTCTCGGGCGACGAGCTGACGTGGACCGATAATGGCGTGCCGCGGAGCGCGACCCTGGGTTAGCGCGACGCGCAGATGACGACGAGCGTCCGCCAGGGGAGCGGGCGTCCGGGGATGGTCCGAGACGCGCTCGCGCCGGATTGCGCCTACGGGGCCGTCTCGGGCGTGAGCGAGTTGCCCACAGGGATCTTGGAGCAGTCCTGGGGCGCGGTGGTGCCGGCGAACCGGCCGTCGACCCACGCGACCGCCTGCGGTGCCCACACCGCCGCGGTCGTCGTGTGACTGAGCAGGTCGTACTCGTCGTACTGAACCGAGACGCCCCGCTGGCAGTACTCGCGGGCGAGGCTGCGGACGTCGCCGGCGACCATGACGCCGTCGCCGGGGCCGATGCCGGGACCGCCCGGGGGCGTGCCCTCGAGGAGCCCGTCGGCGCCCTGAGCGATGAGGAGCGGAGTCGTGGGGGTGCCGTGCGATCCCATGATGAGTTCGTTGCCGATCTGCAGCAGTGGGGGGATGCTCTCGGGGTCGGCGTACTGGGGCTTGACCAGCTGGGCGAAGGTGAGGCCCGGATATTGACCGAGCACGTCGACGATCGACGCGTCCTGCACCTTCTCGGCGATCTGCTGTCCGTACGCGCTCAGGTAGGGAGTGAGGTTGACCCCATAGGCGCGCGCGAGGCCGACGAGGGCGGCGGGCATCACCCCGGCCCACTCGATGCTGCCGCTCACGTAGGGGAGGTTGTGCAGCGGGTCGACGAACACGCCGCCCATGGCCGCGCCGACGAGCCGGCGGTTGACATCGGGCGCGTAGGTGGAGGCCAGCTCGCTGGCCCACTCGGTCGCGATTGCGCCGCCCGAGTAGCCCAGCAGCGCGACCTCGGCGTCGCTCGGGACACCGGTGATTGGTGAGTTGAAGGTGGCCCGGATGGCATCCAGCGTGTTGGTCCCGTACTCGATGCCGGCGGCGAAGTCGGCGTGCTCGCCCTCGGTGTCGTCGACGACGACCGTGTCGCCCTGGAGCAGGAACGGCGCGATGAAGAGCGCCTCGGCGTCGGGGATGAGTCCGCCCAGCGTGACCCCGCCGGCGATCTGGTATGACGGTTCGTCGGACGGGTTCAGTGAGTCGTAGAACGAACCGTATGCGACCACCTTGGGAGAACTTGCGCTGACCGGCGGTTTGATCACCGAGGTGACGTTCACCGCGGGCTGTCCCTGGGCATTGACGGTCCGGTAGAGCAGCTGCACGACGGACACCGGGGTCGGCACCCCGAGCACGTGGTAGAGGATCGTGCGGGTCTTGAGCACGGTGCCCGCCGGGACCTTGCCCAGCGGCTTGGCGCCGCTGTAGGCGTAGAACGGATCCTGGGACGGCGACAGCGGCTCAGCGGCCGCGGAGCCGGCGGCGGCGACGACGATCGTCACAGCCGCGATCAGAGCGACCATGATCGCGCAGCAGAACTTACGCATGCCAAGACCTCCCTCTCGTTGCCATCGCACATCCACCGCAGCCCGTCGCGGGCGACCGAAGCTACGGCATCGTAGCTTACCTGAGGAACGGCGGTACAGTCAAGTACCGCCAGGCGGGCTCGGACGATCTCGTTACCCAAGCGATCAAGTACGCAGACTGCATGCGATCGCACGGCGTGTCGAGCTTCCCCGACCCGAGCACGAGTGGCGGCCTCGACCTCAGCAGCTCCGGGACTCTCGCGGTCACCGAACCCCCATCGATCTTGGCGGGCGTTGGTGAACCCACCGAAGTACCGGGCGGACACCCAGCGTTTCGTGCGAGTCTGGTGGCTGAGAGCGAGACTCTTTCTCGCGGAGGCATTAGCCAATAGAGAGGTGAAGGTATGGCCAGACGGTTCGGTATTCCTCCCAGCTCGGCGCACGAACAGCTGCAGAAGGTGCAGACTCCGGCCGCGACCGAGACTACGCAGCCGCTACCCGCTCCGACCGGGCAGCCGCCGTTTCGCGCTGTTCCGGCGGATCTGGGCATCAGCGACGCGAAGCCGATCACGTTCTACGTGCTCGGAGATTCGGGCGGCATCATGGATCCAGATCCGCAGAACAACGTCTCGAACGCGATGCAGGCGCGGCCGGGCTCCCCGCCCGCGTTCGTCTACCACGTGGGCGATTTCGTCTATTTCAACGGCGACGAGGCGGACTACCCACCTCAGTTCTACGAGCCCTACGCCCACTTGAACTGCCCGATCGTCGGGATCCCCGGTAATCACGATGGCGACAACTCCGACAATACGAGCGTTCCGTCGCTGTCGGCGTGGATGACGAATCTGTGCGCGACCTCGGCGACCCTGTCGCCCGGCGCCGAGGAGTACAACCGCGACACCGAGACTCAGCCGAACTGCTACTGGACGCTACGAGCGGAAGCGGTCACGATCATCGGCTGTTACTCGAACGTCCCCTCGGGCGGAGTGATCAAGCCCGATCAGGCCGCTTGGCTCGCGTCCGAGCTCAAGGCCGCGCCCACGGGGGTGCCGCTGATCGTCTCCCTCCACCATCCGCCGTACAGCGCCGACGCCTTCCACGGTGGATCGGCCAAGATGGGTGAGGTGCTCGACACCGCGTTTCAGACCTCGGGGCGAGTGCCCGATCTTGTGATCACCGGTCATGTCCACGACTACCAGCGGTTCACGCGCACCATGACGAACGGGACCGCACTGCCCTATGTCGTGATCGGTAATGGCGGCTACCACAACCTGCACAAGCTGGCGGCGGGCGCAGTGCCGGGCGAGCAGCTTGCTGACGGCGTCGTGTTCGAGAAGGGCGACGACGCCAACTGGGGCTTCCTCTCCTTCACCTCGGACGGCACCCAGATCGAAGTCGAGTACATCAGCGTCGCCAAGGACGGCACCGTCACCCCGAACTTCGACACCTTTACCGTGGCCTCCGCATAGCTTCGCGCCTCCCGGAGCGCCTGGAGCGCCTGTCTCACCCCGACCGCTACGCCCAACCGATTCGGCCCGGTAGTTAGCAAGATATCTGCTAACACGCTGGGCCACCACACCGTGAGGAGGGCGTTTGCGTCCTTAGGCAGAGCCATGATGGTGTATCGTTGGGTGATACTCGTTGCCTCGTGTGAGTTGTGCTTGGCGGTGGCGCCTTCGGATGCGCTGGCGGACTTGGCCTGGGGGACGGGTGTTGAGGCAGCTCTGCCCGCCAACGCAAGCGCGACCCCCAACGTAACTCTGAGCTCGGTGTCATGTGTCTCGGCGGGGAACTGCTCGGCGGTCGGCAATTACTACGACGGCGCGAGCTACCAGGGGCTGCTGCTGAGCGAGTCCTCGGGGACGTGGGGCACCGGCATTGAGGCGGCGCTTCCCGCTAACGCCGCCGCGAGCCCGAATGTGAGTTTGAGCTCGGTGTCGTGTGCCTCGGTGGGGAACTGCTCGGCGGTCGGCGTCTACGACGATAGCTCGAACGAGCAGCAGGGGTTGTTGCTGAGCGAGTCCTCAGGGACGTGGGGCACCGGGGTTGAGGCGGCGCTCCCCGCTTACGCCGGCACGCCCCCCTTAGTGCATCTGACCTCGGTGTCGTGCGCGTCGGCTGGGAACTGCGCGGCGGTCGGCTACTACTATTCGAACGCCGACACCACCGGCCCGAGCTACCAGGGGTTGTTGCTGAGCGAGTCGTCGGGGACGTGGGACACCGGCGTCAAGGCCGGACTCCCCGTCAATCGCAGGGTGGAAGACGGCCCCGACGTGACTCTGAGCTCGGTCTCGTGCGCCTCGGCGGGGAACTGCGCGGCGATCGGCCGCTACCTCGACAGCTCGAGCAGCGAGCAGGGGTTGCTGCTGAGCGAGTCCCCGGGGACGTGGGGCACCGGCATTGAGGCGGCGCTCCCCGCCAACGGCGAGATCGCGGATCTGGACCCGGGCTCGGTGTCGTGCGCCTCGACAGGGAACTGCACGGCGGTCGGCGACTACCTTGACGGCTCCAAGGGCTTCGAGGGGTTGTTGCTGAGCGAGTCCTCGGGGACGTGGGGCACCGGCATTGAGGCGACGCTCCCTGCCGACGCCGCCACGGACGCCGGCTCGTCTGCTTACTCGGTGTCGTGCAGCTCGGTGGGGAACTGCGCGGCCGTCGGCGACTACTCCGAGAGCTCCGGCTACGAGGGGTTGTTGCTGAGCGAGTCCTCGGGGACGTGGGGCACCGGCGTCGGGGCGGCGCCCCCGGCCAACTCCAGCACGAACCCGGACGCGTTCTTGGACTCGGTGTCGTGCGGGTCGGTGGGGAACTGCGCCGCGGTAGGTAACTACGTCGACAGCTCGAACCACGAGCAGGGGTTGTTGCTGGGCGAGTCCTTGGAGACGTGGGGCCCGAGCCTCGAGGCGGCGCTGCCCGCCAGCGCCGGTGCGAACCCGGATGTGAATCTGAGCTCGGTGTCGTGCGGGTCGGTGGGGAACTGCGCGGCGGTCGGTGACTACGTCGACAGCTCGGGCACCGATCAGGGGCTGCTCCTGTCCGGGGTTCCCGCCTGCGATACGTCATGGACGGGCGCTGCATCGGATGGACTGTATTCGGACGCGGGGAATTGGAGTGCGGGCGTCCCCAATGGCAACAGGGGCTGTATTACGCTCCCGGGGACCTACACCGTTCATGTCCAAGGCGCGCCGCCGGCGGCCACCGTCCTGACTGTGGGCGGCTCGAGCGGGACCCAGACGCTATCGCTCGAGAGCACCTGCTCGGGGCCTGCGGCCCTGACCACCAGCTCAGGCATGTCGATCGGCTCGCATGGAACGCTTCTGCTCACCAACGCGGACGGGTGCGCGAACAACGCCACCCTGGCGATCCCCTCCGGGACGCTGACCAACGGCGGGACGATCGACGTCCTCGCGGCCGCCGGCGGTACGCGCAACATTCAAGGGAGCATCCTCAACAACGGGACGATCGACCTCGACTCCGGGGCGACCCTCAACGTCTCCGGCGGAGGTGTGTTCACCAACTCCGGGACGGTGGCCGCGACCGGCAGCGGCCAGATTTTCCAGACCGGCGGAACGTTCACGCAGGGAAACGGCACACTGAACGGCGCCGAGCCAGTCCTGCTCGACGACGCGGCGCTCGATTACACCGGCATCGGAAAGGGCACCGTCACCGAACACGGCAACAGCACGCTGAGCGGAAACCTGGCGCCCGGCCAGTCGCTGCAGCTCGAGAGCACGTGCAGCGAGCCGGCGGTGCTCAGCGACGCCTCGAGTCTCACGAACAGGGGAAAGATCACGCTCACCAACGGGGACAGCTGCGCCAACAACGCGTCGCTGGCGCTGAACGGCGGCGCGGGGACACTGACGAACAACGGCACGATCGTTGTCCTGGCCGGAGTCGGGGGAAGCCGTAACCTCACCGGCTCGCTGGTTCAGACCTCAGCCGGCAAGTACCACACCTCGGTCTCGCCGAGCGGGGTGCTGAACGTCAGCGGCTCGCAGACGCTCGCCGGAACCTACGGCGCGAAGCCGCACCCGACGACTGCGACGGTCGGTCAGACCTTCCAGGTGATCCAGGGAAGCCTCTCCGGGACCTTTGCCACCGAGACGGGAGGCGACATCACCGACTCCGGGCTCTACTACCAGCCGACCTACCCGCTCTCGCCCAGCTGCAGCGGCGGCTTCGCCGCCTGCGTGGTCCTGGTCGTCAAGCAGGCCACGATGACGTTGAGCCCGCCCAGTGTGCCACCGAGTGGGACGCTCGGGGTGAGCGGGACGAGCTGGCCGACGAACGACACGCTGACGATCACCTTCACCGACGCCCTGAAAGTGAAGACGACATACGCGACCACGCCCACCGATGGCTCGGGCAACTTCACCGAGAACATCACGATCCCCTCCACGGCCGCGGCGGGCACCGCGAAGGTGCTCGTGACGAGCAAACTCACCGGCGCGCGCTACCAGAAAACGGTCACCGTCAGCTGACCGGCGCAGGCGCGTCGAGACCCGAGGACTTAGATCCAGCGGGCGAAGAGCACGCCCGGGGCGCGGAGGGCCAGACGAACCTGGTCGATGCTGGGAGCACTGAGCGTCATCGAAAATTCGGGCGATCAGCTCTTCGAGGACTTCTTGCCGCCCTTGCGGCCCGCGCCGGCCTTCTGGGCCCGGTTCCCGCCGCCGCTGCCGCTGCTGCGGCTGCTCTGGCTACTTCCGCGACCAGATCCTGAGCGCTTGCCGCCTTTGCTCGAAGCGTCTGGGGTGTTCGCGATCGCTGCGGCCCGCGACTTGCTCATCCCCTTTTTCCGAAGTCCCTCGTACTGCTTGTCATCCTTCACGCTGGGGCCATGATTCTTTGCCATAACCAACTCCTAGAAGTCTGATTCGGCGCCTCGTTCCTGCGCCACCGTCACGCCCGGACTACCCGCAGACCATCGACCCTAGTCAGGGTTTTGGTGACCACAGCGAGCACGCTCACACGCCACGGCTCCTGGCGACGGGATTCGGCCGCTATTTGCGTATGAGTTCTCGCCGCGGGGTTTGCCGGTGTGGCGTAACAGCGCTAACTTGTTGGGCGGGCGCGAGTGACTGACGTAGCGAAGCGCAGACGTCAGGAGCTTTGAGTCTGCCGCGCGGCTTGCCCCTCGAGGGCCTAACCTATGCGCGCTCCGGTGTCGCGCTCGCGCCCACTTTCTTCGCTGGTGCGGTGGCCTGCCAGTCAGGGACCATCCGGACGTCGGTCGCTTCGGCCTAGGCGGCGAGTGCCCGCTCGGCTTTGCGCGATCGCGCGCACCGGCTACGGCCTCACCTCACTCGTCCTGGTCAAAGCTGACCTTGGCCAGCAGACTGCACGCCACCCAGTCCTCAGGGACAGCCTTCGGCCACGGACTGTCGGGGCCGTGTCGCTGATTGGGCTCGTCGACGAAGTCAGGCTATTGCGCGGCATGCCGGTCCCGCGCCGGAGGCGAGCACACGCCGCTGCTACGGCTCGAGTCGTGCCGGTGATCGCTGGGCACGTCAAACCGTCGGCGGCTCCCGGCGAGGGGCGTCGACAACTGATCGCCTACTACTTCATGTGGTTTCCCGGCCAGCCCGCGGCCGAGCAGTGCGAGGGCGCCTGCGGGAGCCATCGGTGATCTTGTCGATCGTCGGCGGCTGCTGATCGCATCGCAGTCGTTCATGCTGCTCGCGGCCGCGCTGCTGGCCGGGTTGGCGCTCGCGGGGGTGGTGACGCCTTGG